>ENA-UENT01000424-UENT01000424.1-marine-metagenome-genome-assembly--contig:-NODE-424-length-26584-cov-8.090317_pt1 | contig 26584 bp, 17 predicted proteins | sample MGYA00237879_ERZ529330 | MGnify/ENA primary metagenome ERZ529330 (study PRJEB26372, sample SAMN05368345) | marine metagenome | biome: cultured habitat; feature: ocean water; material: water; isolation... | reverse complement strand
CTGAGAAGTGGCTTGCGCTTGCCCTGATAAGCTTGACTTCATCAGCGGCCTGTCCTGACAAGCTACGCTTCGTCACGGGCCGATGTCGCAGACCACTTCATGTTGCGTATAATCAGCTACCTGATTAAGTGGAGAGCCTATGCCTATTGGAAAGGCTCCAGGAGCATAAAATATTTTTTGGCGACAGGCTGTATCAGGGTTCGATTCCCTACGCCAAAGCCAACCGGCGGAAACGCCTGGGAGGGGGATTGCCATAGGCGCCTCCTCCCACTTATAATCCGAAAAAAAATAGCTATGAAAAAAAGCAATCATGAGCATCGCAAGGATCCCCCTAAGATAGACATGGGGAAGACTTATCGAAGGTTGGATGCCTACTGCATCGCAAAAGGCATTAATGGTACGGCTAGAGCCCTGGCGAAAGAAATTATTCGGTTGCATGCCAAAGAAGTGAATAGAGCTCTGGCAACAGGTGGTGTGTACCCCGTACTGAAAACGAACAACCCTGCCTTGAGCAAAAGAGTTGGCGGCGTTGATTCTACGATATATCGCAATCGTCAAAAATTGAAGAAACATGGGATTATCGTAGAAGAAAAGTCATACGGGCCATCCAAAAATATCGAGCTGCTTATAGCACCAGATTTCTATCACATTTATGTGAAAGGGGATCGTAATACAGCGCTTGAGATTGACAAAATACTAACGCTTCCCTTGCGTGCAAATTGCAATCCATTGGTTCCTGTTAGTTCCTGTTTAAAAGGAAACTTAAAAGGGAACATAATAGATTGCAATGAGCAATCAGATTGCAGGAATGATTGCAAAACGGGAGTACAAAACGAGGTCCAGAGGACCGATAATAGTCGAAAAAAGAACGAAAGTGAATCCTTTGAAATGGAAACCAACCTGCGGCACCCGCCTGCAAATGCAACGGTTTCACCCGAGGAATTAAGGCGGTTTTCCAATCAGGCGCTTCGCACGATAATCGACCGGCTCTTTGATGGGAACTACTACACGGCGGAACAGCGGCGCTGGCTCCGAGCGATGATTGCAAAGCATCTATTTGAGGCATCAGACTCCAAAAAAGAGTTTGGCGATATCCTGGCTGGCACAAAAGAAGCGGCTGGCAGGAACCTTACCCGGGGGCTTAAAATTTCCGATTTTTTTAAAGATGGAGGCTTGACCAAGCTGGCTGAAATGGGCAGCACATTGAATTCTTTTTCTTCAACTAATCCTGATAGCGCTATTTCGGCACTTGCTGACAGGATGAAAATCAATGGCTAATGGCAGATTTATTATTGGGCTATCGCCCGGCAAAGTACACTAAAAACCAGGTGGGTACAGAGCGTCAGAAAAAGGGTAAACTCTGCTACCATCGCATCAAGAATACCCAACGGGCCAAAGCTTTTGTCAAACGCTACCGGGTGCTCTATGCAGCGGTCTACGACCGAACGCTTCCGTTCGGCTCCAATATCATCGATGAATACCGGCCTGAAACGGGATGGACTTCAGGAATGAATTGATTTTTGAACCAAAACAGGTTGGCTATGCCTTCTCGCAAAAGAAGATAGCGAACCCGGCTAATAATCGATCAAACTTATGCGAAACCTAAGATCAACCCCCACTGACATGGTATTTTTTGCCGTGTACGCCCGTCTAGCCGCCACCATCCGCAGAAGCGGCTGGATCGCCCAGGTCATCAGCGGGCTGACCGAAATCGGCGGGATCTACGCAGCTGCGTATGCAGCTCTGCTGCCCATCTTCCCCTACCTGGCAACCACCGCAGCGGGTATTATTGCGGTATTGGGGACCGCGCTGATTGAGGTGGGGCTACGCGTACTGGCACCGTACAGCGTTGATGCGGTGCTCAACAAAAGATACCATGGGCTGCACCTTGCCATGACCATCGCGACGATGACCCTGACTGTCTTTTTGATTGCGACCTCCGGATGGCTGAGCTTCAACAACTCTTTCATCATCGTGGAAGAGTTCACACCAGCAGCGGAGACCCGGGAAAGTACTCCCTTTGACAGTACTTTACTAAGAAGAAAAGACCGGCTGTATGCGGTTTGGAAAGCGGATAGTGCTACCCTTACTAAGCAGTTTGCTAGTCAAATCGCCGCTCAAAAACAGGCGTACGAAGGGCAGTATAAAGCACTCCGCCGAACGCTTTCCAACTGGTACAATCGGGAAATCCGTACAGGCAATAGCTACGCAACCGCTAAGGATCGCGTACGTCAAGAACTGGCAGACCTGGAAGCCGATCATCTGGCTCAGGTAGCTGCATTGCGTACGCAGGAAGCCAACGCCATCCAAACGGCAAAGGAACGCCTGCTGATGGCATTGAGGCATTCCCAAACAGCATACGAAGCCAGTGTAGACAGCCTCAAACAATTAAACAATGAAACCACTGTACACCGTACAAAAACCGTACGCAACTATGGCAGTGGATTGGCGTGGTTCACCATCGTTGCGCTGTTGGTTTTCCTGGCTTCTGTGATTTTAGACCGGATTCACCGTAAGGGCAGCGGCATACGGGAAACCGTTGAACTAAGCCAATACGATATTGCTCCGAATATGATAGCGGAGGGGTGGCATGCGGTACGCGAACGGCTCCACTTTACGGTGCGCAACCGCATCAAAGCTTTTGCCGATCAGACACCGCCCGCGCCGTTGCCTACGCGCCCAACGGAGCTGTACGACCCTACGCAGTTGGCCAACATTACCATCAACCTGAAAGTGGAACAGGCAGCGGATCCGGACGAACGGGTCATTTACCTGACACCCAAACGCCGGCCCATCGGATTTCATACGCCGAGCCCTGACCCCACCGGTACTTCTCCCAAACAACCGCCCAATGTGAACGGCGTACATCCCCGTACCGCTCCAGACGTTGAAAATCAACGTGAGGCGGTGGATTCACCTGCTTCAAACACCAACGAAAAAGCACCAGCACCAGACGATTCGTGTGCAGTAAACAGAACACCGTCCGATCATGCCGATTTATCGCTTGCTGACCTCCTTCAGCGGTTAAAAATGTACAAGAAGCGGGTCGGAAAACATGAGGCTAAAAAGCGGGCTGCTGAAAAAGCAGGCAAACCCGTACCGAAGCGAACGCTCAATGCCCTGTCCAACAACAAAGACTGGGTCAGCTACTATCAGAAATTAATCGACAACATTAAACACTAAACACTATGAATACTACAGAATTACAACAATTTACTAAGGCGATCCAGGAAAGCACGGAAGCCTTTAAGGAAGCCGTGGAGACCCTTCGCCGTGAACGCTCTCCCTGGGCGAACCCCGAAGATGCTGCCGATCTGCTAGGCATTCCCCGTACTAAGGGGAAATTTCACCGCCGCCGTTTAGCGCGCTTAGTAGAGCGGGGCATCTTAAAGAAAGTCCGGGCTGGAAAAACGCCCTACTACTGGAAAGATGAACTCAGGGCTGTCGCCTTAAAGGTGGCGGAAGGGGACATCTGTGTGTAAACGTCCTTAGTAAAATTACTAAGGGTGATTCTGGGTATGGTTGTCTTTTGAAAATCACAAAGGGTAGTTTTTAGTACAGCTGTCCTTAGTAAAATACCAGGGCATTTTGGCACGAATGTCCTTAGTAAAATTACTAAGGAGCCCCCAGCCTTAAAGGAAAGGGGGCTCTTAACTCAAAAAACAAAAAATCATCATGACTATAAAAGCAGTTTTAGCCTACCGGAAACGACAGGATGGTACTAAGGCGATCCGGATCTATGTCTACCATAACGGGCAAAAATCGTACGTACCGACAGATTTGAATATCCTGGAAAAGGATTGGAACGATAGGAGAGGGGAGGTGAAGAAAACCCACCCGCTTAGTAAAGCCTACAATCGAAAGCTCAATGCTATAAAACATGAGATTGAATCGGGCCTCCTTAAAGGGAGTTCGGTCAGACAGTTGAATAAATCCACCAACGAGAATGACTTTTTGGCCTACATGGCTCAGTACATCAAACGAGAGCAATCGCTTTCTAAGGGCACTTTAAGGCTTTATGAATCTGCCCACCGCCACCTTAGTAATTACCGCCTTGAAGTCGGGAAAGAAATGCTCTCTCCGTACGATTTCACGCCCGCATTCATCAACGGTTTCCGGAATTACCTATATGACCTGGGTTGTAAGGATGCCGGACAGCGGCAAATCCTTAAAAAGATCAAAAAGGTACTAAGGCTGGGACAGACCCAAGGCGTACACGATGCCAATGCCTGGAAAGAGATTAAAGTACCCAGGGAGCCCAAATCCAATAAGATCTATCTGACGCAGGCAGAAATGGATACATTGTACAATATGGATTTGAGCCATAACCCGGCAGTTGAAAAAGAACGCGACCGGTTTTGGCTGGCGTACAAATTTATGATGCGCTATTCCGATATCGCAAGTGTGAACCGGGAAATGATGGTGCTTACTAAGGGCAAACGCTTCCTGGTGTACATCAGCGTAAAGACCAAAATAAAAGCAACCGTACCCATCGGCGAAACCGCCTTTAAGCTCCTGGAAAAATACGACTGGAAACTCGACTTCACCAGCAATCAGCAAGCCAACCGCGAGCTAAAGCGCATCGTAAGCATGGCAGGCATCAATCAAATTGTGGAGCAAGACGGCAAATCCGCCCCCAAAAGCCAGTTTGTCACCTTCCACACCGCCCGCCGCAGTGGAGCCACCAACGCCTATCTTTCCGGGCTTTCCTTAAAGATCATCGCCGATGTTGGCGGTTGGAAAAAATTCACCACGCTGCAGGTGTATTTACGCGCCAGTCAGTTGGTCTCCGCCACCCAGGCGGCCGACCATGATTTCTTTAAGGAATAAGGATCAAAAAGTAGCTTTTTTGCGAGCAAAACCTATGAATTTACTAAGAGCATAAAAAGTTAAACCCCCTTAAAGGAGAAAAACGTCCAATTGACCCATTTCTCCTCATTAATTTTTCGATGATGTCCACAGAAGAACAACTCCTTTTACAACGGTGGCGTGCCCACCTGAACCAAATGAACGGTACCATTTCCACCCGGGAAACGATGGTTAAATACGCTTTGGCCTGGCTTCGGGGCGCAATGATGTATGCGCCAATTAAAACCTACAGCCGAAGCTTTGTGCAGGTAGTCATTGAAACGCTTTGGGTGGTGGATACCTGGAATCACTACAAAGAGCCTTAGTAAGTGAGCAATATGCTCTTTTATTTCTACGAAATTCGAATTTGCTTATGCCTTTAGGAACGTTAAAAAAATAGATTCGACATTTTGAGTCGGTTATTTTTGTGCTGGGCAAGGCGCGAAGAAAGAAGATAGCCAAAGCTACCTGACTGATGAGCAACGCAGACCAGCGCAAAAAGAAGCAGTCATAAATGGTGAAGTTATTATTTAAACGTTCCTTAGTCAAATTCTTTCAGGGTTATAGATTTTTCGAAAGTCAGGGCCTCTCAGGGGTTGTTTGTTAGGGCGGAATGAAACCGCCGTTTTGGTGCGATTAGCCATTTTTTTTTACCATTTCAGGATTACGGGAAAGATTTTATTAATTTGGTGGAAGAATAGTCTAAGCAACCCCGTGACAGAAAAACTCAAAAAATTAGAAGATCTCCTTCGGCAGGACCGGCTCAGGCAAGTGCTCACCGGGCTGCAGGAGCTGCTGCCTGCTAATGCACCCCAAGCCAGTGGGCTGATCATACTTCAGGGGCAGTGGGTAGCCAATAAGCGTGCCGAACATTTGGGAACAGCGGACAAGGATAGTATACACCGGGGTTATGCTCAAATCCGGAAGGCTCTTACCGAGCTGCTCTCGGCCCTCAAACAGGCACCACCTACACCGCAAGCTAGTCAAGCAACCTTGCCTGCCCGACTAAGCGAGGTGGAACAGCTTTGTACCGACCCGGACCGTATCCTCCATGCCCTTAGCCGCCTGCAGGCGATTATCGATGCCGATTTTCCCGATCACAAAACCACCTTTTTACCGCTGCTGGCCGACTATGAAGCGCACCGGCGAGACCACCTCATCACGCAGACGATTGAGCGGGAGGTGTACATGCGGGCTTACCGCCGTTGCGTACAGGGGATTACTGAACTGGTCGGAGCATTGCGCAAGCAGGAAGAGAAAGTGCGGGGCGAGGGCGTACAGATGCACAGCGAACTGGCGGTCGTTAACTGCGACCGCAAGAAGATTCTGCGCCGGTTTTTACGCCGGTTTGAGGAAAAAGAAATGCAAGGTGCTGCTGCCCACTACTACCTGATGCACGACCAAAAGTACGGGCAAAGCGAAAGCCTGGTACGGCGGCTCATCACCCAATTGCGGCAGGAGCGCCCGGGCAAGGTCAAGTACAGCGGCTTTCGCCAAATTGTGATCAACCGGGTGGATCTGCAGGCCGGAGATGAGCTGGAAGACCATCAGTTTGAACTCCGTAAGGGCTTCGGTCGTGGGCTGAACCCGCAGCCAGGCAGCATGTTGGATACGCTGGCCAAAGTCCAGGCTCATTATCCACAGTTCCACGGTTTTACCTATCTGCCCTTTGTGCTACGTGTAGAAATGGCGGTAGACTGCTGGCAGGAAAACGGGCAGGAAGCGTTACAGTGGTGGCTGACGGAATTTTGTAAATTACCACAGCGGCAAGCGCAAGTGCCGGTAGTGTTCCTCATTGTAGACCTGAAAGAAACGGAGGCCCAACCGGTAAGCGGCTGGCGCAGCTGGTTCGGCGGGAAAAAGAAAATCGAAGTGTTCGATCAGTGGGAAGCGGTGCAGGCCTTCCACGCTCAACTGCCGGATTGGTGTACCCTGCTGCCGCCCCTGATGCGGGTGAAAGAAGCCGATCTCTACGATTGGTATACCGCCTTCGAGGAGAATGAGCGGGAGCGGGAGCAAAAAGTACAAGCCCTGGTGCAGCGCCTGGGCGACAGCAAAACCGGCTGGCACATGTCAGACGTAGAGATAGAACTGGAAAAAATCATCGAGAACCAACAAAACGCGGCGTATAGCTTATGATCAATTATTACCAAACCCAAGCGGGCAGAGGCGTGCCAGACTTTGACGAAGCCCCGCTGGAACGGCAGCGCGCCGGAGCGGATTACATCGCCTCCCCGGCCCTGCAACGGGCCATCAACCTGGCCATCTTCCTGGGGCAGCCCCTGCTGCTGACCGGAGAACCCGGCACGGGCAAAACGGAACTGGCCCGCCACCTGGCGCAGCGCCTTTCTCCGGATGGGGCATTGGACCACTTCTATACCTTCAATACCAAGACGACCTCCACGGCGCAGGACCTGTTCTACCGCTACGACTCCCTGCGGCATTTCCAGTACGCGCAGAACAGGGCGGAACCGCTGAGTGATGCGGAGGTGGAAGCCCGTTTCGTACAGTATCAGGCGCTGGGCAAAGCCATCAAGAGCGGGAAGCGCGGCATTGTGCTGATTGATGAGATTGACAAAGCCCCCCGGGATTTCCCCAACGATATCCTGGATGTAATGACCGAGCTGTCCTTCGAGGTGCCCGAACTGGGTCTGGTGGGCAAGCAGCGCGTACGCACCCTACCGGAAAACCGGCCCATCGTTATTATGACTTCCAACTCGGAGAAAGCCCTGCCGGATGCCTTCCTGCGCCGCTGCGTGTTTTTCCATATTGAGTTTCCAGGGACTGATCAACTGCAGCGCATTTTGTCGGCTAAGGGGAGTGCATTTTCCCCCACGGAGCTGCAGAAAATTGTCGCCCACTTTCAGCAAGTCCGGGCTGCCTGCAAGCGCAAAAAGCCCGCTACCGCCGAGCTGCTGCAGTGGACGATGGCACTGGAGCAACTGCACCAATCCGGCGAACTGCCTATCGATCAGTTGGACAACGCACAAGGCGCAGCCCACGACGCCCTCATCGGCAGCTACAGCCTGCTGGTGAAGGACAAGGAGGACCTGAAACAACTTCGTAAACCCCGCTAAAGATCCGCCTTATCTACCCCTACCAGCCGATCATCGATTTTCTGGATGCCCTGCGTGCCGATGGCTACAAACTGGGCGTGGATCAGTACCTGCAAGTGCTGCAGGTCTGGCGTGGCCTGCCGCCTGAGACCGGCGCGGAGGAACTGCTGGATTACCTGGCACCTATTATTGTGCAGTCGGCGGCAGAACAAGACCGCTTTCGCGAAAAGCGGGCCGACTACGCCCGTATGCTGGGGCGCAGCCTGGCCGAAGTGGAGACTGAATCGGCGGTGGAAGAAAAAGCGGCAGCAGCTGCCAAGGCTACTACTCCGGAAAGCGCCCGCCCCCGGCAGCGCTGGTACTTGTTGCTGAGCCTGCTGCTGGCGGGCTTGATGGGCTGGGCCGCCTGGCAGTTTTGGCCGGTGCCTGACACGCCTGCCGAAGCGCCTGCAGCCGGAGAGGGTCCCGCTGCTGTCGCCATCGACTCCAATACCATCGTCGGCTGCATGGACGAGGCGGCCCTCAACTACGACTCCGCTGCCACCCAGTCCTGCGAAGATTGCTGCATCTACGAGATCGTTGGCTGCATGGATTCGACGGCCTTAAATTTCAACCCCAAAGCCACTGAACCCTGTACGGATTGCTGCGACTACCCACAACCCACCACGGTGGTCGACCGGGCCAAGGCCGATTCCGTTTCCTGGTATCCTACACCGGCCTTGTACAACGCACCCCTGCCCGAACTCCGTCCGATAGACAGCGGCTGGCTGGGGTGGCTGGCGCGTTACCGCAACCGCATCAGCGCCCTGCTTTTTGCCATCACCTTCAGCCTGTCGCTCGGCTGGCTGCTGTGGCGCCGTGCCCGCCGCGACTACCTGGCCCGCCAAAGCCGCAGCAAGGACCCGCCCTACCGCCTGCCCATCAAAATACGCCGGGGCGAAGGGCTGGAACTGGATGATCAGTTCTTTATGGTACTCGACCGGCTGCGTGCCCGGGAGGCGGGCGAGCGGCAACGCATCGACCTGCCCGCGACCATCAAGGCGACGATGCGGCGGGGTGGCTTTCCGGCCCTGCGCTTCCGCGCCCTGACCCGCCCTTCCGACTACCTCATCCTGATTGACCGGCAGACGGAGCAGAACCACCAATCGCAGCTCTTTGAGCACATCTACCAGCACTTTGTGAAGCAGGAGGTGCACGCTGAGCGCTTCTTCTTCGACGGCGACCCACGCTACTGCTGGAATAGCCAACACCCCAAAGGCCTGCCCCTGGAGCAGCTGCTACAGCGCTACGGGCAGTCCCGCCTGCTCGTCTTTGCCGACGGCTACAGCTTTATCGACCCGGTGAGCGGGCAGCTGGAAAGCTGGGCGGCACTTTTGGGGCAATGGCAGCAGCGTGCCCTGCTCACGCCTGCCCCGGCGGGCGACTGGAATTTCCGGGAAGGGCGGCTGGGCGAGTTCTTCCTGGTCTTGCCCTCAAGCATCAATGGGCTGATGCAGCTGGTGCGCCACTTTGAGGAACTGTCTACCCCCAGTCTGCGGGAGTGGAAGTATGAGCTGGAGCAAGACGACCGGGCCACCCCGGTGGATGAAGAGCGCGTGGTGGAAAGCCTGCGCAAGGTAATGTCCCCGGAGCAGCTGCGCTGGGTGGCGGCCTGCGCCATCTACCCCGAGCTGCACTGGGATCTGACGATGGCTATAGGGGAGGTGCTGCGCGACCCCGGGCAGTCCATCCAATTTAGTGAAATGCGGGAGCTGGTCCGCCTGCCGTGGTTCCGGCAGGGGTATATGCCGCAGCCGGTGCGTGCCCAACTGTTGGAAAGCGATATTTTGCCCAAAGACGAAGAGCGGCAGGTGCGCGCCATCATCGTCGCCATACTGCTGGACAATGCGCCCGACAACCCCAACAGCTATGCTCATCAGGAATATCAGCTGCACCTGGCACTGAATCAGATGCTGGCCAGTGAGCTGCCCGCGGAGCGCCGCCAATGGTTGAAGCGCTACCGCGACCTCCACGGCAGCGGGCTGCGCGAAGACCGCGTGACCATGGCTGCCGTCGACCGCAACTACCGCCGCGGCATCGACTTTTTGCTGCCTAAAGCCCTCATTGATTCCTTCTTCCGCTCCGGGCGCCGCGCCCTGGGCTGGCGGGCCGGGTTGCCGGTGCTGTTGGCCGCCCTGTTGGCACTGACGGCTTACGGCGGGCTGCAATTGCTGCCGGAGGGCTGCGATGGTGTGCCGGTCCCTTTGCCCGGCCGGGAAGAAGCTTACTGCCTGAGTACGGCCGAAGACAGCCTGGCGTACCTGCAGCTCCGTGCCGACTACTTTGCCCGCAGCGGGCAGCTCGACTCTCTGTCTGAAACGGCGCAGCAATGGGCCGCTCTTTGCCCAGATACTGATGCCCCCAACCCGCTCTTTCAATTGGGCTGGGACGCTGCCGCCCGCGCCTACCGGGAAGGCAACTACACCCAAGCCGCCAATGTCTTTGCCTGGGCCTACCGCACCCATACGCCTACCGATGCCTGCCTGCCCCTGAGCGACAGCCTCCGCCTGCGCGCCCGCGCCTACGAAGGGCTGAGCCACCTGCGGGCGGGGCAAAGTCTGGAAGCAGACTCTATCTACGCGACCCTGAGCAATGATCCGGTTTACACGAACTGGCCCGCTCCCAAGCTGGGCGACTACCTGCAGTACAGCTATGTGGACAGTGCCACCTACGGCCGGGTTCGGGTAAGGCAGGAAGGGCGTTACGGCTTTCTGAATGTACGAACCGGCCGCCCAAGCTGGAGGGGAGAGGAATTGCCCTACGATTACGCCCGCCCTTATCAGCGTGACAGCCTAAGCGGGGATACGCTGGCGCTGATCAAAGTAAGCGGCGAGCAGTGCTTTATTGATCTGCGGGGCGAGGAGCGCAATTGCTTCTCCGAGCTATTCCCCTTTGAAGATACAGAGACCGGGCTGTATGGCTACCAAAATGAGCGGGGATTGCAAATCATCGGGCCCGCCTACGAAGAAGCCCGCGATTTTTCCGAAGAAGGCTTAGCCGCCGTAAAATTTCCCGATGCCCGCTACGGCTACATCCGCACCGATGGCAGTGTGCTGAACGGGCAGCGCAACTTCGGGCTGGCCTACGATTTTGTTAATGGCTACGCCATCGTCCGTTTCGGTGGGGCCCTGGGGTACCTGAATACCGATGGGGAATACGCCATCGAGCCCCAATACGAGCGCGCTGCCGACTTCAACGAGCAGGGCCAAGCCGAAGTCGCCAAAAACGGCCGCCTCTTCCGCATCGACCCCACCGGGCGCTGTGTGGGTGGGGACTGCCCGCTGCGCCGGTACCGCGGCCGTATTATGGGCAGCCTGTCAGAGGAGCCCGTGGCGAATACGCCCCTGAGTATCCCCAACCTTCCCAATCCAAACCTGGAGACCGATGCGGAGGGCTACTACACCTTTGAGCTGTCGGAAGACACTTCCCCTGCCAACTGGCAGGCACAGGTGATGAGCGGGGATGGCCCGATTGGTAGTTTCCAAATTCAAATTACGGATGCGGAAGCCAACCCGGTAGAACTGGCGACCTATACTGTGCAACAAACCGCAGGAGGGGACGCAGACATTCCTGAAGCCGACAACGACGGCGATGGCATCTCCAACACCTTCGACCGCTGCCCGGAAGCAGCCGGACCCGAAGCCCTGCGCGGCTGCCCCGATACCGATGGGGACGGCATACCGGATATCGATGACCGCTGCCCGGAGGAGGCTGGGGTGGAGGCAGAGCAGGGGTGCCCACCTCCGTCCGACGAAGCCACGGAGGGCGAAGTCGGACTGGAAATGGTGCGGGTGCCGGGCGGCACCTTTACCATGGGCTGCGCGAGCGCCGAGCGGGATGGGAATTGCGATGATGATGAAAAGCCCGCTCACGAGGTGACGGTGGATACCTTTTATATGAGTGTGCATGAGGTGACCAATGCCCAATTTGCTGCCTTTTTGAATGCGGAGGGCAATCAGGAGGAGGGAGGGACGGAATGGTACGAGATTGGAAGCAGTGATGCCAAAATCAAAGCAATAAGCGATGGAAAATTTACAATAGAAGAAGGTTTTGAACGCCACCCGGTAGTGGAGGTAAGCTGGTACGGTGCCCGCGCTTACGCCGCCTGGCTGAGCGAACAGACGGGTCAAAACTACCGCCTGCCCACCGAGGCAGAGTGGGAATACGCGGCCCGGGGCGGGGAAGCAGGTGCGAAGGATGCGTTTTTGTACAGCGGTAGTGATGATATTGACGCGGTGGCTTGGTATAGTGGGAATAGCGACAGCCGTACGCACGAGGTGGGGCAGAAGCAGCCCAATCAGTTGGGGCTGTATGATATGAGTGGGAATGTGTGGGAGTGGGTAGGGGATTGCTGGCATGAGGATTATAAGGGAGCGTCGGAGGATGGGAGTGCCTGGTTGGAAGGCAACGGAGGCGACTGTAGCCGTCGGGTTCTTCGGGGCGGTTCTTGGTACGACTATTCCAGGTTCACCCGCGTTGCGCTTCGCTTCGGGGTCAGCGCAGGTGACCGGTTCGACGACGTCGTCGGTTTTCGGCTTGCCCGGGACTAAGTTACTCTTGAGCCCTTTCTTTGCCCACCGTAGCTTTAGCGTAGGTGGGTACACTTTTACACTTTACCGCCGAAGGCGGTCGGCGCAATTTTTTGTATCTTGTCAGTTGGGCAGTCATGTTAAGTGCTAGCCGTCGGGGTTCCCCTGTGAAATGATTTTAAATCTTCTTCATGGAAAACTTCTATTACGTTTACATCCTACAAAGTGAAGTGGATGGTAAAAACTATGCTGGCTATACTAAAGATTTAAAATCAAGACTTCAGGCGCATCAAAAAGGAGAAATGATGAGTACGAAGCATCGCCGTCCCTTAAAGTTAATATACTATGAAGCTTGCTTGTCACAAGAGGATGCGCTCAAAAGAGAAAAATACTTCAAGACCCACTATGGAAAGATGTATCTAAAGAAGCGCCTGAAGTCTTATTTCACAGGGTGAACGCGGCGGTTCCTGGAACAACAATACCAGGAACACCCGCGTTGCGAATCGCAATCAGCCCTGTGGAATCCGGCAGAAGCCGGAGTGCTATCGCATTATTCCACAGGGCAGGAAACAACACAGATAACCGGAACAACAACAACGGTTTTCGGCTTGCCCGGGAGTATGTGCCCACTGCGGGAGCCAGAATTTGCGTGGTCAAGGCTGCGCAGAGCGTGCTTGCTGCATAGTCCGATGGCTGTCCGGTGCCGCTGCTGTAGTGCAGTTGCCAAATACATCGAGAAAGGGCGGGGCTAGTAGCGTGAGCGAACGTCCCTCCTGATGTCTTATAATTTTTTAAGCCAGCCGCCGGTCATTCGTCCCAGGCTTTGGATTTGCTCGCTTACGAGCCGGTACTGCCCGGAAGAAATGAAGCTTTTTTCGTAGGCCAACCTCCAGAAAAAGCGGAGTTTTTCAAGTTGGAGGTTGGCAAGTAGTAGCTTCTCCCGTTTAAAGGATTTACTGCTTCCGTAGTACGCCTCGATATAGTATTCCAGTAAGTTGCTGCTCAGATTTTGCAATCTGTCGCCGAGCAAGAAGCGCTGGCTTTTGGGAAAATGAGCGATCAAGTCGAGATTCTGTTTAATGAAATCGAAGCTTTGACTAAGGATACTGCTAGTATGATAAGGGTTATCCATTATGAAGAGGTTTAAGAGACTATATTCGGATATTCATAGTTTTCACAATTTGCTCATTGCCTTCAAAAAGGCCTCCAAAGGTAAGCGATCAAAGCCGGCTGTAGCCACCTTCGAGGTGAACCTCGAGAAAGGGCTGCTTCGATTGGAACAAGAGCTGCGGGAAAAGACCTACCGTCCAGGCTCCTACCGTCCCTTTTACATCCACGACCCCAAAAAGCGCCTCATCAGCGCAGCGCCGTTTAGGGACCGGGTTGTCCATCATGCGATATGCAATATCATAGAGCCGCTGTTTGAGCGGACGTTCATTTATGACAGTTATGCCAATCGTAAGGGTAAAGGCACGCACAAAGCCATTGAGCGCTACCAGTACTACGCCCGGCAATATAAGTACGTCCTGAAATGCGATATCCGGAAGTTCTTCCCCAGCATCGACCACGAAATACTAAAACAAGAGCTGCGCTGGAAGATCGCCTGCCCGGATACGTTGTGGCTGCTGGACCTCATCATCGATGCTTCCAATCCACAGGAGCCGCATGTGCCCTTTTTTCCAGGTGATGACTTGTTCACGCCACAGCAACGGCGGCGCGGCCTGCCCATCGGCAATTTGACCAGTCAGTTCTGGGCGAATGTCTATATGAACCGCTTTGACCACTTTGTCAAGGAGGAGCTGCGCGTGCCCGGCTACATCCGCTATGTGGATGATTTTGTGTTGTTCCACAATTCTATCTCAGTGCTGGCTGACTATCGCCAAGCTATTCAGCATTATTTGGCGCGCTTGAGATTGCTGGCTCACCCCAATAAGACGCACATCCATGCCACACAGCGTGGTGTACCTTTCCTGGGCTTCCGGGTTTATCCTCACTACCGGGTTTTGCAGAAAACGAAAACGCATCGTTTTCGCCGGTTTCTTCGATTTCAGGTAGAGCGCTACGGAAAAGGACTACTGTCGGCTGCTCGTCTGGAGCAAGGCTTGAATAGTTGGCTGGGGCATTTGCGGTTTGGGCAGTCTTATCGGTTGGAGCGGCACGTTATGCATGACCTGATTCAGCGTGATGTGGCAATTGGGGTTAGGGCGCAGGGTAGTTGGATGGTGTTTTGAATAGGTGGCTCGTTCCTTATGCAACTCCGGTGGCGATTGCGGAATCGCGGCCGGTGTGCTCAATCAAATCCCGTAAGCAAATAGGAAATCATGTAAAAATACCTGTTTGATCCCGAATGCTGCGGGGTTAAGCTCCGCCGAACGCTAATTTTCCCATTGCGCCATAATTCTATCGGCGGTTTCTCAAAAGCCGAATGCGCCGACTAGTCAAATGATGTACCCACATCGACTATAGAAAAGCCGATAATTCATACAGATCACTATTTAAGTGTATAAAAAACCTTGCTTTTTTATACACGTCGGCTCTTATATGCTTACTTTTAGAAGAAAATTATACATATGCTGCCGCCATTACCACCGGAAATAAGCGTGGAGTCTATCGAAAGCAAGAAGGTACTGAAGAAGTTGACTACAGCGCGTGCCGCACTGGCTGAACTAAAAGGGGTAGCGGGCACGATTCCGAACGAACATATTCTGATAGATACCCTCTCCCTGCAGGAAGCCAAAGACAGTTCTGCCATTGAGAATATTGTCACCACACAGGATGAGCTTTACCAAAGTGATTATGACCAACAAACTTTTGCTAACCCGGCTTCCAAAGAAGTCCATCATTACGCAGCGGCACTAAAGACAGGGTTCAGCGAGGTTAAAGAGCTCGGCATTATCCGGATTGGATTGCTTAATCGCGTGCAGGCAGCCATTGAGCATAATGACGCTGGCATTCGGCAGGTGCCGGGTACCGTACTCAAAAATGATCTAACCGGGGAGGTAGTCTATACACCTCCGCAGGACTACAACCAAATACTGGCCTTGCTGGACAACCTTGAAGGCTTTATCAACGATACTATCGGGTACGAGGTGGATCCGCTGGTTAAAATGGCGATCATCCATTATCAGTTTGAAAGCATCCATCCGTACTATGATGGGAATGGCAGGACGGGGCGCATTCTAAACCTACTGTATCTAATCAAAGAGGAGCTATTAAGCATCCCGGTACTTTACATCAGCCGCTACATCATTCGGCACCGGCAGCAGTACTACCAACTCCTGCAACAGGTCCGGGAAGCAAACGACTGGGAATCGTGGACCCTATATATGCTTGATGCCGTGGAGCAAACCGCCAAGCATACCATCCGAACGGTTAAAGGCATACATACGCTGATGATGGTTTACAAAAAGCGTATACGGGGCGAGCAGCCGAAACTGTATAGCCAGGATTTAATCAATAACCTTTTCCGCCATCCATACACACGTGTAGACTGGCTGCAAAAAGACCTCTCCGTTACCCGCCTGACGGCTACCAAGTATCTGGATACGTTGGTGGAGATGCAGCTCCTGGAGAAAATCAAAAAGGGGCGCCGGAATTATTATTTAAATCAGGGGCTATTGGATCTGCTGTCGGGAGAAGGAAGGTGATTTTAAAAGGGTGTACATCCAATGTTAATCGACTTATTCACATCAAATTTATGCTAAATTGGATATCTTAGGCGCTCAGCCAAGAAAAACCAATGCCAGATACCACTTCCAATATTCCAGATTACCAATCCATCATGCTGCCCCTTTTGGAACTAGCCGGTGATGGTGCAACTTACCGTTTGAGAGATGCCGTTGATCTACTGGCTCAGCGATTTGCTTTAAGCCAGGCGGAGCTAAAGGAAATGCTACCCAGTGGTTACGCGCCGCTGTTCGCCAATAGGGTAGGGTGGGCCTCCACTTACCTTAAGAAAGCCGGGCTGCTGGAATCCGAAAAGCGGGGCACCTTTCAAATTACGGAGCGGGGGAGATCGATTCTGGAAGCCAAATCAGAGCGGATTGATGTCGCATTTCTGGACCAGTTCCCGGAGTTTGTTGCTTTTCGGAAAGGCAAGCGGAAGACTACAAAAACAGATAGCGACGCATCTGATACCTCCAAGGAAGTTGATGCCGACCAAAACCCGGAAGAGCAGCTGGAATTTGCTCATCAAAAATTGCAAGAGGAGCTGGCTCAGGAGCTGTTGCAAGCCGTACTGGATGCCTCCCCGCAATTCTTCGAGCAACTGGTAGTAGATCTTCTGCTAGCCATGGGCTACGGGGGTACCCGTGCCGATGCGGGCCGTGCTATTGGCCGCTCCAATGACGGCGGCGTAGACGGCATCATCAAAGAAGACCGCCTGGGGCTGGATATCATCTACATTCAGGCCAAACGCTGGGAGAATACCGTACCCGTGCGCGAGGTACGCGACTTCGCCGGGGCGCTGCTGGGCAAAAAAGCCCGAAAGGGGGTCTTCATCACCACCTCCAGCTATCCTAAATCTGCGTACGAGTACATTCAGTCCATAGAACCCAAGATCATCCTGATCGACGGGGAGCAGCTGGGGCAGTTTATGATTGAGCATAACGTGGGTGTTTCGCCGCATAAAGTTTTTGAAGTGAAGCGGGTGGATTTGGATTATTTTGAGGGGTGAGGGGAGCAACTGGTCTAAGGTTGGATCTACAAGTTTGGCTGTAATACAGGTAATATAAAAGTAATTTGAAAAGTATTTTTTACTTTTCGGTCGGGCAGTGTAGGTAACCTCAATTTTGAAGACCTACAATCCATTCGAGGTTCAAATGATCGAATGTTTTTCAAAAGGTATAATTCTCAGGTCTGCACTAGGTACCCAAAAAAGTCTAAAGCCTCTAAAACACTATCTATTTGATAAAGACTGAAGAAGACTTATGATCCTAGACAACGAGAACGAAAACCTAAGCGTCCATGAATGGATAACTAGGTATACCGACGAAGGAAAGCTCGATATTGTTACTGGGTACTTCACAATTGGAGCTCTAGCTTATCTATCCAGACAGGTTAATCAAAAGATTAGCTCTTTTAGAATGGTACTTGGGGATATTGTTAATATAGATAGTGTAGAAGACAGGCCACTTGATTTGTTAAATGAAAATATCACCATAGAAGCTTCTCTAAAACTTTCTGCAATTGCACGGGAAGCGGTTACTTTTCTTAAACAGGAAAAAGTTAGGGCTAAGACATTGGAACCTAACTTTTGCCATGCAAAAAACTATCTTTTTGAGCCCGAAATAGATGATGACAGGAACAAATACTTTATCTCTGGCAGTTCAAACTTAACAGAGGCCGGTATTGGTCTCAAAAAGACGCATAATGTTGAATTGAATATTGCTGAAACCGGGAACAATAATCAATATAAAGAATTGGTGGACTGGTTTGAGGGTTTGTGGAAGAAACCACAAGCCCACACAAAAAAGACGATAATTCAAGCAGATGGAAAGGAAATTAAGGTCGACTTTAAAGAATATCTCATTTCTGAAATCGAAAAAATATTTATAAAATACACCCCTCGTGAAATCTATTACAAAATACTTTTTGAATTATTTGGCAATCAGATCATAGAGACTGATGCAGATCCGGAATTCAACAAGCAGGTTGGCAGGCTGGAAAATAGTCAGATATACAACACCTTATACGAGTTCCAGAAGAAAGGAGTCCTGTCCTTGATTCGGATGCTCCAAAAATATAATGGGGCGATTTTAGCAGATGCGGTTGGCCTGGGTAAAACCTGGAGTGCGTTAGCTGTGATCAAGTTTTTCCAGTTTCAAGGTCGGGAAGTGATTTTATTGTGCCCTAAAAAACTGGAACACAACTGGCGGAGGTATAAGAAGTACCAGGACTCCCGCTTCGAAAAAGATGAGTTTGACTACTTTCTAAGGTTTCATACGGACTTGCACGATGGTAGAATGGAAAAATATACCGATCGGGCGGATAAGCTCTTCACCAACGATCAGCCCAAGCTACTCGTCATTGACGAAAGCCACAATCTGCGAAACAATAAGTCTAATCGATACCAATACCTGCTGGAAAATATCATAAAGCCCAATGAGGATATAAAGGTCTTCATGCTTTCGGCAACGCCCATTAACAACTCGTTGAATGACATCAGAAATCAGTTTAGCTTGATGGCTAAAGGTGATCCTCGTGCATACCATGAAGCATTAGGTGTACGAAATATTGATTACGCGTTTAGGTCTGCTCAAAACGCTTTTAATGAGTGGCGAGAAAGTCCGCGCCCAAAAATCACAGAGTTCATTCAAAGATTACCCTCCAGCTTTTTCACACTGACTGACTCCCTAACCGTCGCTCGTACTCGGAAAATGGTAGCTGGTCAACAGAATGAATTGACATTTCCCCAGAAGGCTAAACCGAAAAATCTATTTGTTACCCCGAAGCAACTGGGGAATATTGAGTCTTTTGAGGAGTTATTCAACCATTTCCCTCCTATGCTCTCTGGCTATCAGCCTTCATTTTATCTGCAAGAAGACGAAGATGATATCGCTGTGCTAGAGGATGAGCGCCAACGCGACCGTTTCCTGGTGAAAATGATGTATATCCTAATGGTAAAAAGATTGGAATCATCATGGATTTCCTTTTATGAAACCGCGCAAAAAATCAGAGATCATCATCAAAATGCCCTGGACAAAATAAATAGCTTTCTTGAACTCAAGGAGAATGCAGAATTGACCAATACGAATCTGAACCTATTCGAAGAGGATGAACTAGAAGATGATTACGAAGATTTCAACTTGGGCAAAAAAAGGAAAGTTAGCTTAAAAGACATCGATGATGCCGGTAACCTTGGAACCTATAAAGGAGATCTCAAAAAAGACATCGGTGCCTTGGATAATCTATGTGTTAACCTTCAGAAATTTGAATCGAAAATTACTAAAGAACTTAATTTACACAAGAACCATTCCTCTGAAGATAAGAAACTCGAAGTACTCATTGCTCAGATCAATGGAAAAAGAAAACTGGGCAAAAATAATAACAACCCCAAGGTTGTGATTTTTACGGTTTACCGGGATACAGCCGAATACCTATTTAATCAACTGACCCAAAGAGGTTTTGACAACGTGGCTATGGTCTCTGGTAGTGGTTCGAAAACCTGGGACACAGATGAGGAAACCAAAAACTTTGAACACATCCTGGAACGATTTGCTCCCTATACCAAACTATTTAAAGAAAGGGTTTGGGAATTTGAAGCCAAAGATGAAGAAAATGCCTTCAAAGAGTGGTCCCATTGGATAGCGGAAAATCATCCTAGGATTCATCAAAAACTCAAAGCTCCAATCGATATCCTGATTGCTACCGATGCCTTAAGTGAAGGTCAGAACCTTCAGGATGCAGATATGGTCATCAATTATGACATCCATTGGAACCCGGTTCGAATAATCCAACGCTTGGGTCGGATAGATCGACTAGGCTCTCCGAATGAAGAAATCTTCAGTATTAACTTCTGGCCCTCCAACAATATCAACAGCTACTTGAATCTGCAAGGCCGTATAGAACAAAGGATGACAGCTATGAAATTGGCAGGGTCGGAGGTCGATATGCAATTTTCAGAAACGTTCCGGGCAATGGCGCATGATGAATCGCTAGAGCAACGAATGAAAGATAAGATGCTGCGCCAGATGGAGATATCCATGGAAGACCTGGATGGGGAGGAGTCATTTGGATTTGATGACCTTTCACTTGAGCAATATCGCCAGGAATTGCTGGCCGAATTCTACAAGGATAAGGCAAAGTATATCAAAATGCCCAAAGGGGTGTATAGTGGGTTTAAGGCAGATGTAAAGATTTGTAGAAAAGAGGGCCTCATTGCGTTATTGGGATACCCGGCCAAACCAGATAAAGTGAAGGACTATAACTACCAAAGCTTTGATTTGATTTATATTGACATGCAAGGGCAGCGTGTTTTATCCAATCAAAAAGAGGTGCTGGAAGCCATCACCTTTCACAAAGATTTTGAGCGCTATGTACCCGAGGGGATAGAAAAAGGATGGGAACAGGATGTCAATATCTGCGTAGAAGCCTTGAAGAATTATCTTCAAACGCAAGCAGTAGACATTCAAACGGACGAGGAGGGAAAAGAAGTGAAAATGATGGGAAAAGAAGCCCGGGATGTGTTAGCTAAATTGCGGAAAGGAGAAAAATCGGCCATCGACCGATTGAAGGAAAACAAGAAAACAGAAGAAAAATACCAGCTGGATCAATTCGACCTGATCACCTGGTTCATCATATCCAAATAATATGAAACTGACCTATTTCCAAAGTCTGGATTTTTTAGCGGCGATCAAAGCATTGATACGCGAACTTAAAGTTCCTTTCAATGCGATCGCAGATGAGCCTGTACCCGTACGAGAAATATTATCGGATAAGACCTATAAGGACAATGCTGCCTTCCGGCTTATCAATGAAGTGTTTTTTGTCGGTATGGTAGATGATGCCGCGTTTGAAGGAAACGAAAGCCTGGCCCCCGAAAAGATCAAATCCGACTACGATGGCATCTTGTTCTTTGGGGTAACGCTCCATCAAAGAGACAACAATCGCTTGCCCACGCGTGGACAATTAGCAGAGATTGCCCGGGCTTTCAATCGTGAGTTTTACTATACCCCGGTGGTGGTTATTTTTAAATACCAGGACGAGCAAAAAGAATATATCGCATTTGCCAATACAGAACGTCTTCCCTACAAGCAAGAATGGCGGGAAGGTGAAAAAGCGGGCAAGGTGTCCTTGCTTCGGGATGTTGCCATTGATGCACCACACCGGGGGCATGAGGATATCATCAACCAGTTGCGTATACCAACTAGTGGCACCAAAGCGGTTACTGATTTCGACAGTTTGTATAAGTACTGGCAGGAAGTATTCAGTGTCAGTATTCTCAACAAGAAATTTTATCAGGAAATGTCTAACTGGTATTTCTGGGCGATCAAAAATGTTACTTTCCCCAATCGCCCTACGCCGGAATTGGCCCATCAGAAAGGGGTTAAGCTGGAGGAGCTTGTTCAGGAACACAATGCCACCAATGTCATCCGGCTACTTACCCGTCTGCTCTTCACCTGGTTTATCAAAGAGAAAAAGCTTATTCCTGAAGAACTATTCGATCTGGAGTCCTTGCAAAAAGATGTTCTCAAAGAAATCTCTCCTTATCATGAGGAGGGTATGTTTAAGCAGGCCAATGAGGAAAGTGTCTATTACAAAGCTATTCTGCAAAACCTCTTTTTTGCCAGCCTCAACTGCCCCATTGAACCCGATGATGTGGATGAAAGAAAACGTGGCTTCAGGGGCTTGGAATCATATGGCAAGCATCGCGGTGTGGACTACCTGATGCGCTACGAAAAGTACTTTAAAGACCCGCAGGCTTTCCTGGGTTTGATGAACAGCACGGTACCCTTCTTGAACGGTGGGCTATTCGAATGCCTCGATGAAAAGATTGATAAGAATCTCTATATCGACGGATTCTCCGACCAGATGACTAAGGGTGAACAACTCATTGTCCCCGATTACCTCTTTTTTGGTTTGGACGAAGAAGTCGATTTAAGTAAGGACTACGGTTTAAAGAGCAATAAGTACAAAAAAGCCGCTGTCAAAGGGCTGATCAATATCCTGAAGTCCTATAAATTCACTGTTACCGAGAATACGCCTATCGAAGAAGATGTAGCTCTCGACCCTGAGCTGCTGGGTAAAGTATTTGAAAACCTATTGGCTAGCTACAATCCCGAAACTAAAACCACCGCTCGTAAGCAAACCGGCTCCTTCTACACACCCCGCGAGATCGTCAACTACATGGTAGACGAAAGCCTGATTGCGTACCTTAAGAATGCCGTGCAGGATTGGGAGCTAGAGGAGGAAGCGCTGGACAAAGCCCTGCACCAGCTCGCTAGCTTTGATACGCTAAATCCTTTTGCTGATGATCCCAAAATCACGAAAGCTATAATTGCTGCCCTTGATCGGTGTAAAATCCTGGACCCGGCCTGTGGCTCCGGAGCCTTCCCGATGGGCGTATTGCAGAAAATGGTACACATCCTCCAAAAGTTAGACCCCGACAATGAGCAATGGAAGGAACTACAACTCAACAAGGCCTTACAAGCGACGGAAGCCGCTTATAGCATTGAAGATAAAGCCGAACGTGAGGTAAAATTGCTGGAAATTAACGACGCTTTTGATGAATCGATTAACGACCCTGATTACGCGCGAAAGTTGTACCTGATTGAGAATTGTATTTATGGGGTGGATATCCAACCCATTGCTACCCAGATTTCCAAGCTGCGATTTTTTATCTCGCTGGTAGTAGATCAAAAAGTAAACAGTGACAAACCAAACTTTGGCATCCGGGCCTTACCCAACCTGGAAACCAAATTCGTATCAGCCAATACACTGATTGGTATCGAAAAGCCTTCCTCTAAAACCTCCCTTTTCAGTACCGATCGTATCAAAGAATTGGAAGGAGAGTTGAAACAAGTCCGCAAGAAAATATTCTCCGCCCGGACCAAAAAAACTAAAACCAAATATCGGCAGGAGGATGAACGCTTACGCAATGAAATTGCGGAAGAATTGAAAAACTCCGGCTGGCCGAATGAAACTGCAGAAAACCTGGCCAATTGGGATCCCTACGACCAAAACGCTTCTTCACCTTTTTTTGATCCAGAATGGATGTTTGATGTTTCGGAGGGATTCAATATTGTTATTGGGAACCCACCTTACAAAATAGTTGGCAGAGATGAGTTAAACCAGCAGAAATACTTTAAGAGGCATTACCGACTGGCATCGTATAAAATAAACCTTTATGTTATGTTCCTTGAAAAAGGGCTAAATACTTTGTTTGAGCAAGGGGGGACATTAAGCTATATTATTCCCAAGTCACTGGTATTCAACACCTATCTTAAAGAAACAAGACGAATTCTTTTATCTGAATATAAAATTCCTAAAATTATTGAAATAAAGGAAAAAGTATTCGAAAACGTTGAAGTTGGTGATAACATCATATTCTTCGGAGAAGAAAATCCGATTCCTAAACAAAATGAATTAAAGTACCAAATTGTAAGTGGCATTTCACCTTTCGGGCTTGATAAAGAACACAGAAACAAGCAAAAAAAATTACTAGAGGAAAATGATTCAAATTTTTACGATAAAATAAAAATAGAAAATTCCAAAACTAAGCCTTTAGACCAAATTGCAGATATATACAATGGGCTTAACCCAGGAAATGTAAAGCACATTCTATTATCTGATTCCAGGGAAACTGTCAAACATGAAAAAATGCTATTGGGTCGTGATATTAATAAATATAAATTGGCTTGGTCTGGAACTTGGGTGAATTACGATGAGAACTTGAAGAACATACTCAAACCAAGCGATATTAAATCAAAAGCTGGAATGACTTCTCAAACGAAGGTAGATTTTTCTCTCAGGAAGAGAAGTATTTTTAAACCTAGCAAAATAGTAATCCGTAAGACCTCAGATAAAATTATTGCATCCTATGACGCTGAAGGTTTCTATTATGACTCTCTTGCTTATGGTGTATTATTAAAGAATGAATCTAATCTCTCCATTCTGTATTTGTTAGGAATATTAAATTCCAAATTAATGTCCTTTTTTCATGAAGATTTAGCTATGAACAAAGGGAAAGCGTTTGCAAAGGTTTTGCTAAAAAATCTAGCAAAATTACCAATATATTATCCAGACCTGAATAATCAGCAAGACGTTTTATTATATACTATATTACAGTTAGTAGTTAGAATGAATATTTTTGCGTTACTCTTTCTTGATGCGAAATACTCAAGAGTAATAGAAGGTATAATAGAAGCCATAGTCTTCAACCTTTATTTCCCTGACCACATGAAAGAGCGAGAAATAGATGTATTGAAATTTATTGAGCGCGACCTAGAAAAAGCCTTGAAGGACCGGGAATTTGATCACCTCAGTGATCAAGAAAAAGAAAAAGTCATTAGGGAGTTGCATGCCACCTGGACCCATCCCGACAACGAAGTCCGCAACCGCATCAAGCTCTTTGCCGTGCGGAGCCCGGAAATTTTGAAACCCATTCTGGAAGGCTGATATGAAACGGATAAAGGACATACGAATCAAGAATTTCAAGGCTTTCCAGGAGGAGCAGGTACTGGATCTGGAGGGAAAGAATGTACTGGTGTATGGCAGTAATGGGTCTGGCAAGTCTTCGGTTTTCTGGGCTTTATACACCCTGCTGCAAAGCAGCATCAAGGAAGACGCTGATATTCAAAAGTACTTCAAGGATTTTGCAGAAAGCGATACGGGGACGCATCAAACCTTAAAAAATGTTTTTGTCGATCCTGCGGAAGACGCTTACATCAAAATCACCACGCTGGACACGGAAACAGAGCACGAGCAGGTCCATACCATTTCGCACGATACCATAAACACCAATGAGGATACGGACACCTTGATCCAGGAATTGAACTTGGCGAGTGATTTTATCAATTACAAACTACTTCACAACTTTTATCGGGGATCACACAAGCAAGAAGTCAATCTTTGGCCGGTTTTTGAACGGGATATTTTTCCTTTTCTGACGGAAGGTACTCAAAACTGGCTATCGGATATTATCATGCCGCTCACGCAGGATGTGCCGCGAACACCAAGCGGCAAGGTAGTCTCCCAAAACAGAAAGGCGCACTATGAAAGCCAGCTGGAGAACTTGAACGATAAATTAACACAATTGCTATCGGAAATAGAGACTAATGCGAATGCTTTTTTGAAAGATCATTTCTTCGAAGGCAGGGATGTTATTCGCCTTAAAATCACCTACAACAAGAAGTTTAAATTTGATGACGTAAGGTGCAAAATGTGGGACAAATCTCCTGATTATCGTAAGGAGCGGCTGTCAATAGGCTTACAGTCTGAAATATTTGAAAATGGCCGATGGATCAACATCAAAAGAATTCAATCCTTCCTGAATGAAGCCCAATTAACCCGTATTGCTATTGCGATAAGAATTGGAGCCTTACGAACGAGGGTGCAGTCTACTCAATACAAAATCCTTGTTTTGGATGACATGCTGATTAGTTTGGACATGTCGAATCGGATGGACGTGGTAAGAATCATCCTGAACAAGGAGGGTAAAGAGTCACTAGAATATTTCGACGAGTTTCAAAAGATTATTCTTACACACGACAAGGCCTTTTTCAATTTGATTCAACGGAATACCGACGATGAAGATTGGGTGTACTATAAGTTTACCAAGGACCAAGATAAAAATGAATCGCCCAAAGTAAGAGAAGATGAAAGTCATTTGCAAAAGGCTATAAAATACTTTAGTGAAGATGAATTCGAGAACTCAGGTAACGAGTTACGGAAGGAGGCAGAAAAGATTCTGAATCACTTTCTTGATCCGGACATGAAAAAGATGAAGGAAGGATTCGCAAGTCTAGGGTCGCAAATTCATAACTCTATAGATCACATTAATAAAAGTAAGTATAAAAAGTTCAAGGAGGAATTTTTGGTAGAGTTGCCAATTGAGAAGCTGAGGAAAATAAGAACAGACTATCAAACAGATTCTTCATTGTCAGAGGAAGAAAAATCTAAGTTAATAGACTTAAATACAAAGATCCTGAATTTCTTGATCGAAATCAACGAGACAAACCACAGGAAGGAAGAATTGCTGACCCAAACCAAGGAAATCCTTGATAGAGTAATGAATCCAGCTTCCCATGCCGGAGACAATCCGTTGTATCGATCTGAATTGAAGGATGCGATTGAACTAATGAAGAATCTAAGGAATCACTTAAACGAGTAAAGAAGAGTGACTCAACCCAACGCCTGGCCTGGAAAAGCGTTGGGGTTCCTGCAAGGTTAGCGAGCAGCGTATCCTCCTCAACACGGAATTGATTCAGGGGCCGAAGGTGGGCATTGAGTACGTGATCGCGCATGAGCTGGCGTATTTGGTGCAGGCGCATCATACACCGGCTTTTTTTGCGGTGTTGGACCGGGTGATGCCGGAATGGCGGCGGTGGAAGGAGCGGTTGGAGGGGGTGATGGCTTGATCTGGACTTACCCCAATTGTCTAGACAGCTTTAG
>ENA-UENT01000419-UENT01000419.1-marine-metagenome-genome-assembly--contig:-NODE-419-length-26820-cov-3.170642_pt1 | contig 26820 bp, 19 predicted proteins | sample MGYA00237879_ERZ529330 | MGnify/ENA primary metagenome ERZ529330 (study PRJEB26372, sample SAMN05368345) | marine metagenome | biome: cultured habitat; feature: ocean water; material: water; isolation... | reverse complement strand
CCCGACCAAGCCGTAAGTTGATATGCATTAGTGGATGGAAAATGGCTAAGTGTCCTGTCTGAGTTGGGGATCTACTAGGAATCTTGATCTCAATGTAGGAGAATGGAATTTGAGGTACAGACCAGCCAACATCTATCCTAGTTAATCTATTGACCATAAAATTGTGAAAATGACAAAGTTTTTAAAATATAGCTTTTTAGCCTTTCTGGTCGGACTCTTAATCGTACCAGTACAGGCTCAGGATGACTTCCGCTCATCCGCTCCTAAGCCAGGCCCAGCACGCAAGATCGTGCTAGGTAAATCAGAGCAATTCACCCTGAAGAATGGCTTAGAGGTTATCGTGGTAGAAAACCATAAGCTTCCACGAATTTCTGCTCAGGTTTTTGTTAATGCACCTGTGACCAATGAGGGAGATAAAGCAGGCTCCATTCTATTGGCTGGACAGTTGTTAGAAACAGGAACTAAAAGTCGCAGCAAAACCGAGATTGATCAATCTGTTGACTTTATCGGAGCTAGTGTAGGTTCTAACGCGAATGGTGTCGTAGGGAGTGGTTTATCCCGACACTCAGAGACCATCGTCGAATTGATGTCAGATATTCTTTTGAATCCATCTTTTCCAGAAGAGGAATTTGACAAATTGAAGAAGCAAACGCTTTCTGGTATCACCATTGGAAAGGATGATCCAGGTCAAATGTCATCTAATGTTTCAAGCGTTGTAACCTACGGAGCGGATCACCCTTATGGAGAAATCCCTACAGAAGAAAGCATTAGTATCACCACTGTAGAAGATTGCAAAAAGTACTATGAAAGCTACTTCCACCCAAATCTATCCTATCTAGTCTTTGTTGGAGATATTACTCCTAAAAAGGCTAAAGCACTAGCACAGAAGTACTTTGGTTCTTGGAAGAAAACTTTTGCAGCCAGAGGAGAGCTGAGTAAGCCAGAAGCACCTGAGGCCAATCAAGTGCATTTTGTTTCCAAGCCAGGCGCCGTTCAGTCGGTTGTTAACATTACTTATCCAGTAGATTTTAAACCTGGATCAGATGATGCTATTCGAGTGAATGTGTTAAACCAAATTTTTGGTGGTTCATTCACTGGACGCCTGTTCAAGAATATCCGTGAAGATAAAGGATACTCTTATGGAGCCTATTCGTCGATTTCTAGTGATCAGGAGGTCGGATCATTCAGTGCAAATGCCAATGTGAGAAACGAAGTCACTGACAGTGCCTTAGTGGAATTTTTGTATGAAATGAAAAGAATCTCTAGTGAAAAGGTATCTGATGAAGAATTACAGACGGCAAAGAACATGATTATGGGATCCTTTGCTCGTCAGATGGAACAACCTACTACCATCGCTAGATTTGCACTAAATACAGCTCGTTACCGACTACCAGCTGATTATTATGCTACCTATCTTGAGCGTTTGGATAAGATCACTAAAGAGGAGATCCTGGAGGTAGCGAAAAAGTACATCCGTCCGGAAAATGCTAACATCGTTGTAGTTGGGAATAAGGAAACCGGAGAAAAACTAAAGCAGTTTAGCGCTGATAACAAGCTCAAATACTACGATGGCCAAGGCAAAGAGATCCATCAGCTAAAGATAGTCTTACCAGATGATACCAAGGCAGAGGATGTGGTTGCCAACTACATCAAGGCTATCGGTGGAAAAGAGGCTTTGGCTGGAGTGAAGGATATGACCGTCAAGCTTTCGGCTTCCGTTCAAGGGATGACCATGAATATGAAGCGAGTGGTGAAGAATGGTAAAATGTTGGTAGAAGTGGAAGCCAACGGCATGGTGATGAACGAAATTAAATTTGATGGGGAAAAGGCCAGCATCAGTCAAATGGGACAGAAGCAAGATGCTGACCCAGCTACTGTAGCAGGTTTGAAGGAAGATGCCGTTCTATTTCCTGAACTGGCTTACGATGAATTGGGGAAGAAATTGACCTTGAAAGGAGGAGAACAATTAGATGGTAAGCAAGTCTACGTAATTGAGGTAGAATCGGCTAGCGGTAAAAAACAAACCGACTACTACGATATCAAGTCTGGCTTGAAGATCAGAAGCCAAAGTGCTGAGGGGGGTAATGTGGTACAGACGGACTACAAAGATTATCGAGAGGTAGAGGGCGGTATCATGATGCCTTTCGACATTCTTTCGGTAGGACAGGCCCCGTTCCCACTAAACTTTAAGGTTTCTGAAGTACTTGTTAATCAAGGAGTGGACGACGCCGTGTTTAAGGTGGAATAAGACCTCCCACCTTTTAGAACGAAGAAAAAACCTCTCGAGGCCAGTAGTACTTGGTCCGGGAGGTTTTTTCTTATGGAATCTTTTTTGGGGATTGGTTTGTAGTTTCTCTTCTAAAAAAATATACTTGCAGCCAGCTTTGAGGCTTTTCTAGCTGCAAAAGGCATCGTATCCTATAAAGTAGATGTATTATGGAACCCATCCAGGTATTTGTAACAGGCGGAACCTTTGACAAAGAGTACGATTTCATCACAGGAAATCTCTTCTTCAAGGATACTCATTTGCCCAAAATGTTTCAGCGTGGTAGATCCACTTTGGATATTGACGTCAAGACCTTGATGATGGTGGATAGCTTGGAGATGACAGAGGCGGATCGAGAGATCATCATTCACAACTGCAAGCGGAATCCGGCTAAGAAGATCCTCATTACGCATGGGACGGATAAAATGGTGGAGACGGCCGGTTTCATTGCTAGGGCTGATATCCAAGACAAGACCATCGTATTGACGGGGGCAATGGTTCCCTATGCTTTTGGTACTTCTTCCGATGGATTCTTTAACTTAGGGAGTGCCTTAGCCTTTGTACAGACGCTTCCAGCTGGAGTATACGTTGCCATGAATGGTCGATATTATCATTGGGATGCGGTTCGTAAGAATAGGAAGACAGGCTTCTTTGAATCCACTAAGGAGGAACATTAAAATTTGGATATGGACAGTTTTGGACTGATAGCAGAATTGGTTTTTTTCGGAATGGGGGTTTATTTTCTCTTGTTGTCCTTTGGGAAGATCGTGCCTAAAAAGCAAGAAGACAAAGAAAGGATTGAGGCCTTTTTTGAGGGAAAAACTTGGTTTCTGCGAATTCTCGCCATATTTCTGGTTTTGGTTATGGGGTTGAATCTAGTTGTCCACCTTAGCCAACTTTTTGGCTAGCAGGTAATTGACATCCCGATTATGGATTGACTTCCGCTCTACTGAACTCACCGAGCCATCAGATTAAAAAATATTTTGATCTAAACTGTATCCTTAGCACCTGCTCTCCATTATGAGGGTGGTAAACGCTTGAGTAAACTTATATTCAGGTGAACGTTGCATTACAAAATATGGCTAAAGTCGAAGCTATCGGCGGTTTTTTCCCTTTGGATATACAAGGGAATATTATCAACCCTACCAGAAGGGAGCTCATTCCCATTTCCTGGCATGCGACCTTATTAGCCATTCTTCAAATCTACCAGGCACATTTTGGGGGAAATTTACAAAGTCTCTGGATTCGAGGGAGTTTAGCTCGTGGGTTAGCCAGAGTCGCTTGGTCAGACCTTGATGTTTTTGGCTTAATAAAGGCTGACACTCCGATCAGATGGTCTTCTCTACCGCTTAGCGATGAGGAAGAAAAAAAACTTCGAGAATTGTTACCTATCGGTTTCCAGCAAGTCCCATTAGAGATGATGTATAGCACTTTTAACTTAAGTGTAGTTGACCAAATGCCTAGGATCGGGATGCTGCTTAAAACGCAGTCTTTATGCTGGTGGGGAGAAGACCTTAATCCTGATTTACCGAAGTATAGACCCGGGAAGGCGATGATGTTGCATCATAGGTGGCTCGCTGAAGATTGGGAGGTCTTTCAATCTTCGAAAGAACTCCATCAGGCCGACTATCAAGGGTTCATTAAGACCCTGATTCGCACCGCCTTTGAGTTGGTGATGGAGCGCCTCGGAAAGTATACTCCCGATCTGTATTGGTGCGTCCAAGCTTTCACCCAATATTACCCGGTGAAAGCACTCACTTTAAAAAAAATACTAAATTTGTATGTCCAACCGTTGAAGGAAAAATATCAACTAACTGCACTACTAGAGGAAATTACACCTTGGATGATAAGCGAGTCAAAACGGCAAATTTCTCAAAGCTTGCCGCTCCCTGTTCATAAGTGACCGCTGCCTTACCCATTGAGCTTACTGTAAAGGCTAAATGAATTAAATTCTTTATAATTGCAGACTTGGGTTTTGACCCTTTTACTATAACAAGACTAGGTATCCAAAATGAAAAAACAAATTATTATTCCAACCATAGGAAGCCTGTTAATGCTATTTATTGGCAGTTCGCTTTCGGCCCAAGGTAGTCTTTTCGATTCGGATGAAATTCCCGAAATCAAGATTACTTTTGAGAAAGAAAATTGGCGTTATCTGCTGGACTCGCTACGCTACAACGGTGAAGGATTGTTGTCCGGAACCGTGGAGGCGGCGGGAGAAAAAATTGAAGAAGCCGGCGTTCGCTATCGCTCTGGTGTAGGCTTTACTCCAGGCAACAAAAGAAACGGCTTGTATATCAAATTGCCAGGTGGTTTATCCAGCGAAGCCTTAAAGGGATACAGCGCACTTGATCTGTCGAGTGCAGTGCGCGACCCTAGCTTAGTGAGAGAGGTATTGGCCTACGAGGTGATTCGATCGTATGTACCAGCTCCTAAGGCCAGCTTTACCAAAGTTTTTATCAATGAAGATTATTATGGTCTCTTCGTTAATATTGAGCCCCTAGATCAACCTTTTTGGGATAGATATGGGATGTCAGGCAAAGGAAGCCTTTTCCTAAGCAATCCTGAAATCATCGAACAGGAACCCGAAGGCTGTACCAGTCGTATCTATGGCTCACTGGCAGCCGATAAGGGCATCACCTGCCTAAAAAACCATTTCGATGCCAAGCCAGGAGCTAACTGGGGAGCTCTTGAACGCTTGATTGAAACGCTAAACGGTGATTTGTCAAAGATTGACAGAATCTTAGATGTGGATAGGACCCTGTGGATGTTGGCTTTTAATAATGTGGTGGCCAACTTGAATAGTTATTCCGGGCAGTATAGTCCTAATTATTACTTGTACCTAGGAGAAGATGGCCGATTTGTGCCGATCGTTACTCAATTAAACCTCGCCTTTGGAAGTTTTAAAAATACCGGTTCTGGCTCCGATCTTGGTATTCGCCAAATGATACAGCTCGATCCTTTGTTGCACTCGGATAATCCGAATATGCCACTGATTAGTCGTTTGCTATCCAATGACCTGTATAAGAAGCAATACCTGAGCCACATGAGTACCATCTTGAGTGATCACTTTAAAGGGGAGGGTTTTAAGGAAAAAACAGCCGCGCTGCAGCAGGAGATCCTAAGTCCTTTAATGGAGGATGTAAACAAGTACTACCCAACTTCTGATTTCCTTCGTAGTAAGGAGCAGATTATTGGTAAAAAGAGTCGAATTCCAGGATTGGTGGACTTCATGAATAAGCGGGCCAACTTTCTTAAGATGAATCCTGCTTTCACTGTACGTCCTCCGGCGATCGCGGATGTAGAAGTCAAGCGAAGAGAGCGTTTTTCTAGCAAGCGGGTTTCGGATTTTGAGATTCAGGCTAAGATCGGCAAGTTTACCAAGAAGGTACATGTATATTACCGTTTTGGTGAGGGAGATTCCTTTATGGTGGCAGAGATGAAGGACAACGGGGATAGTTCCGACGAGAAGGCTAATGATGATGTATACGGAGTGAAAATCACACCGCCTGCTGGGAAAAAGACGATCGAGTATTACATCTTTGCGGAAAATGCAAAGGCCGTAAACTATAGCCCCATGCATTACACAAAAGAACGTTACTCTGCTTCTATACAGGAGTTGAACAAATAGGCTCCTAGCAGCCAAACTACCGACAGAAAATACCACTGATTCTCTTTTTTCCTGACAAAGACGTAGATTCAGTGGTATTTTCCTTCTACCATACAACCTATCTAAGCCCAGTTCTACCTTTTATATCGGATTAATCGCTTACTTTTACGTAAGTGGAAAAGACTCAATACACTGTGTAAGGAGTTTCCCCAAAAACAGAATAGTCCAATTATGAGAGAGTTATTGTTCAGTATTTGTCTGCTACTCGTTACAATGACTGGGGGATTGGCCCAGGAGCTTGATTTGTTTCGTGTGGATTCAATCCTCGAAGTCAAAATGTACTTCGAAGAAACGGATTGGGATCAACGCTTAGATGACCTAAAGCAAGCGGGAAAGGATAAGCGATTGATGGGTGAGGTAATCATCAATGGCCAAAAGTTTGAGGAAGTTGGGGTAAGATATAAAGGTAATAGCTCTTACTTCAATGTGCGAAATGCGGGTCATAGTAAATTGCCTTTCAATATCAAACTAGACTATAAAGGGAAAGAGCAATCATTACCTGGGAATGTTACTACGCTGAAGCTTTCCAATGTTTTCCGTGACCCGAGTTTCCTGCGCGAAGTATTGGCTTATGAAATTGCGGGCGAATACATGCCTGCACCTAAGGCCAATTTTGCCAAAGTATACGTTAATGATAAGTTTCTTGGACTCTATAACAATACCGAATCCATAGATGAACTCTTTCTAGATCATTACTATGGAGAACATACGGGGACCTTGGTTAAGTGTGATCCAAATTGGCACGTTCAAGCTCCTGAGAATTGTGCTAAAGGGGATAAGGCTTCTCTTATGTATTTGGGGCAGGATTCTACTTGTTACTTAGGCTTGTATGAAATGAAGACCGAGACGGGCTGGTCAGATTTAATTGAATTGACGCGTGTTTTGAATCAAGACTTTGAGCAGATCGAACAAGTCCTAGATGTAGATCAAGCCTTATGGATGTTGGCCTTTGACAATATCTTGGTTAACCTTGATTCTTACATCGGTCAATTGTGCCATAACTACTACCTCTATCAGGATAGTACCGGAGTATTTCATCCTTTGGTATGGGACATGAATTTGGCCTTTGGCGGTTTCAGGAGAACAGGTATTGGCAATTCATTGTCGAATGCAGCTATGGCGAAGATGAGCCCTTTTATCCACTTCAAAGAGAAAAATAATAAACGACCCCTGATTACGCAGCTACTCTCCAACCCCTTTTACCGTAAGATATATGTAGCTCATTTGAAAACCATTTTGGAAGAACAGTTCCTTAGTACTAAGTACTTGCAACGAGCGGAAGCCATCCAGGAATTGATTGGCCAGAAGGTGGAAGAGGACGAAAATAGATTGTATGAATTAGCCACTTTTAAAGCTAATGTGGATACGACGATTAGAGTTCCAGGAGCTGCAATTGTCGGTATAAAGGAGCTAATGGAGCCAAGGATTCAGTACTTGAAAAACCATCCATTGTTGAAGATGGAACAACCTGCCATTAGTGAGGTGGAGCATGTTGAATATGGAGAATTTACTGGATTTTCGGCTAGGGTAGAAGGGGCTAAGAAAGTATGGCTATGTTACCGAGAAAATGGCTGTGGACCTTTCCAACGATTGGAAATGTTTGACGATAGTGGTCATCATGATCAACAAGAAGGAGATAGTATTTGGGGGGCTACCTTAGAGAAAGGCAAAGGGCTTCAATATTACCTAATTGCTGAAGCGGAACATACCGCAAGCATCTCGCCTGCAAGAGCTGCTATACAGTTTTACGAGATCAAGTAAGATTTACCTATGCCCTTGATCCGTCGATCCTCCTATCCCGGTGCCCCTTTTTATCAATTCAACGGGCACCTTCAAACTATCCTTCCTGCCTTTCGTAAGTTGAGAGATATTCCTCCCTACGAAAGGGAAAGACTTGAACTTCCCGATGGCGATTTCCTCGATCTAGACTGGGTGGATCGCAAGAGCAAGCAACTTGTGATCCTTTCTCATGGCTTAGAGGGCAATTCCGATCGGAGATACATCCGCTCTATGGCCAAGGCCTTTGCCCGCAAAGGTTGGGATATTCTTGCTTGGAACTGTCGCTCCTGTAGCGGGGAAATGAATCGAAATCTGAGACTTTATAATCATGGAGAGATCGAGGACATCGGATCCGTGATAGCTCATGCCTTGCGCACCAAACACTACGAGGAGGTAGTATTGATCGGTTTCAGTATGGGCGGAAGCATTAGCTTGAAGTATACGGGTGTAAATGCGGGTACTTTGCCAGAGGTGATTACAAAGGTCATCGCCTTTTCAACTCCAGTAGATTTGGCCTCTAGCGTAGGCTTGCTAGATCAAACGCAGAATGCCTTTTATCGCTACCGTTTTTTCAGGAGCTTGAAAGCAAAGCTTACAGAAAAGGATAAGCAGCATCCAGGGGTGATTGATATTAGTAATTTCGATCGAGTCAAGAAGTGGACTGACTTCGATGAATTCTTCTCCGCCCCCATAAATGGGTATGAAAATGCGCAAGACTTTTACCATAAAGCTTCAGCGATTCATTTCATGGATGCCATTAATATTCCCACCTTATTAGTCAATGCCAAGAATGACCCCATACTGAGCCCAGAATGTTATCCTACAAGTTTTTGCGAAAACCATCCTTTTATCTATCTTGAACAGCCCAAAGAAGGGGGGCATGTCGGCTTTAGTTTAGGCCGGAATGTTGATCCTTGGGCGGACTTTCGGGCACTGGAGTTTGTTGGCATTTCCTAGTGTCATCCTATTGGTCAAGAAATCCAAAGTATGAAGATCCTGCATACAGCAGATTGGCATCTCGGCCAGCGGTTTCTATTTCAGGAACGCGCTGAGGAACATCAGATGGCCTTGAATTGGTTGCTGGAAACCATCCAAAAGGAGCAGATTGATGTCCTACTAGTGGCGGGAGATATATTCGATATCAATAACCCACCGAATTACGCTCGATCGCAGTACTACACTTTCCTAACTCAACTGATGAGTACGGCTTGTCGCCATGTGGTCATTACTGGTGGAAATCACGATTCGCCTAGCATGCTACACGCTCCTCGGCCACTCCTGCAAGCCTTGAATATTCAGGTTATTGGAGCTGTAAGCGAAAATCGCCAGGAGGACCTGCTCCTATTAAAGGATAAGCAGGGGGATCTGGAATTGGTGGTAGCTGCTGTGCCATTTCTAAGGTATCGAGATCTTGATGTTAGTGTGGCGGGGGAAGGAGGGCATGAACGTGTAGCTCGAATTCAAGCGGGATTAGTGCGACACTATCAACAGATGAGTGAATATGCCACTGAATACGAAAACGCTGGGGTGCCCATCATCGCCACGGGTCACCTCTATGCCACGGGAGCTTTAGCTTCTGATAAACAGGACAATATCTACATTGGAAACATAGAGAACATTAAGGCAGAACATTTTCCAAAGAACTTTCACTACATAGCCTTAGGACATATCCACCGACCACAGATCGTTGGCGGCATCGATCATATTCGCTATTCCGGATCGCTAATTCCGTTGAGCTTCACGGAGACACAGGATACAAAGTCAGTCTACATCCTGAAAACGGATGGGGCAGAGATTAAAACGGTTGAACCGATTGAATTACCTGTATTTAGAAGATTGAAAACCATTGCCGGGTCCCTCCAAAAGGTAAAGGAAGATTTGAGGCGATTTGCCAACAAGGAAAGGGAAGGATTACGACCTTGGGTTGAAGTCATTGTTGAGACGGAGCAGGTAATTCCTCAGTTGGATCAGGAATTGAAGCAGTTCGCTGCAGATATGGAGCTGGAGATATTGAAAGTGAAATTGAAACGAAATTATCAGCCTTTAGATGTACAATATTTGGATGCACCTGATCTAAGTGAGTTGGATACCTTAGAAGTGTTCAAGCGCAAGTGCGAGAGTTATGGCAGTGCTCCAGAAGAAATGGAAGGCCTAATTCAGTCCTTTCGAGAACTTCAGGATTGGATGAAGGAAAAAGCGGAGGAAAGTTAATATGAGAATCTTACGACTTAGAATTCAAAATTTAAACTCTATCCGGGTCAGCGAGCCGATCCTCATTGACTTTACCAGCAGCCCGTTGGAGGAGTCCGGGATATTTGCCATTACAGGTGATACCGGAGCAGGGAAGACTACCATATTAGACGCTCTGACCCTGGCCTTATATGGAAAAATACATCGTAACAAGGAGGTAAAGGAGGTATTATCCTATGGTACAGCTTCCTGCCTGGCCGAGGTGGAATTCGAAACTTTGACCGGCATGTACCGGGCCAAATGGAGTATTTGGCGCGCCAATAAGAAAGTCGATGGAAAGCTGCAGGCACCGGTCAGAGAATTAGCAAAGTGGAATCCTAAAAACTCGGCCTTTGAAGCTATAGCAGAGAAAATCCGCGAAGTGGATCAAATGGTAGAGCAGGTATCTGGTCTGGACTATGATCGGTTTACACGTTCGGTGTTGCTCTCTCAAGGAGACTTTGCAGCCTTTTTGAAAGCCGACGCCAGGGATCGTAGTGATTTGTTGGAGCGGATTACCGGCACAGAAAGCTATTCCCTTTTGTCGATTGCTGCTTTTGAAAAGCACAAAGAAGAACAATCCCGCTTATCTCAGTTAAAAATAGAGCGAGACGGATTACAGCTTCTGTCTTCCGAGGAACTAGCCCAACTTGAAGAGGATTCCGGCAGTCTAGAAAATACAGCTTCCGCCGCAAAAAAAGCGATTGACGAAAAAAGGGAGCTCATCCAAGGACTACTCAATAAAGAAAAGTTAGACCTTCAATTACAAGAACTCCAAAAGCAAGAAAAGGCGCTTCAGCAGGAAGGGAAGGAGTTAGAACCTGTCCTGGAAACTTTAGCATGGCATGAAAAAGCACTGGTGCACCAGGTGGCATTGGGAGACTTGGCGCATCAGGTGGAGTTAATTCAACAGCACCAATCTAGATTAACCCACTTGTCTTCAGAGAAAGAGGTGACTATATCAGCATTGGAAAGGACTACAATTGAGCAAACCACAGCAACGGAAGCACTGCAAGCTACCAAAGCTGATTACCCAGCGGAAAAGCAGAAGATCGAGGCAGCTAAGAAATTGGATCTACAACTTTCGGAGCGTGCCACGGCCTTGCAGGCCAGACAGTTGGAACAAGAGGAAGCAGAAAAAGACCTTTCAAGGATAAAGGGCTTGCTAGAAGAAACGAATCAGCAGCTGTCTACTAATCAGATTGCGTTCAAAGTAAAACAAGATTGGATAACAGAAAATAACCGCTACGCCAAACTCGGAGAAGATCTACCGCTCATTGATCTGAAGAAACAGCAGCTTCGGACTTTCCTACTGGAAAAAAAACAATTACAGGAGACTTTGCGAGGCCTAACGGAACAAAAGAAGGAACTAGAAGAAAAATTAGCGGTAAAGAATAAAAGTGGGGCAGAACTAAAGAAGGAATTGGAAGTCATCGAAGCAAAGTTTGAAAAGCGCAGCCCCGAGCAAATTCCCAAAACACGTGCTGAATTGCTAGAACTGATGCAGCGAGAAATTGAGGAGTTAAATACGCAGCGGGAGAATCTGCAGCAGCTTTTCCAACTGAACGAGGAATATCAACATTTAATTGAGGTATTGGGAAGCTTCGAGGAGGAATTGGACAGTTTGCGGGCAGAGGAGCTAAATATTCATAAACAATTGATGTCCTCTCTCGAAGTACTGGATCGGATGGGGAAGGATCTTGAATATAAACAGCATGTTTACGACCTGCAGCAACTGCATGCCAACTATGAAAAGGATCGAGCGTTGCTGGAAGACGGTGTGCCTTGCCCACTTTGTGGTTCTCTCCATCATCCGGCGGTGGAGCATCAGGTAGCCGAAAAGTATGTTGATAAGGCTAAAGATGAATTACAGGCAGCTAGAGATCGGCACGAATTGGTTTACGGACAACATCGGAAATTGTTGAAGCGACAAGATGCCATAGAGTTACGGATTGAGCAGTTGGCAGGTAATGAATTGAAGACAACCAGTGGAGATGTGGCAAAGCAATTCCAACGCATCATTAGTTATGAAGAGAAAATCGCTGCTGTCATCCCACGAATTGAGGAGTCGGCCTATCAATTGACCAGAGCCTCTTTGCTTAAGATGAAGCTGGAGGAATCAACCGTTCGAGTGGAGCAATTACGAGGCGATCGACAGGCCCTAATGGCTTTACAAGTGGAAATCGATAAGAAGACAGAAGTCTTGAATCAATTGCTGCAAGAGCAGCAAAGCTTGAGCCATGAAGTAGAGCTAGTGGTTCAACAAATGCAGGTTCAAGAGGGACGCCTGGAAAACAATGGGAAGACATATGATGAAACGGTGGAAGCGCTAAATCAGCATCTGGCCGGCTATGACCTAAGTTTTACCATTGATACGGCAGCTGTGACCTTTGCTAGTTTGCAAGAGCAACACCAAAGCTTCCAAGAACACCAAACTGCCATCAATCGGCTCACGCAAGAAGGAGCGAAGCTAACGGCTCAGCAAGAACAAATGCAGGAGCGTCTAACAGAACGGCAGGAACAATTTACGGATAAGCAAAATAGCGTGAAGACCTTAGCAGATGCTGTAGCAGAAGTGAAGGCGCAACGTGTTGATTTACTGGGAACATTAGATCCTGTGGAAGAGGAGCAAAAGTTGGAACAAAGAGTGGATACCCAACAAAGGGCGGTTAATGAGATCAAACAGAGGATCGCAAGTTTACAGACCCAACAAGAAAGCCTAGCGAAACAGGAGGAGGAGCTAAGTGGGCAGTTGCAAGAAACGCAGCGGATTGAATCAGAACAGCGGGAGCAACTAGAAAAAGCAGTAAAAAATAGCGCTTTCGAAAGTCTGGAAGCCTTGCAAAAGGCACTATTGCCGATGGAAGAAATGGAGAGACTTCAATCTTTACGACAGGATTGGGAACGTCGATCCTTGAGTGTTGGCCAATCCCTCAAGGATACTAAGGAGGCGCTGCAGCCCCTGGAAGCCCTGCAACTGCCGGTAGCGGAATTACCCAATCTGCAAAAAGCCTTAGCGGAGGAAGAAGGCAGCTATCAGGAACTACAACAACAAATTGGTGCCGTCAGGGAACGTCTACAAAGACACCAGGAGCAAGAAAGCAAGGCAGGAAAGTTGTTGACATCCATAGAAAAACAGGAGATTGAACTACTGCGCTGGGCGAAACTCAATGAACTTATTGGCCAAGCAGATGGAAAGAAATTTCGAATTTTTGCCCAGGGACTCACTTTGAATAAACTAGTCTTTTTGGCCAATCAGCATCTAAAGCAACTCAATGGCCGTTACTTGATCCAGAAAAGCAGTGATCAAGATTTGGAGCTCAACATTGTTGATACTTTCCAAGCAGACAATGCGCGATCCATGAATACCTTATCAGGAGGAGAGAGCTTTCTGGTCAGTCTTGCTTTGGCACTGGCACTCTCAGATCTTGCTGGTAAACACGCCCAAATTCAGTCGTTGTTCATAGATGAAGGCTTTGGGACACTGGATGAAAATAGCTTGGACCTTGCCATTACCACTTTAGAAAACTTGCAGGCCAACGGCAAGACAATCGGCGTTATTTCACATGTGCAAGCTTTAAAGGAGCGTATCTCTACGCAAATAAAGTTGGTGAAAAAGAGTAGCGGGTTTAGCGATTTGCTAGTGACGGCAGAAGGCTAGGAGGCTAGAGGCTTGATTCTTCGCTGTACTTCCCTGAAAAAAGATAGGAATCCCTCTGTGTCGAATATCCGCTGGACCTAATCGAAATAATGATAGCAGATATCAACAATTTGCTGTAATTTAGGGTATACTTATGTGAGCATAGTATCATATGAATACATTCAGTTTTCCACGCTTCTTTTGATGATTTTCAATTTTTCTCCTTCGATATTGATATGATGGGAGGAAAGTACTCTATTTCATCAAAAAATAGATACTTTTATTGCTCTTGGAAATACTTGCCGGCACTAGATACTTGCTGGTATTCCAGATCATCCAGAACCTGTACCTAGCTGTGATCGTTTTGACGATCCGGAAGAATTATAAACCTTAGACAAACATGCAGAAGAATCTGAAAGCATTATTTGGCGAACATCATGGACTAGACGGAAAAAGTGTAGATTTTTTGACTACTGCCTTGGCTAAAAACAACCTCCCTGGCTTTGACTATCTCGAGTTCAAACAATCATTGGGAGCACTGGCCGATCTCAGTATGGATGAAGAAACCGCAATTAAATCAGCTTTCGCAACGGCGGCCACGCTGGGACTTACCAAAGAAAAATTGATCAAAACGGCTGAACATTATAAGAAGATCTTGAATACGGAGAAGTCTCAGTTCGATGCGGCTTTGCAAAAGCAAATCCAGCAAAAGGTAGCTTCTAAGCAGACTGAGGTGCAGAAACTGAAGTCTCAGGTTGAGGATTACAAAAAGAAAATTCAGCAGCTGGAGGAGAAGATCCTAAGTTCACAAAGGATCATCGATAGTGCCGACGAAACCATTCGCGCCGCCAAGGATAAGATCGAAGGGACTCGCGATAACTTTGAAACAGCACTCCAAAGCATCAATAACCAGATTAACAAGGATATTGAAAATATTCAAAACTTCCTTTAAATTAAGGCTGTATTGTGGAGTAGGTTAGGAGAGGAGGTGAACCCTTAATCCCAATTTTTTCAAAAAAGAAAACTCAATTTATGTCCGATATCGTGCAATTTCAAAACCCTGATGCCAAGCCCAAAGGATTCTGGAAACGACCAGAAGGTGTAACTGGCTTACTGTTTATGGCTGCCCTATTGCTAGGAGGTGGCTATTTGATCTTTGCAAACCTTGCTGCGATTATTGCACTATTGCAGAACACTATCTATCTGGCAATCCTACTGGGAGTCTTGGCCATGATTGTGTACATGGTGCTTGATCCAAAGATGCGTAATCTTATATGGTATATGTATAAGAGTGTGATGCGTTGGATCACAGGTATGTTTGTTCAGATTGATCCTATCGGTATTTTGAAGAATTATGTGGAGGACTTACAGGATAACCTAGGGAAGATGCGTAAGCAGATTGGTGCCCTGAAAGGTCAAATGCGTAAGATCCAGGGGCTGATGGAGAAAAACAGCAAAGAGATCAATAACAACCTTAAGTTGGCTCAAGCGGCCCGAGACAAAGGCAAAGAACAGCAAATGATCTTGTCTTCACGGAAAGCTGCTCGATTGAAGGATAGCAATAAGAAGTATCAGGCGCTTTACAATAAAATGGAGATCCTATATCGTATTCTCAATAAGATGCATCAGAACTCGGAGATCTTGTTGGAAGATACTAAGGATCAAGTAGCTTTGAAAGAGCAGGAGCGCAAAGCCATTAGAGCTTCGCATTCTGCCATGAAGTCAGCAATGACGGTTATCTCGGGTGACCCAGATAAGAGAGCGATGTTTGATATGGCCATGGAAGCGGTAGCTGATGATGTAGCCAATAAAGTAGGGGAGATGGAGCGCTTCATGGAAATGTCTTCTAGCTTCATGGATTCAGTAGATCTGCAAAATGGCATCTTTGAAGAAGAAGGTTTGAAAATGCTAGAGCAGTGGGAGCAGAAAAGCACCTTGATGTTGATGGGGGAAAGTGGAACTAGCACTGATACCCTTGACCTCGACTCTCGTACCTCTCAGCCTGAAATCAGAACCAACAAATCTGGTGGGCAAGGAAGCTATGATAATCTATTTGATTAGAAAGTGCTTAGCTGACAGTGTCAGCTAGCCCAACCATAAATGAAAAGCGGAGTGCCCTAGGCGCTCCGCTTTTTTGTTGAGTAGACTCAGTGCCCCTCAACTTAAGCCTTTGGATCCTTCTTTACGTTTTTTGACTTTCTCATTTGTGAGATGAAACCAGCAAGTAATCCGCGATCATCAGCCGCTACAAATTGATCTCGTATGTCTAGGGATTGGAAGGCCAATAGAGATTGCAAGGATGCGTCACTGAAGTGATTAATTACCTCATCATTACATAAGGTGTACAGTACATGATCTGTTTCTGTACTAGAGTAGGCCAAGATGAAATCTGAAATGAATGTATAGGCTCCTCGATTTCTTCGGACTCCTTTTTTGGAAACGGAGGATAAAGTGTCGTAACTCGCCGCTGAAAAAGTTGAACAATTAATTAACCTTCCTTCATTATTAATGTAGCTTCGACCAGATATGACCTGGCAGCCAGCTGACCAATTGGTGAATCCATCAAAAGTCCAATGAATATTAATTAGGGTATTTGGGTTATCTAACTTTTCATCTCTAGGTCGGCTAGAATTGTGGGATAGGCCTTTTCGAATATCTTCTTCAGACAAAGCATCACGCCCGCTCCAATCGCGGTAAACGAGTACACCTGGCCCGTAAGGCCGTAATGCCTTATAGATTCTCTGTGAATTACTGACCTTGTGCCAGGCCAACTTATATTTATGCTGTCCCTCAATCAGATAGGGTTCTTGCTTTTTACTTTTGTCAGGGTGAGGATCTGTGGACCCCCAGAACTTAAATACCATCCCATTCATCAGGAGTACAAATAAATCATCATTTCCTCGGACTCGACTACTTTGTTCCTGTTTCCGACGAATACCAATTAAATGAATTTCCTCTCGATTGTACATCCATTCACTGACCTTCCTGCTATCTGTATCTTGATCATAATTCTCCAAATCCTGAAGTTGAAACAGAAGTAAATCATCCTTGGCAGCGCCTTTATCCAACACCCTCTGGCAGCGCTCTTTAGATTTGTTCAGCACTTTCATCCACAATTCAAATTCCTTGGAGGGTTTGGTCCATTTGAATTCGCTAGGCTTATCCTTATTCACTTCATTCGGTCCCCAAGTAGAATAGAGTTTATTGTCCCGCCATCGCATCATATGCTTATGCGTGTTTTTCCAAACTCGACCATCTGGCATGCCGGTTTCTTCTACGCCCAGGCCTTCTATGGTTCGAATATATTCCTGGAAGAGGCGTAAAGAAGCTAAGGTCCAATAACCGAACACACCATCCAGACGAGCACCTGGCATAAATCCATGATCCTGTAGGAACGCCTGAAGGTTTCTTATGTTGTTGCCTTTGGTAGTTCTAGGCTCAACCCATTCATTTGCTCCCTCTCCGCGAAAGTGCATTCGTTTACTCTTGTAAGCCGGGGTGTCCCAAAAAAGCTCATGGTATTTACGAAAATAAGCTTCCTTATCTGATTGGAATTGGTCAAAGGAATCCTCATCGATCATTCCTAAGTGAAGGACTTCACTCAGGTGTAGAATTGGGTTAGTTTCACTCATAATAGAGTTTTAGGTGCTTAAAAAAGATGATTTAGGAATAAAGGAGGGCTTTTGAGCGAATGCTGCCGCTTTCCCTAGAAGGAACCAGCTACTTTTGAGACGTTTGAGGAAGGTAAGAAAATATCGGTGAAAAGAGCCATCCTCCTTAAATTAATTGTAAGCAGAAGTACATGTATAAACTCAAGGGCCAGAATCACTTGGAAAGCTTTCTCTTTTCTAGAGACATCGACCCAATTAGTTTAGTTTATTCCCTAATTCTTGTCCTTATTGACTTCATTGTCATTCGCAAATCGATTTATGCTTGAATTCCTACCATGGTTGCAGCGACAGTGCGGAATGTTTGGGGGTTGGAACATGTAAGTGTTTTTAAATCAGTTATTTACATCCGGTCTGGATTGCTGCAATGCATCAAATATTCCAATTTTAGAGGGGTGGAATGAACAGGATATTCCAATTATTGGCGAGAATGGGCTATCCCTTGGCTGTTGTCCGGGTATACTTTTACGGTACCCCAAAAAGCCAAAATTTTGTAAACCCTAAATACTTGTCAACTTATGGAAAGTTTAAAAATGCGTAATGTTCTTGTTCTACTCTTGGCTGTTCTAACAACTATAGCCTGTGAAAAAAACAATATAACGGACGCTCTTGATGATAAGAGCGAAGAAGCCCTAGTCGATGTAACTAACTTGGGGCAGGATCAGAACGAAGCCGCTAGGTGGAATGACCACGATGCTCGAGAAGTTCCCTTCAAGGCCAGATTTGCTACTAGATTGACACCAGATAGATTAGGAGAAGTAACTTGTGATGATCCATCCCTACCTTTTCCTAATTTTCAATCTGGTTTTGGGAAAGCGACCCATTTGGGCGGCTTTACCATTGAGTTGACCTTCTGCTCTGCTGGTGCGGGAGTCTATGGAGGAGCGAATGGATATCTGGAAGCTGCTAATGGAGATCGTTTATTCGTCTGTATTGAGCGCGGCCAGGTTATCCCACTTTCGGAGCCTCACCCTGTCTATGAGGCTTTCTTCAAAGATCCCTTTGAGTTCTGTGGAGGTACAGGGCGTTTTGAAGGAGCGAGTGGAGAAGGAATGACCAATAGTCTAGTTGATCTATGGAATGAAGATTATCCTTTCCCTGGGCCGATTATTCCTAATCATAGGACAGATCACGTATGGACAGGTACACTCATTCTACCCAATGGATAATTCCTAGCAAGTAGGGTGAAAAAATGACTCGAGATTTGATAAATGCCTCATCTGTAGGCCGCTTTTAATTCGCTTTATAAACAAACGGGGTATCCAGGATTTTATCTTGTAAAGATTCTGGATACCCCATTGTTTATTCATGATTAGAGGGAGTATTGTTAGTTGACAGCTTGCGCTGCATCAATAATTCCCCAGCCGTATTGGCTACTTCTACCTGGGTAAATACTAGCCGCATTTTTCATTCTGCTCAACACTTGAGAACGTGATTGGCTGGGGTTAGTAGCCCAGACTAAGGCCGCGATGCCGGCAGTTGTTGCCGTGGCGGCGGAAGACCCGCCAACGCTAGAAGGGGTATTGCCACTTCTGGCCAACGTCAAAGAGGTACGACTATTGCTACTGCTTCTTTGCATTACGGCTACAAAATCAACGGCGCTTCCAGAATGACAGGTATTGCAACGCTGTAAGGAAGATCCATCCTTTACGCCCGTCACTGCTACCGTTTGGCTCATAGTTGCTGGGAAAACAACGCCGACCCAGTTGGTGAAAGAGGTGGAAGTACCAGCCGCCGCAAGAATCATTTTACCGCGATTGTATGCATAATAGATTCCATCAGCAACAGTACTGCTGTAGAAAATATCTCCGATGGACATGCTGATGATCTTGGTACCACCTCGATTCCCAGCTTTTACAAGGGCATTTTTTACGCCTGTTTTCTCCTTGGAACCATTCACAACTACATCACCTGTACCTCTGATGGAATATAGATTACAATTGTAAGCCACACCCACGGAACTTCCTCCGTTTCCTCTCGGAGCTGCAATCAAACCGGCCATCTGGGTACCGTGACCACATTTGTCATTGGGGCCGTCGGGCTTGGTGTTCCACCACCAAAAAGAGCTATTGAAGGTTCCCGTTTTTCCGATGCTCCGTCCTTGAGATTGCCCGGAATTAAATTCACTGCCCAATTTGCTCTGTTCAGGATAAACGCCGGTATCAATCAAGCTTACTTCGATATTATCGCCAGTACTCGTGGCCCAAGCTGCCGGAATATTCATATTATAGAAATTCCACGGAATCTTAGCGTTAGGACTTACCGTGGTGTAATCTGCCGAAGGAATGTTGTTATTTGGCGATAGCCCACAGCCTGCATCACTCCTTTCCTGAATTTCTGACTCCATTTCGTAACCCAAAGGCTCTACAAAACGTACTTCAGGCATAGACCTTAGTTGGCTAATAACCTCTTTGTTATGCATTTTTACCATAAAATGAGGTAGGATACCATCGGGCTCAGGAAGAAGAATATCCGCAGCAATAACTTTTTGATTAGGGTTCAAGCGATTGGTCTCTTGGACAATAAAAGTCAATAGTTTATTCTTTATATTTGCCCACTCAGATTCATTGATGTCGACGAGGTGAATCTTTTCCTCAATTTGAGTGTAACCAACTGGCTGATAGCCGATACTCATAATTGAATCACTCTGGACGGCCGCACTCCACAAAACTTGATCGCTTTGATCTTGCCAGTGGAAGACATCATTCTTGGTCTCAATCTCATTTTCGATAATAGCATTCAACTCTACTTTGGTTAGTGGCTCTTGTGATTGTACAGGGTTTTGTTCAACAAAGGCTTCTTTGGAACATCCTGCCAAACCGAGCATTACGGTTGCTACTGCAATGTAAGTTTGGTTAAACTTCATGCTTTAGGGTGTTTTGGATTATAGAATTTAATTCTTAGTAGAAATAAGTAGTGCCTACAAAATATTAAAAAATGTGAGATTTAATGATATGATTTTGTTTTTATAGGCATAAGAGAATAAAATATGGATTGAAGGGAGAGTGATGTTGGAATCACAAATGATTGAATACTCTTGGAGGAAGAACTCAGGTTGGATTTTTAAACTTCTGGTCCAATTCTTCCTCAGAGAAAAGTGACGAATAGACCGAGGTCCTCGTCCAAGTAGAGTAAGAATTCCATGAATATTTACCATAATGAAATACACATGCTGATGAGTTTTACTGTTTTACGACCTTTTCAAAAAAGCGTTCTTCTCTTCCTGTTGTTCTTGACCCCTCTTTTTACCCAAGCACAGGAAAATCCTAGAGGTTTCAATGCAGTAGGTGCTAAAGTTCTTTTTATTGATTACGGCAATCCTAATCTCATAAAAGATCTAAACATTACTAATGGTTTAGAGATTAGTTATATCCGGGGAATCAATAAGTTTATGAACCTATCTTTCCCCCTTAAAGTAGGCGTGGCAAATGTCAATGATGATATTAACAATCGAAATATCACAAGCCTGGATGCTATTCTACAATTCCAATACTTGAAAGATGAGAAGTCCTGGCTGATTCCATATTTCTTTGCTGGGGGTGGCTTAGTCTATGAAAGATCAGGAGATGCCAATACGCAAATCCCCATTGGTTTGGGAATAAATTTTAAGGTAGGTAAGAATTCCTACATCAATGCGCAAGGTGAATATCGTATCTCCAATATTGAAAACAGAGATAATCTACAAATCGGTCTAGGCTATATCTATAGGTTTGGTAATACAGATAAGGATGGAGATGGAGTAGTCGATGGAAGAGATAAATGCCCAGAAATCCCAGGTATAATTGACTTTGAGGGCTGCCCAGATACGGATCAGGACGGAATCCCGGATGCGCAGGATGTTTGCCCATTAGTCGCCGGATTGGAGGTGATGAATGGTTGCCCGGATACCGATGGAGATGGCTTGACAGATTCAGCAGATCCTTGCCCGAGAATGGCGGGACGGCTAAATGGCTGCCCGGATAGTGACAATGATGGGATAGCTGACTCAGAAGATGAATGTCCAGATGTAGTCGGGACGAAGGCCATGCAGGGCTGCCCAGATCGAGATAGTGATGGAATTGCCGACTATAAAGATAAGTGTCCAGATGATTATGGAACACTTGACAATGAAGGCTGCCCAATAGTGGTTGACTCCGACAATGATGGAGTACCGGATTCACAAGATCAATGCCCCAATCAAGCAGGTACTGCTAACGGTTGTCCAGATACAGATGGAGATGGGGTAGTGGATAGTAAAGACCGTTGCCCAGAGCTTCCTGGGCCATTTTCCGGCTGCCCAGATACGGATGGAGATGGTTTAATGAATGCCGAGGATCGCTGCCCTAATCAGGCTGGTCCGACGGATAATCAGGGGTGTCCGGTGATTACCAAGGAGGTGCAGCAGACCTTGAATATCGCCACGCAGGCAGTGCGATTTGAAACAGGTAGAGCAACCCTGAAAAACTCTTCTTTTGAGGTGTTGGATCGGGTGGTACAGATCATGAATCAGTACGTCGATCATAACTTGACCATTTCCGGGCATACTGACAACACAGGAGAAGCAGAGAACAATCAGATACTTTCAGAGGATCGAGCTAAAGCTTGCTTCCAATATCTAGTTTCTCGGGGCATTGCACCTTCGAGAATGGGGTATGTAGGTTACGGAGAATCAAGACCACTAGCGGATAATAACACGATCCAAGGACGGGTACTGAATAGGAGAGTAGAGTTTAACTTATACGTGCGATAAGCCATAGAATAATGGCGCTGTAATAGAACGGCCCCTAGTCATTCGATACTTCTGGATCATTGTCCAGTTCAATTCGAAGGACTACGGGCCGTCTGTCTTTCTATATGCCTTATTACTATTTCTTGTAATCTTCGTAGCCCTCTTTCTCCAAGCGCTCATATTTAACCGCTACGGCTTCAGCTAAAGAAGCTTTATAGGCTACCATCTTTTCCAAAACTACAGGATCGTGGGCACCAAGGATTTCCGCTGCAAGCAAGCCCGCGTTTTTGGCGGCATTCAGGGCTACGGTGGCTACGGGTACGCCGTTTGGCATCTGTAGAATCGATAAAATGGAATCCCATCCGTCAATGGAATTAGAGGATTTGACCGGTACGCCAATGACGGGTAGGGGAGTGAGGGAGGCGACCATTCCAGGAAGATGAGCAGCGCCGCCAGCACCGGCTATGATTACTTTTACACCCCGACCATGTGCTTCTTTGGCGAAAGTAAACATACGATCTGGTGTTCGGTGCGCCGACACGACTGTGACCTCAATGGGTATTTCAAATTCCTTTAGGATATCTGCGGCTTGCCGCATAACGGGAAGATCGGAATCCGATCCCATGATAATACTAACCATATTTACATTCATTAAGACATTCCCTGGCTAGATAGAACTGCGGCTAACGGCGATACACTTGCACGGCTGCCCGCTGCTCTGAAAACTCCCTAACCTCCAAATGTGCTGGGGGGATAACAACCGCCCCTTTTCTGTTTATATAACCAATACCGCCTTGTACAACGGCTCTTGCTAAATTCTCTTGAAATGGCCATACCAAGGGGTAGCGCGCTTGAGTGATCTTGCGACCTGTGGAGTCGATGATTCCCCACATATCTTCCCCTGATTCATAATAGAAAGAAAGACCACTACTAAATCCATACATTTCATCAAACTGGCAGGGAATCACAAATAGCCCCTTGCGATCTACAGCTCCAAATTTTCCTCCCTTTGAGGCAATCCATCTCCCTTCTCCTCCGTAGAATAACTGATCGTATTCGGCGGGTAATACCCAAGTTCCCGCCTGATCGATCAAACCATAAGCATCCTCGGCTACCACTGCGGCTAATCCATCGTGAAAATCTGTAGCCGCCAGAAAACTAGGAGCTAGACGCATCTCTCCAGTTAAATCAACAAACCCAAATTTGCCATCTTTCTTTATACGGGCAAGCCCATCGCTGGGATGATACATTCGATCTACATCTACTTGAAGTAGAAATTGCCCTGCGCTATCGATCAAGCCATATTTACCCGTGTATTGTACGCAAGCAATTCCATCCTTGAAGGCGGTAGCCGCGCTGTAAATCGGATCCACAACTACATTCCCCACTTTATCAATAAATCCAAATCTATCCTTAAGGCGTATTCTTGCTCTGTTTTCTTGAAAATCGGTGACTTCTTCCCAGTCAGCAGGGATAACGAAGGCTCCCTCTTTATCTATGAATCCCATCTTTTCCTCGAAGGTCAATACGCGCGCCATGCCATTTGAGAAGGACCAGGCACCTTGGAATTGGATGGGAATAAGTGTCTTTCCTTTCCGATCAATATATCCCCAACGTCCCTTTTGTCGTACCACTGCTAGCCCTTCCTGAAAGGCTCGGACTTCGTCATAAAAATCTGGAATTACAAGGCGCCCGCTGGGTTCAATAAATCCCCACTTAAAACGAGCTTCGGCAAAATCCTCTTCGATGGAGGGGAGACTGACGTTGGTAGGAGAGACGGCGGAGTCTTGCGATTGATCTTGGGAGTCTGGTTTACAGGCTCCTAGAAGTAGAAGGAGCAATGCCCCTAGCAGGGTGATTTTAGCATTACTATTCATAACAGCCAAGTCCTTGGGAGGATTCATAGTCCTTCAGTGTTTTAGGCCATCTAATTCCTGTCTTACAGGAAGAAGCTATATCTCAAAATCGACTCCACGCTTAATCAGTCCTTCATAGCGTTCTTTGACTAAATGGTCGTACTTTTCTTTATTGAATCGGTATAGCATAGCTGGGCGATGCGCGACCCCTTCTTGCTTACCAATTTCCTCGAGCACTCCCATCTTCAAGATGCGAGTTCGGAAATTACGTTTATTTAACTCTTTTACGCCTAAAATGGTCTCATATAACTTCTGCATTTGAGACAAGGTGAATTCTTCTGGCAATAACTCAAACCCAATGGGCTGATACCGAACTTTAGCGCGTAGACGTTGCAAAGCTATCTCGAAAATTTGCTGATGATCGAACGCCAAGGCAGGAACTTGGTCGAAATCAAACCATTTTGCGTTCCGGGCGTCGGAAGAGGCTTGGACCGGATGTTTAGCTCGATTTGTCAAGGCATAGTAGGCCACGCTTACCACGCGTCCTCTGGGATCCCGCTTCGGCGCACCAAAGGTAAAGAGCTGTTCTATGAAGACGTCTTTTACGCCTGTTTCTTCTTCCAGTTCACGGAGGGCAGCAGCTTCAAGGTCCTCTTCCATGTCAACAAATCCCCCAGGTAGTGCCCAACAGTCTTTAAATGGTTCTACTGCCCGCTGTATCAAAAGGACCTTTAGGCTTTCACTTTCATCCATACCGAAGATCACACAATCCACAGTCAAGGCCGGTCTAGGGTATTCATAAGTGTAAGGCATAGATCAATTTTTCAATGGGGGACAGAAATGAGTCCGTCACTACTCTGGTTAATATCTTCGAGCATCTGTTGTTTGATCTTGAACAATTGGCTTTCTAAGCCTTGAGGATATTGCTCCAGTTGCACTTTACTAAAGAGTGCTTGCTGTCTTAAACAATGCGCTCTGATGATATCAAGCGACGGCAAATTATAAACTAAATCTCCATTTCTGAAAATTGGGACCAGTAAATTTTGGGAATTACCCTTTCCTAGCTCTATTTCAATTTGTTGTTGCAGACTAATCATACGCTGACTTTGGAAGGGCTGCCAGTCATCTACTATACGATCTGCGATTGGTTTACCTGCATCATTATACCATCGTTGTACTTGCAGCAAACCGGGATTGGAAACTTTGATCATGTCTTCGGATTGTTTGATCTTGTATCGCCAGATACCCTCCTCATCTTGGATGGCTGCCAATTTGTATACACCACCCAAGGCGGCTTGCTCACCACCAGTTGCTAGTTTGGTCCCAATGCCCCACACATCGATTGGCGCATTGGCAGCTTTTAGGTCCCGGATTTTATATTCGTCTAGATCATTGCTAGCTACGATTAGTGCATCATATAGCCCTGCATTATCTAAGAGCTGTCTGGAGGCCTTGCTCAATTCGGCGAGATCCCCGCTATCTAAGCGGACCCCTAGTAATTCAAACCCCCTTTGTTTCAATTGTAGACCGACTTCTATGGCCTTCTCCACTCCTTGCAAGGTATCATAGGTATCGACAAGCAGGATGCAGTTGTGAGGCATCGCTGCTGCGTAGGCTTCAAAAGCTTCCATCTCGTCCGCAAAGCCCATGATCCAACTGTGTGCATGTGTACCTTTCACTGGGATGCCATAACGTTTTCCCGCCAATACATGACTGGTGCCTGTACAACCTCCAATATAGGCGGAGCGAGAGGCGGTCAGGCCTCCATCAGGCCCCTGTGCTCGGCGCAGCCCAAACTCTAGAATGCTATCTCCCTCGGCAGCCTGTACCATTCTAGCCGATTTGGTAGCAATTAAGGTAGAGAAATTGATGATATTCAATAGGGCGGTTTCCACCAGTTGGGCTTGCAAAATAGGCCCTTTGATTCTAAGTAGTGGCTGATGAGGAAAGACCATTGTACCTTCTGGAATGGCTTCTACATCGCAAGTAAAGCGCAATTCGCTTAAGTAAGTAAGAAATTCGGCTTCAAATAGCGGTTTATTCTGCGCGCCTTTCAGTGTACTCAGGTAAACAATATCGTCATCAGTGAAGTGCCAGTTCTGCAAATATTGAACAGCTAGCTCCAATCCTGCAGCGATGGCGAAGGTACCCCTGAATGGATTCTTGCGATAAAACAGGTGAAAAACGGCCTCTCGCTCGTGCATTCCGGCCTTCCAATAACCATAGGCCATGGTTAGTTGGTACAAGTCTGTTAATAGTGCTCCTGGCATGTTATCTTTTTGGGGTGAGTTCGAAATATACATCTACTTAGTTTGATTTTTAAACTAAGTTATGAGCTTTCTGCTCAACTTGCAAGTTTTTGCTCGAAAAAATCAGTTTTAAGGTTGAAGTAGGAGGGGAACTGTCAGCTGACAGCTATTAGCTAGCTTAGCAAGCCAACCTTTTCGTATTTTTGCAGCTCATTAGAGAAATGTGATGTTGTATGAACAGAGAATTGCAGCCTTTGTTTTGTTTTCTTTTCCTATTTACGCTTTGCTATGTGAGCGGACATGCCCAAGATGAGGCCATGTTGAATTCCCCTATCAGTCAATGGGAGGAAACCATTTCATATGAGGGCCGTTTTCGAATCTTATCGCCCGGTAAGATGGAGAATAAGGCAGATACCGTAAAGACTCCTCTTGGGAAGCTAGTATATCACACCTACTATTTTCACACCAATGATAAGAAGCAGGAGAATTACGTCTACATGTTAAGTTATTGCGATTACCCTGAGTTGACGGTTCATTCCGATTCTCTCGATTTGCTGGAGGATTTCTTTCACACGACAGTTGAGGCCGCAGTCAGTAGCGTGCGGGGAGAGTTGATGTATAGTACCGATACTGATCTAGATGATTATCCAGCTAAACTATGGAGGATTGATTATCTAAATGGACGTGGAATTATTAAAACAAAGGCTGTTGTCGTCGATAATCGCTACTATGCTGTGCAAACGGTTACGCAGAAA
>ENA-UENT01000418-UENT01000418.1-marine-metagenome-genome-assembly--contig:-NODE-418-length-26823-cov-3.620343_pt1 | contig 26823 bp, 21 predicted proteins | sample MGYA00237879_ERZ529330 | MGnify/ENA primary metagenome ERZ529330 (study PRJEB26372, sample SAMN05368345) | marine metagenome | biome: cultured habitat; feature: ocean water; material: water; isolation... | reverse complement strand
CAACTCAAAGTCGAACAACACTAAGTTACCATCTTCTAACAGCAAGTAATTCCCGTGATGTATATCGTAGTGAATAAGGCCATAATTTGCCGCCTTGGCGGGCAAGGTCATCATTTTACTTACCACCGCTGTATGCAGTTCTATCCCCCAAGGGAAAGCTTCGTCTAGTTTAGGGTAATTATGAAACTCAGGAATTTCGTTCCAATGTTGATACCCGTAATCACCTGTCCATTGATATTCCTGTCCTAATCTGTGCAGTTGACCTGATAGCTGTCCTAGTCTTTCAAAGTGATTCCCATTCCAATCCTTAGCTTCTACCTTTCTACCCTTAATTCTGGCAAAAATCACCCCCAAAAACTTATGCCCTTCAACCTCAATAGTGATGACTTCTTGGCCAGAAAGCAATCTAACCACGGGGGCTCCTTTTTCTCCTAAATAGATCAGCCAAGCTAATTCACTTTCAATCTGCAGCTTCGTACGTACGGAGGCTGGGGTCAGCCGAATTATAAAGTTCCCACAACTGTAGATAAGGTTGGTATTAGATCGAATCAATCGGGCCTGAGCCGTGTCTACGCCGTATGCTTCGAAAAGCTGTTGTACTTGTTTCCGCTCGAAAAAACGCAGCGCATCCAACGATCTAGGATCACTCATAGGAATCATTCTAAGGAGACCAAATGCGTCAGATATTTGCAGCAAAACCCAGTTCTCGGCTGTGTGTTGCCGCAAAATCCTCCTTTTTGCGCTCATTCATCGCAACTTGGGTTAATTGGCTAATGTTCAAACTACATAAATTTAGCCACTTTCGTTCCCTTCCTTTTTTGAGTAGTGTAGCTAAAAAAAGACAGTGGACAAGGACCAGGCGAGCCAGAGAAGCGCTGCAAATAGGCTTACAGCGATTAAGGCGCTTGAAGAGGTCAGCAGGTGATAGGATTTGCGGCCGGGGAAGGAAGGTTCCACTTCTTTTCGACTAATGGCTTGTCCTTCCCATAAACTGATAATGCCTACTTTGATGGCATTGGAGACATTCATCAGGGCGGGAATCAAGGCGAGGATAATCACGGTGACAATCAGGAGACCGTAGGCTACGGAGATAGCCATGGGGATGAGCAACTGGGCTCCCTGACTCTTTTCTAGCAAGATCGGCGCCAGTCCAGCGATTGTAGTCACAGAAGTCAAGACTATCGGCCTGAAACGTGATAAGCCCGTTTCAAACAGTGCTTTTTCAAATTCAAGGCCTTCTTTAATCTTGTCATTAAAGGTGGTGACAAATACCAAGGCATCATTGACCAATATACCGATCAAGGCGGTAAACCCTAATAGAGATACCATACTCAAGGCCGTGTCCATCAGATAGTGCCCCAAGCCAATACCAATGCCACCAAAGGGTATGATGATGAAGATGATGATCGTTTGACTCACTGACTTAAAGGTGAGTAGGATGATGAAAAATATCCCCAGAAAGATCATGGCAGTCACCTGCATTAAGGTACCCATGGTCTTCTGCTGCTCTCGACTTTCCCCTCCATATTCCACCGCAACAGAAGGATATTTTTCCAAGATCGGAGGAAGAATTTCATCTTGTATCGTAGCTTGGATACCAGATACCGAGACATTATCATTTTCGATTTCGGCTTCCAGATTTATCTCCCTTCGTCCATTCAAATGCTCGATGCTAATCACCCCTCGTTCCACCGAAAAACTAGCGATCTCCTCCAGCGGTATGGCCAAGCCACTTGTCGTCTGAATGCGCATATCAGCGAGGTCCGTTAGATCCGTGCGATTACTCTCCTCATAGCGCACCCAAACCTTCACCTCATCCACGCCTCGCTGCAATCGCTGCACCTCCGCTCCAAAAAAGGCTTGTCTAACCTGCCGAATCACTTCTCCTAATCTAATTCCCAGGTGATCTGCTTTGGGCTTCAACTGAATACTAATCTCCTTTAAGCCTTCCCGGTTATTATTCGTCACATCTCTCAAATCGGCCATTTTCTGCAAGGCTGTTTCCACTTCCTGCGCTGCTGCCTCTAGCTCCACATAATTGTTGCTTAAGATCGATAGATCCACCGGCTTCCCAAAGGCACTTCTAATTCTAAACTGCAAAGATTCCGCCTCGTCCACTGCCCCCAAACGCTCTCTCATGATCGCAGTGATATCTCGAGTGGTCAGGGTTTCGCGAAACTCGTTTCCTATCAGTGAAACAGTGACGGTACCAAAATTAGTAGCTGGTCCGATACTCTTCTCAATTTTTGTAAACAGTGGCCGTTCTCCTGCAAATAAGTTTTCTCGATATTCTTGATTTAGGGTGTTAGCGGTATTCTCGATGCGGTCTAGGACTGCTAGGGTCACTTCCTCTCGAGCACCTGCGGGTAGGCGGAGCTCTACGGTAAAACGTTCGCTGGGAACGGTGGGAAAAAAGGTACTACGGATATAGCCTCCCTGAAAGGCGCCAACCGTCAAAGCCAAGCCTGCCACACACAAGGCGATCATGGGAAGACTATGCTGCATAGCGAACCTAAGCACGGGCTGATAGATTCGATCTCTCAGAAATTCCATCCAACTATTGAGCCAACGTAATATCGGATTTGGGCGGGCTTCCGGCGATTGCAGGGCTTTACTGTAGGCTACGTGCGCAGGGAGGATAAAGGTACCTTCTACTAAGGAGAAGATCAGGCTGATGATTACCACTATGGCTAGTTCCACCCCAAATTCTCCTAGATTTCCATCTACAAAAAAGAAACCAGAGAAGGCAACCACAGTGGTAATGATAGCGGCAAATATAGCTGGAAGCACTTCCATTGTACCATGCAATGCAGCTTCCATCGGCGGCATACCTTGCTCAAACTTCTGGTAGATATTTTCAGCGATCACAATCCCATCATCCACCAAAATCCCCACCACTATGATCATCCCAAACAAAGACATCATATTGATGGTTACCCCTAGCATTCCTGCGAAAATGAACATCCCCGCGAAAGAGATAGGGATAGCAATAGCCACCCAAAAGGCCAATCGCCAGTGAAGGAAAAAAGCTAATAAAATAATTACTAGTAGGAAACCCATCAGGCCATTATCAAGCATTAGCCGAATCCGCTCATTCAAAGGCTCGGAAGCATCCTCGATAATGGTTGCTTGCACTTCCAAATGCGTAGCATTGAATTGCTCCACGTAGGCGGTAACCTTTTCGGTCACCTCCAACATGTCTTCTTGTAGCGTATTTTGAACAATGACGATCACAGCTGCTTCGCCATTAATGTAGGAGCGCGTAGGTACATCTTCCCATTGATCGCGCAAAATAGCGATATCACCGAGTGTTAGCTGACCTCCTCCTGCTTGCTGCTGGATCGGGATTTCTCTCAATTGAGCTGCTATATAGCCTTTATTTCTAGCTCGTATCAAGAGCTCCTCTTGTGATGTCTTAATCTTTCCACCTGTCAATTCAAGGTTTGCCTCTCGCACACGCTGGACCACTTGATCGAAAGTAAGTCGATACTTTCGAAGATCTTCTTCCTGAAAACTAATCTCAATCTCCTCCTCCGGAAAGCCTTTTAACTCGACTTTAGAGATCCCATCAATGGCGAGTAGATCACTTTCAACTTCTCTAGCAAAACGCTTAAGCGTCTTAAGATCTACGGCTCCGCTTAGGGAGAAATTAATAGCAAAACCTTCATACTCCTGCTTTTCGATGACCGGCGGCTCCATGCCTAAAGGAAAGGAGCTAATACCGTCAACGGCATTTTTTACATCTCGTAAAACCAGGTCCACATCAAACCCTTTCAATACTTCAACAGTAATCAATCCCAGGTTTTCGGAAGAGCTGGAGGTCGTCCGTTCAATCCCACTGATACTCTTTAATTTTTCCTCAATTTTTATCACTATCCCTTCTTCTACCTCAGCCGGCGAAGCACCCGGATAGATAACCTGAATGGTAATTACCCTAAATTCTATCTCCGGTAGAAGAGTAGTCTTTATCCCAGTGAACCCAAAGTACCCTAGCACGAATAGCACCATCATGAGAGTGTTCCCCATGATCGGATTCTTTAAGAAGTAGGTTATGATGCGGCTCACTCTTCGGTTTTTTGTTCAGAAATAACCTGCTGTCCTTCAAACAAACCCGCCAATGAGCTGTAAATCACCCATTGATCTGGTCTCAGGTTTCGCGCATATACATTTTCTTCATCCCGCTTGACAATATCTAATTCAAAACGCTGTACACTTGAATCCACAACGGTAAGCACAAAGTTCTGATCAACAATCATGGATTTGGGTAAAGCAACTGTCTCTGCTAAGGGTCGACCGGCAATGGTTCCATTTAAGTACATCCCAGCCTTCAATTGCCGTCCCTTTACACTTATAAATACCGGAATATTTTGTGTCACGGCATCAATCTCTGTTCCAATCCGTTGTACTCGACCAAGCCATTCTTGATCTGGCAAGCTTCCATTTAATTTCACTTGAGCCCCAACATCCACATAACTCAATTCTTTCTCACTGACGGCAGTTTCGAGTTCAAAGCTATTGCTATTGATCATTGCGCCTAGCTGTTGACCTGGATTGACCATTGTACCCGGGTAGATCAAAGCTTGAGTAATCACGCCTGAGAAGGGAGCATATATTTTGAAATCTGCTAAAGTAGCTTCGGCATTCTTAATATTGTAAAACTGTTGTTGGATTCCTCGTGTAGCAATGAATGCTTTTACTTTTGCGTCATCAGAAGGTGGAAAAGCAGTAGTCGTCTGTTCCACATCAAATGCCTCCAAGTAGGCCGTCCATTTGGGAAAGGCGGTTGGGTAATCTAGTTTCAGATCGGGCATCATAAGGGTAATAGAATTCAACAATTGGCTACGCTGGGCCAAGAGTTGAAACTTTGCTTTCCGTTGATCAATATCAAAGAGTAATTCTCCTTTCTTTACATAGGTCCCTTTCTTGATAACCTTGGAAGAAGGCAACAGAATTCCGCCGACATTAGCAAAGAAGTTGATTTTTTCAAAAGCGGCCAGGCGGCCATCAACCGGAATTTGATGCGCGCTTTCCTGAGGAAGGAAGCGTTGCACTTGGACACGTCTCCGTGTTTGGTCAGGGTCAGTTAATGTATTAGGGGCTTGCTCTCTATTCGCTAGCATCTGATAACCCACCATTCCCAAAAAAAGGATTAAGAAGGTGAGGATAGCAGAAATTACCCATTTTCTAATATCCATATTGCATCATTAAGGCGCCAGGGCCCAATGATAAGGGTAAATTGGGAATATCGCAATCTACGGAATAGCTTTTGACACAAAGAGGAAACAGCTAGGAAGAAGTTAAGCCTCATTCACTGTCAACACGAAACCTTTACCGTGGATATTAGTAATCTTAACCCGTTCGTCCTTAGAAAGGTATTTGCGAAGATGAGAAATAAAAACATCCATGCTTTTGCGACTAAACTCATCGGTAGCACCCCAAATTTCTTGCAAGGCGCGTTTGCGGGCGAGGAGCTGACCTTGGCATTGACATAGCATTTGTAGCAATTCGGCTTCTCGTTTGGTTAGTTGCACCACTTCAGCGTTCCAATGTAGTTTCTGCAAGCTGGGTTGAAATAAGTATTGCCCAATTTTATATTCTTCTTGAATAGGTGCTTGATGCTCCGTACGCTTGATGAGGGCTTTCACTTTCGCTAAAAACAACTCCTCATCGATCGGTTTGGTAATGTAATCATCCGCTCCGAGTTTGAAACCTTTGAGTTTATCTACTTTTAAAGACTTAGCACTGAGAAAGATAAATGGCAGATACGGCACCTGTTTTTTGACCCAAGTCGCCACTTCATAGCCATTCTGATCGGGAAGCATAATATCAAAGACCCCCAGATCATATTTCTTTTGAGCAATCATTTCCATGCCCTCCGCTCCCGTTTTGGCCCAGTCCACGGCGTAATCATGTAAACTAAGGTACTCTGCTAAAATATAGCCAAAGCTCTCGTTGTCTTCAATGAGGATAATATTATGCATAGTCTCTAAGTCAATTCAATAATGGTTCTTTGACAAATCTCGTGTTTGAAGACACTTAAAAATGAAATGCAACACTGTACCGACAGTGATCGTCCACTGACAGCTATCGTCAGTGGACGATCATTTTATGATTGTCCACGAGATTTGTCAAAGAAGGTCAATGATAAATTCACAACCCTCCTTATAATGGCGATTGAGATAAACTCTGGCACCATGCGCTTGCACAATGGTCTTTACATAACTCAACCCAATCCCAAACCCCTTGCCTTTATACCGATCATCCTCTTGCGCCCGATAGAAGCGATCGAAGATGGAATCTTGATGGGCAGTCGGAATACCTGGACCTTGATCTCTAACAATGATCTGGCGATTGGGCCCCTTTACGCGAGTGATCACTTGTACCTTCGGTGCTGCACCTCCATATTTAATGGCATTATCGATCAAATTATACAGGCAATTACCAAAATGATCTCGATCTACTTCTATTACTGGATCCTCCAAGGTCAATCGCAGGTCTATTTCTCCTTTTTCTTTGGTCAAAAAGGGGTGCAATCGTTCAACAACTTCTTCCAGCAGATGATGCAGATCTACCTTCTCTTTTTCTAATCCATCCCTACCTGCATCAAGCGTCGATAATTGCAGCATACGATCTACTTGCTCCTCCAATCGTTTGCTCTCATTCGCAATTAGGTCCAAATAGGTCATGCGTTTTGCCGGATTATCGCTATGCCTCAATACGGAAGAGGCTAAACGTATGGCCCCTAATGGGGTCTTAAACTCGTGGGTTAGATTATTGACAAAATCATCTTTCATCTGCCCCAATTTTTTCTGCTGGGATAAAGCATTCAAGATGTGGGCAAAAAGGTAGACGAGTATGGCCATCATGAGAATGCTTAGTACAAAGAGCCCAAGTATAGCGCGTTGGGACAATAGTTGTTGATTCGGCATATATAAGCTCATCCAAACGAACTCTTCGGAGGGGAGATAGCCCGGCAGGCGTTTCATTTCGGAAATGGGACGAATCGAGGTCATTTCCGGTGTAACCGCCTCGGCGGAATCGCTTAGAAAGCGGTAGGTAATGATACAAGACATACAGGTACTGTAAGGAGATTCCCGCAGTTCCTCTTCATAAGAAACGGTATTACTCAAGTAGAGGCTGTCGCTACTCTTTTGGTGTAATGCAAAATACACGGGTTCCATAAAACCCGCAGCCTGCATCATGGAATCGACTATGCGCTCCATCTGCTGAATATCCGGAAGTTCTCCTTCCCTCACCATGATCTTTGGCACTATATCTTCTGAGATCTTGACCTGAACCGTCACTTCCGGAGTCAGGTTCATGAGTTCATTATGGATATCCTCTCGCTTCAACTCATAGGAGGTCCAAATCCAATTGGCTTGGACAAGCATCATCCCTAACAAAGCCAGTGATGCTAGTAGAATAATCCCTCGGTATGAAAAAGTTTGTCGCTTCATTCCACACCAAAATACGCTTTCTTAAGCACTGCTTCCAGCTGCTTAAGTTTTCCTTAAGCTTTTTTGTATCTCCTTTAGTTTCCTTCGTTTTTTCAAGGTTTACACGGACCTCAAGAGGCTTTTTCTTTGTAGCAAAAAAGATTACTTATGAAAAATCAGCCCTCAATTATCGACTTCGTATTAGTACTGATATTTATCATGGCCTATGGTAGTGGTATCGCCCAAAATATCACCTTCAATAGTGAGAATTTCAACCAAGAGGTTCTTTCCTATCAACCTACCCAAAGAGACGGCGTTTCTGATAAAGATTTCGGCCGCGGCACCTTCTACTTAGAGCAAACTGTAAAATCTACCGAAGGAAATCCTGCCAATCTAAATGCCGTGGACTACTGGAACATCACCATGGCTTTTATCAAACTGCAGGAACCCAAAGAGCACATCGCACTATCCTTTCAAATGGCAGCAGATAGTGACGCTAAATCACTCTGTTCGGTTCTGGAAGCTTACGGAGAGAAAACTTTGACCTTTCTAGCCAAGCATATCCCGGAACAATCTAGCCAATTCTATGCCGGTTGCGCCGAGATCCTGGCGAAAGAGGAGGTCTTTGATCCAGTTGCCTACGCGAACGAGCATAAGGTAGACCTAGCATTGGTGAAACTCATGGTGGGAATAAATGAAACGGATCAGATGTATCGCAACGACGCGGAGGTGGATTGGTCTCTGCAGACTCCACTAGATGAACGCAACATGGCAATCATTGACAGTCTGTATCAGCAGCACGAGGTCTACGTTGGGAAAGGCTTGGTCGGCGAAAAATTCTCTTCCACCATGTGGGCTGTTATTCAACACTCCACCGTTGAAAAAATGGAAGAATATCTACCTATTGTACATGCAGGTGTACAAGCGGGAGACCTCCATCCTACCCCCCTAAAAATGTTGATTGATCGAATTCACGTTATCAAGCATGGATATCAATTCTTTGGCAGTCAAGGGGGAGCGGAAATAGCTTCGGATGAAGCGCGGGCTGAGATTGAGAAGACTTATGGCTTGAAATAAGCGTCTATAAATTCAACAGAAGTAACACGTATCTGTGGAAATCACTCGATAGATTTTTTTCATATACTAATCAAAGACTTCTAGCTACCTAGGTCAAAAGATAGAGGTATAACTAGGGGTCTTTTTGCTTTTCCCATTGATACACTTAGCTATAACAATATTTGCATTTTAGGTAATTAGTTATAATTTTGTATAACATACAAGATTGCAACTAATGAAAAAGAAAGGTTTAGGTGAGTTTGAAGAATTGGTCTTACTTGCCGTCTGTATCCTGGACGGTAAGGCTTATGGAGTCTCAGTAAAAGAAGAAATAGAGAAGCATACCGGCCGTAGCATCTTATTAGGAGCAGTCCATATCACCTTGTATCGTCTTCAGGATAAAGGGCTACTAGTTTCTGAGCTTGGGGGCAACACGGCAAAAAGAGGGGATAGAAGAAAACGCCTTTTCACTATTACAGACGTGGGAAGCCGTCAATTGCGTAGCTCGCAGGAGGTCCGGCAAAGCATGTGGAAGTTGATTCCTTTCTTAAAGACCGGTTTGTAATGGTGAAAAAGGAGAACAATAACACGCCCAAAATAGCGAACTGGCTATTATCGAAATTTGTTGATGATGCACTTATCGAAGAATTCCTTGGTGATCTTCAAGAAGTGCATCAAGATAGAATATCAACCAAAAGGAATTCCATAGCCAGACTGCAATACTGGTTTGATGTACTACACTTACTCTTTGGTTTTATCTCCCTTAAGGCCATTGTGCCTCATAACCCGGCTATTATGTACAAACTTAATTGGATCCTCAGTTGGAGGAATATCAAAAAGAATCGCATCTTTTCTCTCATCAATATTGGCGGGCTTGCTCTAGGCATGACGGTTGCTTTGCTCATCGGGCTTTGGGTTCAGGATGAGCTGCGATTTAACACCTTTCATGAGCATTATGACCAAGTCTACAAAGTCATCGCGCATCGAGATTTTGGAGATAACATCTATACCGATCACAATATGACCTTCCCCTATGCTCGGATCATTACCGATGAAATACCCGAAGTTGAACAAGCCGTTTGGGTATCGCATAGGCAATCTTCGCTCTTATCTCAAGCGGATAAAGCATTGAAAAAAAGAGGATACACTGTCGGTGGACCATATTTTCAGCTCTTTTCCTGGAAGTTCTTGGAGGGCAAGGCGGAACAAGCTCTATCTGAACCTAAGGCTATTGTGCTCACCGAGTCCACTGCAAAAGCCTTTTTTGGAAACACCTCTCCTTTGCATCAAAGTATCACCCTCAACAATGCCGAAGAAGTAACGATCAGTGGAGTGGTTCAAGATCCCCCACCAAACTCTTCTATCGACTTTGACTTCATCTTACCTTACAATTATAACAAACCTGAGATCCAACGACTGTTGGACCACTGGAACAACTATAGTTGGGACGTCTATGTAAAGACATTACCCAATACGAACATTAAACAACTTGATCAGGACTTAACGGCCATCATGGTAGAGCGAACGGAATCCGAACAGAGCATCTACTTTGCCCATCCAATGGAAAAATGGCATCTGTACAATGAATTCAATGATGGGATTAATAGTGGTGGTAGGATTCGCTATATCCGTCTATTTGGGGTGATCGCAATCATTATACTGATCATTGCCTGTATCAACTTCATGAATCTATCGACTGCTCGATCTCAGAAGCGGTCGATGGAAGTGGCGGTGCGGAAAACCTTGGGCTCGAGTAGAGGGGCTTTAATACAACAATTTTTGACAGAAAGCACGCTGATTGCCTTTCTAGCTTTCCTCGGTGCTATTGCTGCTGTTGGATTTTTACTTCCTCATTTTAATCAACTGGTTGACCGTACGATAGCATTCAATTGGATAAATCCCGTATGGTGGATAGCAGGTACAGGGCTCATTGTTTTTTCTGGTCTGTTGGCGGGGAGCTATCCTGCTTTTCGTCTTTCTGCCTTTATTCCTATTAAGGTGCTGAGTGGTGAAACGGAAAGAGATAGTAGAATATTCACACCGAGAAGATTTCTAGTCGTCTTCCAGTTTGTGGCGACTATCACGCTAATTTCCGCAACGATTTTAGTTTTTCAACAAATCCAATTCATAAAGAATCGAGATCTTGGCTACGATCCTGACAATCTTATTATGGTACCGACTACAGGTTCCATCAATCAAAATTTCACCGCCATCAAGCGGGAACTGCTACAGACAGATTTTGTGGAAGCCGTGAATCGTTCTAGTTCACCGATAACAGATATCTGGTCGAAATCCCCTGCGCCCAACTGGCCGGGTCGCCCACCCGAAACGGACATCTTATTTGGCAACCAATATGTAGATGTGGACTATACACAGGCCATGCAGATTGATCTTTTGGAGGGACGCGATTTTACAGGCGTAGCTGCAGACTCCAATGCCATACTGGTCAATCAGGCTGCAGTAGAAGCTATGGGCTTGGAGCAACCGCTGGGTCAACAACTCGACCAACAAGGAGATAAAGTCACCATCATAGGTGTTCTTGATGATGTGGTAATGGAATCTCCTTTTGCTTCAGTTGAACCTTTGATGGTCCACTATACAGAATATGCTTTCTCGTACATGAACATCAGGTTGAAAGACAATACACCGCCGCAAGGCGCTTTAACCCACATCGAGCAAATTCTCAAAACACATAACCCTGCCTACCCCTTTGAGTATGAGTTTGTAGATCAGGCTTTCGGACAGAAGTTTACCAATGAAATGCTAGTTAGAAAAGTGATCAATCTGTTTGCTGGCTTGGCTATCTTCATTTCCTGCCTGGGATTAATTGGCTTGGTGTCCTATATAATTGAAAAGCGGATGAAAGAAATTGCTATCCGGAAAGTCTTGGGTGCTAGTCAAAAGAACCTGCTCCTTCTTGTGGCTAAGGAGTTTTTAATCTTGGTGCTCATAGCACTTGCGATTGCCACACCGCTTGCCTACTTCGGCATACATGATTGGCTAGACAACTACGAGTATCAAGTAGCTATACAGCTTTGGGTATTTCTATCCGTTGGTGGTCTGCTATTGTTATTAACCTTGTTGATCGTAGGAATCCAAACCGTTAAAGCCGCCTTGGCAAATCCGATCCATGCTATAAGGTTGGAGCGATAGCTTTGGTATAAGGACGGGCATGTAATAAAGTAGTTGGTAGAGTCCTGGCTAAGTAGGCTTAAGGTTTATCCTCCCAACTTAGTCGTTGATAGTCTGGTCCTTCTCGCCATGCACGTTTACCCAATGGATTTTGAGTGGCGGAGCGCAGGTGGGCTTCATCCACGTATCTTAACATAAGATCCGGAGCCCAATCGGAAGGAAGCCCCAATCTACGACATCGTATAATGGATGAGGGGCGATAATTAACATCTTCGATAAAGAACGCATCTGGATCAAAGGATTTGCCGTTCCAATCTGATAATCGAAGATCAAGCGAACGCGCCAACAAGGCCTGACCGGAGAGTAACTTATGGTCTTTTCTTCGTCCTTTACTGCCGGGATTCAGTTTATGCATTCTGGCAAAGGCTTCTCCACCAGACTGCTCATCTAGCCAAGGGCGCGCGGCTTTAATGAGTACCACATGCCCGCCTCCCTGTACACTTACATTTAAAGAATCCCCGCCACGACTTAAATACATGTAGATGGTACCTACAGGCGCCCACATAGCCTCCCTAGCCTTACTTCGCCCATGCCAAGCATGATTGCCTTGATCCGCACCATAAGCCTCTGTTTCAACGATAGCAGCAGCCAACCACAATTCTCGATAACGTCGCCGGATGACCTTGCCGATAAGGTCTTTCGCTACCATTGGTGCCGGGCGATCGAAGAAAGCGGAAGGTAACATAGCAAATAGATACTAGGTTGTGTAAACAGTATGATTCTGGAATTGCATTTGCTAGTGAAAGGTCTTTTAAATATACAAAACTTAGGAATTGTAGAGATTGGGAAAGGCACAAAAAAATCGACCCCACAAGCCGTAGGTCTGCGAGGTCGATACACAATTATCGGTTTAGTCTTTAGTTAGCGCGTGTCATATTTCCAGGTTTACCATCTCCGCGGCGCATATCACAACCGTCTTCAACTAGATTTACGGTGCATACATCGCCATCGATACTGACTTGGTAAACCCCAGTAGTCCCGTGGCAAGGATCTTCTTTGGCAGGGGCTAGGATAGTTACTTTGTCTCCTTCTTGTTTGTAAGCGGCACGTACTTCGATGGAGCCATCGTTACCGAAATCTACTGTTAAAGTACCGTCCGCATTGAAGCTGATCTTATTGGTGATCGCAGTCCCATCTTCCGTTTGCCCTTCCATTAGCCAGGATCCTTGCATGGATTGAGCCGTCAAGGAAGATCCTAGCAATAAGAGTGCTCCAAACAGTAACAACTTTGAAAATTTCATAATTATACTTTGTGGTTATTCAATTGTGGTTAAGTAATGCGTTCTATAAGTGGTTCAAAGGTGCAGGAATTTGACAAGAGCGCTGTATGTACTTGGGTAATGGGCCGACTTTTGGGCGTAACGGACAACTGTCGGGTTTTATCTGGTTAGCTGAAGGATTCAAGAGCAGTGAAGCTGTCCATCTGCAGGTAAAGATCGTCTCTGATACAGAGAAGGGTCTGGACAATACGCTCTAATTCCTGGATTAATTGATCAAAAACAAAAAAGCATTTACCACTCCGAATAGGAGCGGTAAATGCTTACTAGGTATCTTTAGTCAAGTAAAACTATGGGCTTAGCTGATCTATTTCCAGGTATTTTTCTTCGATAGTACTCAAGGCAAATGCTGCTGCTGCCGCTGTAAAGACGGAGTAGTCCAGCGGCCCTTTGAGGCCTGTAGTAAAGGTCATGGCCAAGGCAAATAGAAGTAAAAGAAGACCGCTTCCTTGCGCGACTAAACGTGTTCTAAAACCTACAAGAAGGCAAAGGCCAAAAAGGATTTCCGCTGCGGTAGCGATGGTGCCTAAGGCCGGTATCCAACTTTCAGGCACCAATGGGTTCAGGACCTGCGTATAAGCCAAGAAAGCGTTCCAGTTCCCCCATGCTGCCATCTCTGTCGGCCACCAGCCGAAACGATCTGCCACCGCCGAAAGGAAACTCGCTGCAAGGGCCCATCGCAATCCTAGTTTTATCAATTGCTTATACATAGGCCATTAACTTTGGGCGGGCTGAGGCGTCATACGGGTAGCGCGGCCGATACGATTCCAGGCATTGATATTGATAATCGTCATGATGATATCTGCCACTTTTTCTGCTCCAAAAGCTGCAATTGCCTTGGCGTATAGCTCATTCGTAAGCCCCTGCTGAGAGATAAGCGTGATCTCCTCGGTCATTGCGAGGATGATGCCTTCTTCAGGAGTGAAGAAAGGGGTCTCCTCCCATTGAGATAGGGCGTGAAGGCGGTACTGCTTTTCGCCCTTTTCAATGGCTTCTTTTACATGCATTTGCACGCAGTAGGCGCAGCCATTGATCTGAGAAGCCCGAATCTCTATCAGGAAATATTCGGTAGTGGTAAGTGCACTTTCTCTACAGAATTTGTCGAGCTTAAACAAAGGGGTGTAAGCCTGTGGTCTGACCACAGAGATATTGATTCTTTCGCTATCCATGATTAATTTTTGGTTAATTAGTACACCCAAATTAATCCGCTAGCAGCTGAAAAAAATTAATCTAGTTCAAGAAAACTCATTTTCTCTTCTTGCCTCTGATCTTACTCAAAAATTCGGGTGTGAACCCTAGGTAGGAGGCCAGCATGTATTGTGGTATTCTTTGTACAAAGCCGGGATTGGCTTGATAAAAGGTGTCGTATAGCTCTTCGCCTGACAAGTCGAACATGAATTTCAATCGCCGTTGATCTGCTATTCGAACGCGTTCATTTACGATGCGAAAATAAGTTTCCAAAGCTTGGTGAGATTGGAACAGATGCTCTAGCTTCTCTCGAGTAATGCTCAATACGACCGCATCTTCCAAAGCTTGAATATTCTGGTCACTGGCTTGATGATTCAGCAGACTATCGTAATCGGAAATCCACCAGTCTTCTATACCAAAGGTGATAATTTGCTCCATCCCCTTTGGGTTAATGTAAAACATCCGGAAGCAGCCTTTCACAATGAAGTACTGATGTAAGCAATGCTGCCCCTCTTGCAATAGATAATCCTTTTTGGAAATGAAACGCTCCTTCATTGATTCTTGCAATAGCTCGATCAGTGTTTCGTCCGTAGAGACAAAGCGCTGTATGTGTTGCCGGAGAGCTAGCAGGCTTGTCTTAGATATGCTGGAAATCATCTACCAATTTATGTTCAAAATCAGATAAAAACCCAAACTTGCCGGCAAGATACCTACTAGAATAATGAGGATCAAGGCCCACCATTTACGCTTAGCTCCCTGCAGGTGGCTTTCCCACAATTGCCGATTCCAAATCAGTAAGGGGGTCAATAAAAGGGTTAGAACACCGCAAATAGCTATAACTAGGCTAAAACCGATGGCTGTCCATTCTCCCCCTTCAACCCCAAACCCGATCCCAGAAAAAACTAAGAACAATCCCAGGAGACTAGCTATCAGGAATAGCCGCAATAGCGTGAGCAGAAGAAACTCTAGATTGTACCATTCCTTTTTCATACATTAAGAAGTCCAGTCTTTGATACCTTGTCGATGATTCTTACCGATAGGGAGCAGCTTCTTATTTTTCATCATCACCTGATTCCCTTCAATATAATCAACCTGTTTTTTATTGATGATGTAGGATTTATGGATGCGGCGAAAATCTATGGGCATTTGCTCCTCAAAGCTAGTCAAGGTACGCGGCGTCAAATGAAACTCATTGGCTAGCCAAACTTTGACATAGTTACCATAGCTTTCCAGGTAATGGATGTCCGGTATATTAAGTTGAATCATCCGTTTTTCAGACTTGATAAATAAGCGTTCAGGTTCAGCCATTGATGAAGCGGGATTATCGAGACTAGCTGCTTCTGCTGGCCTCTGCAATTGCTTCAACTCTAGGACACGGTTGACGGCCTTTAAGAAACGGTCAAACCGAAAGGGCTTCAAGAGATAATCAGAAACGGCTAGCTCAAAGCTTTCCAAGGCATATTCTTCATAGGCCGAGGTAATAATTACTGCAGGCGGGCGGGCAAGGGTTCTCAAGAAGTCAAGGCCTTTTAATTTTGGCATCTGGATGTCAAGAAAAATCAGATCTACCTCTTGCTGTTGAAGAAAAACCAAGGCTTCTGTTGCCAGATAACACTGGCCAACAATTTCAAGGTAAGGCGTAGCATTAGCATACTCTAAGATAATCTTATGCGCTAGTGGTTCGTCATCTATGATCAGTGCCCGTAGATTCATGAGTTGTTCTGCTTAAGTGATCGGATTATGAGGCGAAGCTTCTAAACTCAACCTTACTTTATACCGGTCTGCACTAGCTTCAATCTGCAAATCATGCTTATCGGGATACAGTAGCGCAAGTCGTCGCCTCAGGTTTTCTAAGCCGATGCCTCCTTCCTCCTCTGAAACTTGCTCAATAGAGTTTTCACAAACAAATTCCGTTCCCCCATTCTTTGTACTTAGGCTTAGATGTAGATAGCAGTGCTGTTCGGCGGGTTCTATCCCATGTTTGAAAGCATTTTCTACCAAAACAATAAACAGGAGGGGAGCTACATTGGGAATCGGATCGCTAAGGTCCTTTTCAAACTGGAAATCGAGTCGCTTGTGCAATCGAATTTGTTGGAGTTGAACATAATCCTCAATGTACCTGATCTCTTCTTCCAGATTTACCCGTTCTTCTTTTCCTCGATAGATCACATAACGCATGAGTTCAGATAGCTGCAAAACTACCTCAGGTGTTTGTTCGTCCTTTGTGATACTTAAGGCATATAAGTTATTAAGGGTATTGAAGAAGAAGTGAGGATTGATTTGCTGTTTTAGGAGGTCTAGCTCTGTGGCTGTTTTCTCTTTTTCTAGCACCGCCAGTTCACGGTCTTGTCGAAACCATTCATAGGCAATAATCACCGGCACGCTGAACACCATGATCATAAAGGGTAACCCTCCTCCATCTGCCGAAAAGATATTGGTATTGGCCGTGAAGCGATCGAATTGTACTCGCTGGACCAATGGTAAATACCGCAATAAGGTCACAAAAATGGGATAACACAATAAGACGCATCCAGCGACTGCAAAGCCATAGTAAATCACTCCTTTTTCCTTAAAGATCTTCGGAATCAAAAAATAGTGGTTGACATAATAAAAGAAGTAGTACACCAAATAGATCAAGAAGTGTTGTAAACTATCTAATACAAAAACGCCAATTCCCACGACCACCGCACCTATTCCGGCATGGGAAGAATTATAGAGATAGTCGAATGTCGTGAATCCTGCTCCCACTACCGTGAGCAAGCTTAAGATTAGTAAAATGACTTTTTCTAGCCCCAGAGATTCCAACCACTTCATGGGAAGCAGGCCTCGTTGTAGATTATCGCTTAGCAGGATACTGAACTCCACCAACAAGATCACTCCGCCAATAATTGGAATAAAGTTATCCCATCCGCTATCCGCAATCTTTATCCCATCTAAGAACCCACCCCAACTCGCCAAGCTCGCCCGATAATAGTACAGTACAAAAGAATGGGCGATAAAACAGTAGCCCCACAAAGCCCTAACCAGCACTGGCCATCTACCTGTACCAGCAAATGATCGGAACATGCTATACAACAAGACAGGGAGATATAGTCCACAAAGGATAGCAAAGTTGGATAAATAACCCGCCCAGCTATCTTTCGTCACCGTGAGCATTAATAGATAACTTAGGAAGAGGAGGAGCACCACATAGATCCAGGCCGACTGCTTGGTCAAAAAGTCTGCTACGCTATCTAGCCCACCTTGGAGTCTCTTTGGTATCAATGCTATATCACTTTGTAAATAGTATGATGAGATAATGCTATCCTGAAGAAACGGAAAAACCAGCAATCAATCAATTCCTAATGATTAAGGTAAGGATTTGCCTGATGAAAGCTGTAAAATGCCTTGGCAAAGGAAAACCGTGCTTTCATCATGCCTTTTCTAGCGCTCTCCATCTTTTCTTGCTCCCCAAGTCGGTACCGACGAGATTTGAAAAGAACTCAATACCGACCGACTATGAAAAACCTTAGTATCCAACAGCTTACAAAAGTATATAGCAATGGTGTGAAGGCAGTGGACAACCTCAGCCTAGAAATTGGCCCAGGAATGTTCGGTCTGCTAGGGCCGAATGGAGCCGGAAAATCCACCCTAATGCGTACCATAGCGACCTTACAAAGTCCCGATTCAGGAAGCATCAACTTTCATGGCATTAATGTGCTTGAAGACCCTATGTCCTTGCGAAAAATATTGGGATACTTGCCGCAAGAGTTTGGTGTATATCCAAAGGTCTCCGCCGAACGCCTCTTGGGATATTTTGCCCGATTAAAAGGGGTAGAAAAGAAGCAGGAAAGACAAGCCCTCATTCAGAAGGCATTGGAAGTGACCAACCTTTACGAGGTAAGGACAAAACACGTTAGCTCTTATTCCGGTGGTATGAAGCAAAGATTTGGCATTGCCCAAATGCTGTTGAGTAAGCCCCAGCTCATTATTGTAGATGAGCCTACAGCCGGCCTGGATCCAGCGGAACGGCAACGTTTTCTAAATATCCTTCGAGAAATCGGAACGGAACATACGGTCCTTTTCTCTACCCATATCGTGGATGATGTGAAAGAGCTGTGTCACGAAATGGCGATCATGAATGGCGGACGCATCCTTCAGCAAACCACTCCTGAAGCAGCTTCAGCCAAGCTGAAAGACCAAATCTGGACCAAACCTATCCAGCGCGAAGAACTGGAACAAATCCGGTCAGACTACACCCTACTCTCCTCCCATTACAAGCGGGACAATACACTATACGTACGTATCCATAGCGCTGAAAGACCTGGACCTGAATTCATCACCAGCGAGCCTAACCTAGAGGATGCTTATTTCCTCGCCTTGCAGCAGGCCAATAGTGCGGTCTAAAACTGTTGCTCAAAACGCTATCCATTCACTCCACAAGACAAATTTCAGGATCATGTTTAGTACGATTTTCCGATACGAATTCCGCCACTGGCTCCGTCAGCCCGTTATCTACATATACGCTGCTTTCTTTCTCATCATTTCTTTGGGAACGATGTGGGGAATGGCAGCGGAGGCTTCTTCTGAAGTGGTACGAATAATCAATTCACCGCGCCAAATCAACGTCATGGCGAACCTATTCAACACGCTCATGCTCTTCTTGCTGCCTTCGATAATCGGTTTATCAATATATCGGGATTTTCAAAGCAGGATGTACACCTTACTATATGCTTTCCCCTTTAAGAAACGAGACTACCTACTCGCAAAACTCCTCAGTGCAGTTACCATTGTCATCATTATCATTGCTATGATTGGTCTTGGGTTTGCCCTTGGGGCAGGGCTTCCAGGCGTAAATCCTAAAGCCGTAGTACCATTTGATGCGATCGTATATGCTCAATTGTATGGGCTTTACTTAATTCCCAACATTCTTCTTTTCGGGGCCATCGTTTTTGCCATTGTCAGCTTCAGTCGAAACATCTACGCGGGATTTATAGCAGTTATTCTCATCATCATCTTACAGCTAATCATTGAAAGTATTTTGAAAGGGGTAGAATGGCGTTATCTGGCGGCTTTGCTGGATCCACTTGGGGATGAAGCGGTGAAGTACTATACTCGTCACTGGACTTTGGCGGAACGAAATTCGCTTACCCTGCCAATAGATGGAGTGATCATCTATAATAGATTGCTCTGGACAGGAATTGCCTTGGCGATCTTTGGTTTTGTCTTCCGCTACTTCTCTTTTCAACAACAAGCCTTTTCACTTTCCAGCAGGAAGAAGCCAAGTCAGCAGCTGGTCAAGAGTCAGCTTGCCCCCATCATCGATATCCAATTACCTAGGGTGCAATTCAATTTCACCCCGCTCCATCAATTGCGCACCGCTTGGCAGCTTTCTAGCTTTGACTTTCGAGAAATCGTACTGAGTTGGTCCTTCATTAGTATTGTCTTGGGTGGACTGTTGGCCATCTTCTTCCAGCAAGCGGAGATGAATGCGGCTTATGGTTTCAAGTTGCTGCCTATGACCTGGAAGATGCTGCACATTCCCAGCTTCATTTACGCTGGTCTTGTCAACTTGATCACCTTCTTATTCGCAGGTTTGCTGCTCCATAGAGCCCGCCTTCATCGCATGAATCATTTGATAGATATAAATCCCTTACCCAACTGGGCGTTTCTTCTTTCTAAGGTAATCGCATTGGTTAAGATCCAGATGCTACTACTATCCTTTATCATCATTGCCGGGGTGACGGTGCAGATAATCAATGGATTTTATGATTTTCAATTTGGCCTGTACTTTTTTGAAGTCTACGGATTGTACCTGATTCATTTCATCATATGGGTGTGCCTAGCCATCTGCATCCAGAGCCTTTTATCAAACCCATATTTAGGTTTCTTCTTGTTACTCCTTATTCCAATGGGCATGATCACCTTACCGGGTTTGGTAGACAAAATAGGTTTGAGCTTTTTGAAGCAAGAGGTATTTTGGTACAATCAAGTACCTGGCTTTGTAATTGGCTTCAACTATTCTGACCTAAATCAATACGGCTCTTATTTACCCACCTATTGGGCCTATAAGTTTTATTGGCTGGTTGGCGGTTTTGGCTTATTACTAGTAGCCTATCTTTTCCAGGCCCGAGGTATTGCTTTCTCCTTTCGGGAAAGATTAGCTATCGCAAAAAGGAGGATGAATCGGCCCCTACGAATGGGATTGCTACTTTCGCTTATTGTGTTCTTATCCTTAGGCACCTCGATTTTTTTGGAAGAAAATGTATGGCATAAAACACGCGTAAGCAATGACGATGAGACCACCTTTAAAGTAGAGAACGAAAAACGTTACAAACGCTATGAGGACCTTCTGCAACCGCAACTCTCAAAAGTAGAAGTTGAGGTAGACCTATATCCCAAACAAAAGCACTTTGCTGCCAGAGGGACCTATACCCTGATCAACAAGTCCGAAACTCCCATCGACACTCTATTGATAGCACATAGTTATCGTGAAAAAAGCACTTATCAGCTGGCTTGGCCGAGCACCTTTATCGTAAAAGATACCCTCGTCAAATTTGATATGATTCAACTGGAAGCCTCCTTAATGCCTGGAGATAGTATGCAATTGCAGTTTCAGGTAACTAGCGAAGATGACAGCTTTTTCCACACTGACCCGCGAGTCATACAAAATGGAACCTTTTTAGGGAGCCAAGTATTTCCAAAACTGGGGTATAGAGCCGTGGAATTAACAGACAACGAAAAACGCAAAAAACATGGCCTCCTTCCAAGAGATACTGACCTGCCTTTACCATCAGATAGCACTGCCTTGGGCTACGCCAACCCAGCCAATGAAATAGGCTGGGTTGAACTTGAAGCCATTGTATCTACCACCCCAGAACAAGTGGCTTTGGCTCCCGGTATTCTGCAGCGAGAATGGGAAGAAGAAGGAAGAAGATACTTTCATTATCAGACCGATCATCGCATTACCCCACAATACAGTTTCCATTCTGGTCAATTTTCTATACAAAAAGACAAATGGAAAGATGTAGATATCATGGTCTACTATCACCCCGATCACGCCTACAATTTGAACAGTATCATAGAAGGCGTAAAAGCCTCATTGGATTACAATACCCAATACTTTGGACCCTACCAGCATAAGGAATTGCGAATCGTTGAATATCCGCGTACCGAAGGGACCTTTGCTACCGTAATGGGTAATCTGATGCCCTATTCCGAATTGTATTGGATTGGAGATGTTTCTGCCGATGGCATTGATCTACCCTACTATGTTTCAGCCCATGAAACCGCCCACCATTGGTGGGGACATCAAGTAAATCCAGCCAATATTAGAGGTGGGCAAATGGTGACTGAATCCATGGCTGAGTATGTAGGGCTTAAGGTCCTCGAAAGGAGATATGGCAAAGCGATGATCCGCCGTTTCCTGCGACATGATCTGGATCTCTATTTGGAGGGCCGTGCGAATGAGCGTGGTGAAGAACCTACATTGCTTGCCGCCTATCCACACCAGGAATACGTTAATTACCAAAAAGGTGCCCTCCTTTTCTACGCCCTTGGCGATTTCCTTGGAGAGGAGCATTTAAATGCAGTTTTTGCTTCCTACCTATCCGAACATGCCTACCAGGGTCCTCCTCTGCCCCATTCCTTGGGCTTGCGCGATGCGATCGCCGAAATAGTTCCGGACTCGCTATCCTATATATTGAAGGACTTTTTCGAAACGATCACGCTCTATGACAACAGGGTAGTAGAAACTGAATGGGAACATTTGGCTGATAGTAGCTATGTTCTCCAGGTACGCGTTCAAGCAGGGAAATTTAGGAGTGATGGCTACGGTAATCGGCGATATAGTGATAATGCTATGGATTCGCTAAGTGTGACGCAGGAGAAAGGTAAAGTCCAGTACTCGCTTCCCTTGCAAGATTTTATTGAGATTGGTGTCTTTGGAGAGCAAGAGCAAGATGGAGAGCGATTACCCATTTATTTACAAAGACATAGGTTCACTACTATGGATACCCTATTTTCGATCCGCCTAGATCAACGCCCAGTGGAAGTGGGGATTGATCCCTATCACAAGCTGATCGATATACAGCCAGAGGATAACCGACGGAAGGTGAACTAAAAATCGAAACGCTGAGGCGGGACAAAGGGCCCGCCTCAGCTTCTATTCTTTAGTTATATGCTACGTAGATTGTGTCTAATCTAATCGCTTGCCCTCAACAGGACGACCTTGCTGGTAAAAGATCACTTTAACTACCTCTTGGTCGTCATTTTTCACAAACTCTAACTGTCCGTCAAATCCACGATAGAAGAACTTCTGCTTCGCTTCCGCATAAAGTGGAGTAAGTGGATATGGCCCCAATTTAGAATGAAGCAAGTTGGCTTTTTCAGAGATATGCATGATCTGACCTCTCCCAAAATCATACTTTCCTACAAAAGGCTTAAGCTCTTTTTTGCTCATACTGATAGCTGAGCGAATTGGGGCAAAACGTTTCTCAGCATCTACAGCCATGTCTCTGAGGTGCTCATGTAAGCTGTAGACGGGGCCACTCGCATTATATGTGTTACCTAGAACGGCTACAACAAGGTCATGATCCAAGAAAACACTGAGGTAGGTATTCGTTCCCGATTGCTGGCCACCATGGCGAAGGATTCGTCCATACACCTCATCCTTCACTAGATACCAGCCTAAACCATAAGGTGTACCTTTCCATTCTACGTCCGCAGGTTGCCCCATCTGCTCTAAGCTTTCTCTCGTAATCAAGTCATTATCCAATACTGCCTTACCAAAGTTCAATAGGTCTTGAACGGTAGATAAAAATCCTCCTCCAGGGTACTTTAGGCTCAAATCTGTCTGCTTATCCGCTATGACTTTACCTTTACTAATTTTCTTGTATAAGCGGGACTGATTGGGGTAAGATTGTCCAAAAATTTCTAGGTGAGTATTGGGCATCCCCGCTACACTCCACACATTCTCTTTCATGTAGTCTGCATAAGGCTCCCCAGTCACTTTTTCTATGATGCTACCTAATATCGTATACCCATAGGTACTATACAAATAGGCCGTACCAGGTTTGCTGTTCAAAGGGCGATCTTTAAACAAATCAATGGCCTCATCCAAGGTATTGAAGTGCATGCTTGGAAAACCTTCTTTCTTGCTGGCATAAAAGGGTGTGCCTGAAACATGACCCAATAGGTGTCTAACTGTAATATCACCTTCTGGTTTCCGGGGGTAATCCTTCAAATAGGTCTGAATGGGAACATCCAGCTCAATCTTTCCTTGTTCTACCAATTGCATAATGGCGATGGCTGTCATAGGTTTGGCAATAGAAGCGATGCGGTGTCGCATTTCGCCTGTCGCAGGCAATTGATTTTCTACATCTCGATAACCGGCACCGCCTTTCCAAATGGTTTCTCCTTGATAGTAGACACCGGCAGATACGCCAACCATTTCTTGTAGTGCGATGTGTTGTTGTAAAAGAGAATCTGCTTTCTCCTGGATTCGAGTTTTGTCCGCCTCAGCTAGTGCTTGAGTTGGCTGAGCGAGGAGAGTGGTAGTGCTTAAGCAAATAATAATCAGAGTAGCAATACAAATAAGCTGTTTCATATCTCTTTATTTTTTGAGTTTTTGTAGTGTGTTTTGTTGTTGACAATTCAAAGGTGAGGGAAAAAAGAAGGCCTTTTTCAGGAAAGCGACTGGTAAGGATTTGCATATGCCGGATGGCTTGCTAGCGTCGACTAACCCATTCGACCATAGTTTGGCTTGATTCGGGGGTAGGAAATGCCAGTTCGGCGAGAAGTGGTCAGATAAGCGCGATAGATTGTATTTTGAGGGCATGAATCGATTTCAACCTTATATACAATGGCTTTTAGAACGGCGAGTGCTCCTGCACGTGCTTGCCTGGCTCGGCTTTGTGTTAGGATGGTTGATCTATGCTTCTTTGTGGGGGAATAACTTCTATGAGTTGGTCGTAAATAAACTTTGTTATCTGCCGCCACAAATTATCGCTACTTATCTATTGCTGTATTATCAGCTACCTCAACAAATATATAAGGGGAAATACGTCGCCTTTGTGCTTCTTTTAGTGGCCAATATGTATTTCAACACAGCCTTGGCTCGATGGATCAAGATCTACGTTTACGAACCGATCATGAATCAGAATTTGGCTCCAGATAGTATTTGGTCCATTTTAACTGAAGTCTACCCCTTGCTAGGTCAGTATCTACTTTGGGTGGCCATTCCCCCCGCCTTGGCCGTCATTCTAAAATTACTAAAAACCCATTTTTCGGAGATGGGGCGATATGAACAGCTGCAGAAAGAAAAGGCCACAGCTGAGCTGAACTTCCTACAAGCCCAATTGCATCCCCACTTTCTCTTTAACACCTTAAATAACCTCTACACTTTAAGCTTGCAGAAGTCGGCCATGACCCCAACGCTGGTATGGAAGCTATCAGAAATCGTGGATTACATGTTTGAGGAATGCAAGGCTGACCAGGTTCCCATTCAAAAAGAAATTCAATTACTACAGAATTACATTGACCTGGAACTTTTGCGATATGGGGATCGCCTGGCGCTGTCTTTTGCGCATGAAGTTGATGAGCCTAATACTTTCATGGCGCCCCTGGTTCTACTGTCCATGGTCGAAAATGCTTTTAAGCATGGTGCAAGTGGAGATATGGGTAAACCCATCATCGATATTAGCCTTAGGGTTCAAAAAGGACATTTGTACTTCCGCGTTTTTAACAGCAAAGTGAAGAGCGTTCAGGTCGATGAGACCGCTTACAAAAAAGGGATTGGAGTGGCTAATATCAAACGACAATTAGGACTTAGATATCCAGGCAGCTATCAATTGCAAATCAATGAAGAAGCCACTAGCTATGAAGTGATTCTAGACCTACATTTACAAACGCAAGCGATGGAACTGATCAGCTGATGGAGGAGGCAAACACAAAAATAACGCGCCTCTTGGGCAATCGCTGGCTTAGCCATATCCTATTTTGGTTAGGGGTACTGCTCTCCTACCCTATTCTTTCCTTAGGGATGGAGCAGTCTTTTTCTGGCGCTGTGATTATTAAACTATTCTATCTGCCCACCCAATTGATTGCGGCTTACCTCTTGGTGTACTACCAACTACCAAAATTGCTTTATCCAGGCAGATATGTTGCTTTCATCTTTTCCTTGTTATTGAGTTTTTATCTTCTCAGTACCCTTACGCATGGAATAATAGATCATCTGTTGATCCCCAATTTTGCGCCGGAAGCAGAACGTACCAACTGGCAAGATATATTCTTCCGTTTTCAACAAATAGATGCCTTCTACGTGATATGGGTTTATTGGGTCGCTGTAGCCTTTGCTTCCTTGAAGTTGATCAAGCAATCCTTCGAGCGCAAAGCAGCCATTGAGGAATTGGAAAAAGAAAAAATACAAGTTGAATTGGACACCCTGCAGGCGCAGTTGCATCCCCGATTCCTCTCTAATACCTTAAAGACGATTCACCGGCTGAGTTTGGAGCAATCTGATGCAGCTCCTGAATTGATTGCCAGCTTGTCAGATATGTTGGATTATATGTTATACCAGACACAATCCAAGACAGTACCCTTGGCGCAGGAGGTGGAAATCTTACAAACTTTTTTTGAAATTGAAGCATTGCGTCAAAATGGCAATATGAGCCTACACCTAGCCTGGCCTGAGGAAGTAAATGGCGCACAAATCAAGCCACTCCTCCTCTTCTCCATGGTGGAGAATGCGCTAGTGCAAGAGGATAGATCTAAGCAAGAGGATTTCGAATTTAGTTATCAAATGGATTATCGGGATCAGGAACTGACCGTTACTATCAAAAGTACTCAAGTAAGAAGCAATTATGCCGAAGAACCTACTGCCCTCCAGCAGCAACTCAATTGGTTCTATCCAGATTTACATCAACTACATTGGAAGGCCGAGCCCAATCGATTGCATGCCAACTTAAATGTACAATTATGAGTAAAAAGGTAAAATGTTTAATTGTGGATGATGAGCCCTTGGCGCTGCAATTGATACAAGCACATATCGAGCGACTGCCGCAATTGGAAATTGTGGCAGCCTGCCAAAATGCGTTGGAAGCCTTTGATCTCTTAAAGAAAGAACAGATTGATCTCATTTTTCTTGACATCCAAATGCCCGTACTAACCGGTATTGAATTCGTCAAATCACTTCAACATCCACCCAGTATCATTTTCACCACGGCCTATCGGGAGTATGCTGTTGAAAGCTATGAATTAGAGGTAGTTGATTACCTACTCAAACCCATCACCTTCACCCGTTTCTTCAAAGCTATCAATAAATACCTCAATCAGAACCAAGCACCTGAAGCGCCCCACCCTGCACCCCGGACGGCCCCTGTTGTCGAAGTTCCAGATGATGACTTCCTCTATGTAAATGCTAATAAAAAGCGGATTAAGGTCTCATTCAAAGATGTAGAATATATAGAAAGCTTGAAAGACTATATCCGTATCCACCAAGCCAACGGCAGTATCACCACCAAGGAAAAGATCAGTGAGTTTGAGTTAAAATTACCGGCTTATTTTTTGCGAATACATCGTTCCTTTATCGTGAATACCCAAAAAATAACAGCCTACACGGCGCACGATGTTGAAATCCAGGAGAAAGAGATTCCTATTGGCGGAAGCTATAAGAAGGAAGTGTTTGAGAAATTAGG
>ENA-UENT01000417-UENT01000417.1-marine-metagenome-genome-assembly--contig:-NODE-417-length-26866-cov-8.739015_pt1 | contig 26866 bp, 17 predicted proteins | sample MGYA00237879_ERZ529330 | MGnify/ENA primary metagenome ERZ529330 (study PRJEB26372, sample SAMN05368345) | marine metagenome | biome: cultured habitat; feature: ocean water; material: water; isolation... | reverse complement strand
TATAATCTACGGTATCACTTTCTGTTTTGTGCAATTTGTTATACCTACCAGGCCGCCTCCGGAAAAATAATTATAAATTACTCACCAAATCCTTTAATTTAGGGCAGGCCCCAAGTTTATTCTTCCTTTGAACGAATCTGAAAATATGATCAAAATCAGCCCCGCAGTACTACTGCTGATGCTTAGCTTTTTTCTTTGGCGTTGCCAGGACAGTTCGCCTGCTTCCGGCGGGCAAGCCTCCGGAGTGGATTTCAAGCGCAAAGACAATGTCGTTTACGCCCGGCTTCCTGCCGAGCCCGACCGGCTGAACCCTATACTTGCGGCAAGCACTTACGCCCGCGTGGTGAACGAGCAGCTCTTTCTGAACCTCCTCCACTTCAACCCCACTACGCTGGAGCTGGAACCGCAGCTGGCAAAAGCGCCCCCCGTGGTTAAAGAAATCAATGAGGGACCCAACGCCGGTGGTGTCGCCTACACTTTTGAAATACATGAGGCCGCAGTTTGGGATGACGGCAGCCCGATCACCGGGCATGACCTCGCTTTTACCCTCAAAGCCATTCTCAACCCCAAAGTCAATGCCGCGCACTACCGCGCCTACCTGGAGTTCATCAGCGAGGTGGAGGTCAATGCTGACAACCCCAAAGCGTTCACGGTTTATGCCAATAAGAAATATATACTCGGCGAGCCTGCCATCAGCAATATGACAGTACTGCCTGCCCATATTTACGACCCGGAAGGCCTGCTTAGCCCATACCGTGTGGCGGACTTGTCCGACCCTGAGGCAGCAGCCCGCCTTGTGGAGTCCGACCCGGGCCTGCAGGCTTTTGCAGATGCCTTCAACAGCCCTAAGTACTCCCGGGAAAAAGGCTTCGTTTCCGGTTCCGGCCCTTACACTTTTGAAGGCTGGGAAACCGGGCAGAAAATTGAATTGTCCCGCAAAACTGACTGGTGGGGGGATGCCCTGCAGGCGGATTACCCTATGCTTAGCGCGGCACCGGAGCGGTTGGTCTTTACGATTATCCCCGATCAGACCGCCATGCTGGCTGCGCTTAAGGACGAACAGATTGATGTGACGAGCCAGATTGATGCCGAAGACTTTGTCAGCCTCAGGGACAATGAGCTGGTAAGCGACCGTTATGAACTGCATACGCCGCCGGCACTCGTGTACTACTTCATCGGGCTCAACAATAAGTCTCCAAAACTGGCAGACAAAAGGGTACGCCGGGCGCTGGCCCACCTGCTTGACGTGGATGAACTGATCAACACCCTTTACAACGGCCTGGCCACCCGCACTGTGGGCCCCTTCCACCCTACCAAGCCTTATTACCATGACGAGCTGCCCCCCATCCCCTTTGATCCGGAACAGGCGCGCAGCTTGCTGGCAGAAGCCGGCTGGGAAGACACCAATGGCAATGGTATCGTAGATAAAAACCTCAACGGCGTACTCACAGAACTGGAGCTGGACTATATCATCAGCTCAGCCAGTAAATTTGCCAACAACCAGGCGCTCCTCTTTCAGGACAATGCCAAGCGGGCCGGCGTAAGCATCAATATCGAACCCAAAGAATTTACCGTGCTGATCGACCAGGTCAAAAAGCGCGATTACGAAATCTACTCCAGCGGCTGGGGGCAAGCCCCTATACCCGATGACCCCAAGCAGCTCTGGCACTCGGAAAGCGATACCCCGTCCGGCGGCAACCGCGTCAGCTTCCGCAATGAAGAAGCCGACCGGCTCATCGAAGAAATACAGGTAACCCTGGACGAGCAAAAGCGCCGCGAGCTTTATCTGGAATTTCAGGAGCTGATATACGAAGAGCAGCCTTACATTTTCCTATTTTCGCCACTGGAACGCATCGCCATCAGCAAACGATTCGAAGCGATGGCCTCCGCGCGAAGGCCTGGCTTTTTTGTTCAGGACTTTGTTTTGCGGGATGTAGCGCCCCAATAATTACCTATTTTACCTTAATTCGCCCCAATTCAATCTAAAAACCGACCACATGACTTTACGTTCTACCCTCCGTTTCTTGTTGTTTGCTCTATTGATTGGCTTCTCTAGCTGTGGCAGTGATCCCGATCCCGCATCAGATACCGGCCAAACGAACCAAGGCATTGCCCCTGAATCGGTAAGCCTGCAACTGGATGCAGAGCCCGATCAGCTCAACCCAGTGCTGACCCTGAGCAATTATTCCAATACCATTATTGGTGCCACCTTTTCCTATTTGCAGCGGCTCAACCCCACTACGCTGGAGCTGGAACCGGCTCTCGCCGTGAGCGCGCCTGAAGTAACCATCCTGGAAGAGGGTCCTTACGCAGGAGGCGTTTCCTACACCTTCGAAATCCGCCCGGAAGCCGTTTGGGACAATGGCAGCCCGGTGACGGCAGAGGACTTCCTTTTCACCATGAAAGCCACCTTCAATCCTAAAGTGCCGGCGGCGCCCTACCGGGTTTACTTGTCTTTCATCAAGGAAGTGGAAATAGATGCGGAAAACCCAAAGCGGTTCACTGTTTACTCTGACCAAAAATATATCATTGGGGAAGAAGCAATCAGCGCGGCTTTGCCCGTGCTGCCTGTGCACCATTATGACTCCCTCGGGTTGATGGCGGACATCCCCCTGCCCGACCTAATGGATACCGAGAAAGCCAAAGCCCTCGCCGAAAGCAACGAAAAGATCAACCAATTTGCCGAGCAATTCACCAGCCCCTTTTTCAGCCGGGAGCCGGAAGGTGTGAATGGCTGCGGGCCTTACAAGCTGGTGCGCTGGGAGACCGGTCAGCGGCTGGTCCTCGAACGCAAAGCGGACTGGTGGGGCGATCAGGTGGAAGGCGCAGGCATTGTCATGGAATCCTATCCGCAGGAGATGATCTTCCGCCCCATTCAGGATCAGACCGCAGCGGTGGCTGCCCTGAAGGACGGGCAGCTTGATGTACTGGCGAATACTGCACCTGAGCAGTTCAATGAGCTGAAGGAGACGGCATTTGTAGCTGAAAAATTTGACTTCTACACGCCACCATCCCTGGTGCATGCCTTTGTCTACCTGAACACCCGAATCCCAAAACTGGAAGATCCAAGAGTACGCCGTGCACTGGCCTACGCCACCGATGTGGAGAGCATTATTAATACGGCTTTCTCCGGGCTGGCAGAGCCTTCGACTGGATCCGTACTTGCTTCCTCTTCTTACCACAACCCGGATATCAAGCCTATCCCCTATGAAGTGGAGAAGGCCCGGGCACTGCTGACCGAAGCCGGTTGGGAAGACAGCAATGATAATGGTATTGTGGACAAAGAAATTGACGGGGTGCTCACGGAATTATCGCTGGAGTACAAGTACACCGCCGGGCGGCAGGTTTCTCAAAATGTAGCGCTGCTGCTTCAGGAGTCTGCCAAAAAAGCCGGCATCGAAATCACCCTGACCCCACAGGAGCACAACGTGAATATGGAAGATGTCAGCCGCCGGGACTTCGAGCTCCTGGCAGGTGCCAAAGGCATTCAGCCCATCACCTGGGAGCCCAAGCAGGAGTACCATTCCGAAGGTGATGACCGCAGTGGTTTTGCCACTCCTGAAACCGATGCGCTTATTGACCGTATACAAGTTACCCTGGATCCTAAGGAGCGCAAAAAGCTCTACATGGACCTACAGGCCAAAATCCAAGAGTCTATGCCAATCATTCCCATTTTGGTACCGACCGGCCGGCTTATCATTAATAAGGAGTTGGAAGCCCCGATCACACCGGTGTTCCCGGGCTACGTCCCTGCATTATTAAAATTTAAAACCGAGGGCTAGGTGCCCGCCATTTATGCTGCAGTACCTGCTTAAACGCCTGTTGATTTTTCTGCCCACCCTGCTGGTCATCTCTTTGCTGGCCTTTGGGCTGAGCAAGATGGCACCTGGCGACCCGGTGGAACAGCGCAACCGTGATATGGGTGGAGGGCTGCAGCGTGAGCTAAGGGACGCAGACCGGGTGTACCGGGAAACGTCCGAATACCTGGGGCTGGACAAGCCTGTTTTTTACCTGAGCCTGTCTTCTGCGGCCTACCCCGACACCCTCTACCGCATCTTCAAGCGCGATGAAAGGGAAAACCTGGTCAAGCTCATTCAACAGTATGGTAACTGGGAAGCCATTTCCAACTACTATCATGCAATACGAAAGGCAGACCGGGGTACCGAACAACTCCTGGGCAAAACCGAAGCCGTTCGTGCCGTGCGCCCACTCATCAAACAGCTGTACCTGGCTTATAAAGACGAGCGCATCAGCAGCCTGCTCGACAAAGCCGCCAGCCAAACCGCCGGAGACAGCACCCTGCAGGCAACCATCGGCACTTCGGTAGCCCAACTGCAGGAAACGTATAGTCAGCTTAAGGCTCAGGCCAGCCCCGGGCGACTCTACATCCCCGATATCAAATGGTACGGGTTCGACAATCAGTACCACAACTGGATTACGGATTTTCTGACCCTCGATTTTGGAGAATCCTTTATTGACAGCCGGCCTGTAGCCGATAAGATGGGGGATGCGCTGCGGTGGACCATGACGATGAACCTCCTGGCCATTCTTATTGCCTACCTTTTGTCGGTGCCGATTGGAGTGTTTTCAGCCGTTTGGAAAGACAGTACGTTTGACCGTGTGACAACTTTGCTGCTCTTCGTGCTGTATTCGCTGCCGAACTTCTGGATTGCCACGATGCTGGTGGTTTTCTTCACCACGCCGGAGTACGGTATGGACTGGTTTCCGTCTCTGGGGCTGGGGGACCTGCCGCCCGATGCACCATTCTGGCAGCGGTTTGTGGAAGCCGGCACACACCTGGTGCTACCGGTTTTTTGCCTGGCCTACGGTGCGCTGGCCTTTATTTCGCGTCAGGTGCGGGGCGGCATGTTGAACGTGATCCGGCAAGACTACATCCGTACCGCCTGGGCAAAAGGCCTGAATGCGCAACCGGTGATCTGGAAACATGCGTTCAGCAACGCTTTATTTCCCATTATCACGATGTTTGCGAGTATCTTCCCGGCGGTGTTTGCCGGCTCAGTAGTGATTGAGGTGATTTTCAATATACCCGGTATGGGCAAACTGACCGTTGATGCGATTTTTCAGCGCGACTGGCCGGTAGTGTACACCGTATTAATGCTTGCTGCGATACTGACGATGACCGGTATACTGGTGGCTGATATCCTTTATGCAATGGCAGACCCCCGGGTCTCCTACGGAAAAGACAAGAATTAACCATGCTGATTGGCGTACGCAAAGAACAGGAACTGGCTGACCATCTCAGCCAACAGCAGGCTCCCCCGCAGAGCTACTGGTCGATCGTGCGGCAGCAGTTCCGGAAAAACCGGATGGCGGTCTGGTCGCTGCGGGTACTGTACGTACTAGGGTTTATTGCCCTCTTTGCCGACTTCATCGCCAATGAAAAGCCGATATACGCCAAGCTGGACGGGGAGTCGCACTTCCCGGTACTCCGCTCCTATGCGGTTGGGCTCGGGCTGGATAGCTGGGAAGCCCGTTTTTTCCAGAACAGCTGGCATGAGCACGACTACGACTATGTGATCTGGGCACCTATACCCTACTCCGCTCAAACGATGGACCGCAAGAACCGCAACTACGTAGCTCCGGGCGATGAGCAGGATGTGCCTTCCACCCGCTTCCGGCACTGGCTCGGCACCGACCAACTGGGCAGAGATGTGGCTGCCGGGATGATTGCCGGCACCCGCACGGCCATGCTGGTCGGTATTGTAGCAATGAGTATTGCCGCGCTGATCGGCATCTTCCTGGGCGCACTGGCTGGCTACTATGGAGATGAGCGGTTCAGCATTAGCCGCATTCGGTTGGCCCTAAACGGGCTGGGGGTCTTTCTGGCCTACTTCTATGGCTTTCAGGCCCGGTCCTTTGCCCTGAGTGAGGGCAGCTTTGGTTGGGAAATATTCAAGAGCCTGGTACTCATTATCGCCATTATGGGCCTCGTCAATCTGCTTGCGGTGTGGTTGAAAGGCAAGGGGGTCTGGTCGCAACCCATCACCATCCCGCTCGACCTCGGAGTGATGCGGCTGATCGAAGTGGTCAACTCTATCCCCGGGCTGCTACTCATTTTGAGCATCGTAGCCATCATTGAAGAACAATCGGTCTTTTACATTATGGCCATTATCGGTCTGATAGGCTGGACCGGAATCGCCCGCTTCATCCGGGCGGAGCTGCTGCGGGTGAGAAACCTGGAGTACATTGAGGCCGCGCAGGCCCTGGGCTACAGCGAATGGCGGATTATAGCCCGGCATGCCATTCCCAATGCTCTGACGCCGGTACTGATTACCATCGCCTTTGGAGTGGCCAGTGCGATACTGATGGAAGCCTTTTTATCCTTTCTGGGCATAGGGGTAGCTGCAGAAGAAGTCACCTGGGGCTCCCTGCTCAACCTGGCCCGGAGTAAATTCACTGCCTGGTGGCTGGCGATCTTCCCCGGGCTGGCAATTTTTGTGACGGTCACGGTATTCAACCTGCTGGGTGAAGGGCTTACCGATGCGTTGGACCCCCGCCGGAAGCAGTAAATCTAATTTTTGTAGAACTTCTTTGGAAAAAGCTGCGACTTGCCCCCCCGTGTGGGCAGCTCCCCCTTACGGTTAGGTTTGACATGAGCGTTTTCCACTGCCGGGCACCCGGCTTTACGGTTGCAGGAAGAGGTCGTAACCGTCAGAAAAGCCATAACCGTACAAAATCCTAATAACAATAAGCTTCGGCGCATGTATGCAAATTTTATTCTGATCAGGAGAAAAATAAACAAGTGTCAAATGTAATTCGCTCCAAAGATATATCCAAAACGTCCAAAACCCTTGAAAATTCTGGCTTCCCGCATTTTTTTTGAGTAGCAAAACTTGGTAATGACAGTTCCAGCGCATAAATTTGCCGCACGTTAAGTTTAACTAATTAAAACATTCAGAAATGAATAAGGGAGATCTTATTAACAAAATCGCCGATAGCGCGAACCTTTCTAAAGCCCAGGCTACTGATGCACTGAACGCAGTGCTCGATGGCATCACTGACTCACTGAAGGGCGGTGACAAAGTTACCCTGATTGGCTTTGGTACTTTTTCTGTTTCCCACCGCGAAGCACGCAGCGGACGTAACCCACAAACCGGTGAAACCATCAAAATTGCAGCTAAGAACGTTGTGAAATTCAAGCCCGGTAAAGAAATTTCTGACGCTGTTAACGCTTAATTACAGCTAAGTCTTATAACACACCGGGTGGCGGCTAACGCCTCCGGTGTCCTAAAAGGGCAATCTGGTATACTTATCAGATTGCCCTTTTCTTCATTCTTAAACCACAACCCGCTACAAGCGGGCCGAAAGTACACAGCCCTACATATGAAATTCGGAACCAAAACCATACACGCCGGCGTACACCCGGACCCCGTGACCGGTGCCGTCATGACACCAATCTATCAAACGTCCACCTATGCACAAAGCGCGCCGGGCGACCACAAAGGCTATGAATACGCACGTACTCAGAACCCCACCCGGACTGTACTGGAAAACAACCTCGCTGCGCTGGAAAACGGGAAGCATGGTATTTGCTTCGGCAGTGGCCTGGCAGCCATGGATGCCGTACTTAAACTCCTCAATCCGGGGGATGAGGTGGTCTCCACCAACGATCTCTACGGTGGCTCCTACCGCCTGATGACCAAAGTGTACGAGCGCTATGGCATTAAGTCTACCTTTGTCGACTTCAATGACCTGGATGCGGTGCGCGCTGCTATCTCGGATCAAACCAGGCTTCTCTGGGTGGAAACACCAACCAACCCTATGCTCAACATCGTGGACATCGAAGCGGTCTGTGGTATTGCCCGGGAAAAAGGCATCCTGAGTTGCGTAGACAATACCTTTGCCTCTCCATACCTGCAAAACCCGCTGGATTTGGGCGCTGATATTGTCCTGCACTCCGCTACCAAGTACCTGGGCGGCCACTCTGATGTGGTCCTGGGCGCTTTGGTCACTGGCAGCGATGAGCTCGCGGAGCAGTTCCACTTTTTCCAGAATGCCGTTGGCGCCGTCCCTGGCCCTCAAGACTGCTTCCTCGTACTACGGGGCATCAAAACCCTCCATCTCAGAGTAGAACGGGCTTGCCACAATGCTGCACAAATCGCGGAAGTCCTCAAGGGAACGGAGAAGGTAGGCCACGTCTATTATCCTGGCTTTTCGGACCACCCGGGCCACGAAATTGCCAAAAAGCAGATGCGCTACTTTGGCGGCATGGTCTCTTTTGATCTGAAAGATGACCGCTTCGATCACGCAGTAAAAGTGCTCAGCAACACCAAAATCTTCACCCTGGCGGAATCACTCGGTGGCGTGGAGTCGCTCATTGGGCACCCTGCTTCCATGACGCACGCTTCTATCCCGCGGGAGGAACGCCTGAAAGTAGGCCTCACGGATTCACTAATCCGGCTAAGCGTAGGCGTCGAGGATGTCGAAGACCTCATTCAGGACCTGAAGCAGGCACTGGCACAGCTATAAGGCTCCGGCGGGATCAACAACAAAATTAAGGCTTCGGGGTTATGCCCCGGAGCCTTTTTTTATGCTTTACGAACTTCATTCTGTGCCTGAAGTTCACCCGGGGGCTGTAGCTCCATTGATGATTGTATCCCGCCTGTGGATCGCTGATAACTGCCACGTTGGTAGCCTCTGCCAAGTCCGCAAACTGACCGATATGGATGAAAGGGCTATGTACCTGAGCAAAAGCCATACAGTCCACAAAAAGCTAATCATTGGAATAGTGCTCTGCATCAATTTGAATTTGGTGGTTGACTAAAGATGCAGGATTCCAAAGGTGAAAACAACCACCTATTTCGGGGCAGCTGAAGAAAATAGTCTACAAATTGTTTACAGGGGTTGCAAATAAAAACTTTTTGTTTTACTTTTGTTTTAAACACAATCTTAGGAAACAAAATGTATTAAAAATGAGCCCGCAAGCAGAACACATCAAAAATTATCTACAGCGCAACTGGTTTAAGCTAAGCATTGCTGCCTTACTGATTTTTGTTGCCCTGAAAAAAGACCTCAGCTTTAAGCTCAACCTCAACACACCGGTACAACTGGAACAAAGCCCTGAGGAGCTGCCAATGGAAAAAGCAGTCAAAAGTGAACGGTATACGGATAACGCCATCATTGATGCTACTGCCAGCCAAACAGAGCATTTTGACCTAACCGCTGCGGCGCGCAGCCCTAAGAAAGCCAATGCCCTGGAGCGACTGCAGCATACCGGGCAGAAGCAGATTAAACAATACATTGAGCGCTTTGACAAAGTAGCAAAAAGCGAGGAGCGCAAGTTCGGAATACCGGCAGCTGTCACCTTGGCAAGTGCTTTGCTGCACAGTCAGGCAGGGACGGCTCCATGGTCCGCAGAGGGGCGCAACAACCACTTCCTGTTGCCTTGCACCGATGACTGGAAAGGGGCAGAAAAGTCTTACGATGGCTATTGTCTCAGGCAGTATGAGAATGCCTGGACCAGTTTTAGGGACCACAGCTTTTTCATCACCACCGGCCCATACAGCGACCTGAAAACACTGGATACGGATGATATACGTGGCTGGGCGGCAGCACTGGAAGACAAAGGATTTTCGGAAGAGCCCGACTTTGCCGCTCAGCTACTTGAGGTAATCCGGGTGTACGGGCTGTAGCCATGGGGAGGGTTGCAGGTGCCTGAGCGGCGCTAGTGGTCTGTCAAGTGTTAATTTATGGGTTGAGTGGGAGCGAATTTTGAGGCTAATCAAGGCGGATGTTCCCGCGCATAGCAGCGCTACGTAAGGGGTTATCCAACGAAGAGTAGCCTCAAAAGTCGCCGCAGGCAACCCCTAGTTTTAGCCTTGACAGACCACTAGTCCGTCTCGACTCCTTTAAGCTCGTGCTTATAGTAATCGATACAGGCACCAAACACCCAGCCCTCCTTACCACTTGGCGTGCGTACTTTCACCCAGGGTTCTTCTGCTGTGATTTCGCCCAGATCAATACGTTGTGTCGTATCGGTCACCTCACCCAGGAACTGCAACTCATCGTAGAGCTCCAGGCGTTCCATTATTTTGAAGCGGAGGCCCGGCCCGGTGCGCATATTCAGCGCAGGTGTGATGACATAGAGCGGTGTGGAAATAGCCGGCTCAACGCTTTCTGCTTCAGGTGCCGGGTTCTTTAGGGGCTTTACGGTAGTATCCAGGGGCATATAGTCGCCAACCAGCCCGGCATCGCGCAGGGAATCCGCATGAGCCTCCTCTATGGCTTCCTGCTGTGCCTGTTCCTCGTAGGCCTCCTGCGTAGCCGCGCATTTGGAGACCGCCCAAATCATAAACAAAATAAAAAAGCCCCCAATGATGAGGATCTCTACCTTTGGTAACATACCACCAGACTGCTCACTCATACAAGATTGTTTTCAACGCTTTTTGTGTTACAAACTACAAAAAAGCTACAAAAAATTGCTTCCATAATCTGAAAAGCCTATCTTTGAAGCGAAATTATAAATTAACGCGGAATTGTCCTCCGAGCCTGCCCATTCGGGCAGCAATATTTCGGTTAACGGCTAGTCAGCGCATTGTTTTTTGAGTGCACTTTATGCTGACTGCCTATTCTGTCTTGTCTGTGCAGGGTGTTCTTCTCACCCGTTATTCCGGTCTATTTTGATTCATGAGCTGAAGGTTTACTCCGCGCCAGCTATACTAACATGAATGATGATATCTTCTACCAGGTCGCTTTGACGCTCATCCCCAAAGTTGGTGCGGTGACAGCCCGTAATCTAATGAGCTACTGTGGCGGAGCAAGAGCTGTTTTCGAGGCGACAGAAAAAGAACTGAAGGGAGTACCGGGTATCGGCGCTCAGCTCCTGCACAACATTCGCAACTCAGATGCCCTTTTCATGGCAGAGCGCGAGCTGGACTTTATTGAAGCGCATGGCATTCAGGTTTTATTTTACACTGACCCCGGGTATCCACAACGGCTCAGGCATTTACCCGACAGCCCACCTTTGCTTTATTACAAAGGCAACGCTGATCTAAATGCCAAACGTACGGTGGCGATTGTCGGGACCCGGCGGCCGAGCCCGCAGGGGGTGCATTTCTGCGAAGAGCTGGTGGAAGGGCTAAAACCTTATAATGCAACGGTAGTCAGCGGGCTGGCCTTTGGCATTGATATCGCCGCCCACCGGGCCTGTATTGCGAATGAAGTCCCTACAGTAGGCTGCGTTGCGCACGGGCTGGAACGCATCTACCCGGCTCAACACACCTATTCAGCTCTTGAAATGATTGAAAACGGAGGGCTACTCTCCGAATATCCCAGTCAGACGAAACCCGACCGGGAGCGATTCCCTATGCGCAACCGCATTATTGCCGGTCTTTGTGACGCTCTTATCGTAGTGGAGACCCAGCGGCAGGGCGGGTCTATGATTAGTGCGAAGATGGCAAATGACTACCATCGCGACGTTTTTGCCGTCCCCGGCCGGATACGGGACAGATCCTCAGCAGGCTGCAATCTGCTCATCAAAAGCCACCGGGCCAACTTACTGGAAAGCGTGGACGACCTTGCCTACGTGATGCGCTGGGAAAAGTCAGATGTTCAACAGGGCATACAGCGCGAACTCTTCCCTGACCTTACGCCCGGAGAGGAGACCATTGTCGCACTCCTGAAACAACAGGATTTATTGCCGGTCGACCAGATATCGGCCGCTACGCAACAAAGCAACAGTGAGCTGGCAGCGCTGCTTTTGGGGCTGGAGTTTAAAGGGGTCGTTCGAACGCTTCCGGGCAAGCGGTATACCCTTGTCTGAAAACAAGTGGGTTTTGTAACTTAGCGCGATTTGAATTGGCAAACCCGACCGCCCTGTTATCAGCGCGTAAAATCATTTTCATGAAGTTTCAGCTACACTACCTGCTTTTTTTACTCTTGCTGCCATTTGGCTGCAAAAGCCCGGAGAACCTTAACCTGGAGCTTCTGGAGCGCGAACCACCTGCCCGGAATATCATCTTGCTGATCGGTGACGGTATGGGTATTGGCCAGATCAGTGCCGGCATGTACAGCCATAAAAAGCCCCTGAATATTGAGCAATTTAATATCATTGGCCTTCAGAAAACTTACGCTGCGGATGACCTGATCACAGACTCAGCGGCCGGGGCTACAGCTTTTGCCACCGGGCATAAGACTAATAAAAGTGCGCTCGGGTTGGATGCCAGCGGCAATGTAGTCTCCAATATCTTTGAGCAGGCAAAAGAGCGGGAATACGCACTCGGGCTGCTGACCACTTCCTCTATAGTACACGCCACACCGGCCGGATTTTTCGCACACGTACCCCTGCGCAGTCAGTACGAAGATATTGCAGAACAACTCACGAATAAAGAGATCGATTTTTTCATGGGAGGAGGCATGCGCTATTTCAACAACCGGGATACAGATGGCCGGGACCTCATTAGCGACATGAGAAAGAACGGCTATAACATCTATGATGCCTACGAAACGGAGCTGTATACGATCACGCCTGACTTTAGCCGGGGTTTTGGTTATTTCACAGCTAAGGAAGACCCACCCAAAAATATGACCGGGCGGAAATACCTCCCGCCAGCTACCCGTATTGGCACTCGCTTTTTGCAAAAGCGCAGCAGCCGGGGCTTTATTTTCATGGTTGAAGGCGCTCAGATCGACTGGGCCGGGCATGCCAATGACCAGGAATACATGATTACAGAAATGCTGGACTTTGATGAGGCAGTTGGCGAAGCATTGGCTTTTGCCAAACGTAATAAAGAAACACTGGTCATCGTCACGGCCGACCACGAGACCGGAGGCTATGCCATTCAGCCGGGCTCCACCAGGGACTCTCTTATTGCCGGGTGGACAGCAGACAACCATACCGCCAGCCTCGTGCCTGTTTTTGCTTATGGACCACGGGCAGAACTCTTCCGGGGCATTTATGAAAATACTGCCATCTACGATAAAATGGTGCAAGCCCTTGGCTGGGGCGAGGAGACAGCTGCAGAAGAGAAATAAAAAAAAGCAGTTGCGGATGTACTGCAACTGCTTTTTTCATCAAAACCCTACGGGCTTAATTCAGCTGGAAGCGGACGATAACCCCCCCTGATGCATCTGTTCTCGGCGCAGCCGGGCCAATAGCCGGAACCGTACGCCGGTAATCAAAGAACAGGCGCAGTGACAGCCGCTGACTGATCGCATACTCTGCTGAAGGCGATATCGAAAAGGCATAAGTACCCCGGGTAGGCTCCTGAATACCCTCATCCAACCGGTGGGCAAAGCTGATATCATCCCGGATCGACATATCGAAGTTGATATCCAGGTCCTGCCCTTGCAAACCCCGGCCACCGCCGCCTCGCCGGTTATTCCTACCTTGATTTTGCTGGTTAGGGTCTTGCTCCTCCTCTTCTTCCTTTTTACGGTCTCGCTTCTTATTGCTCCCTGTCAGGAACGGAATGTCTACATTACGGATCAGGTAACCAAACCCAACGGTAAACTCCTCGGATTGAGTTTCATTCAGCTGGTAGTTGACGGTACTCAGGGCCAGTGTACGGGATTTTTTGTAATCCACATTCAGGCTTATACCATTTTGCAGAGTCATATCCAATGCAATCAGCGGAGCAAACTGTTCCTGAACGACCACATCGGCAATCTCCAAACGCGGATAAAAGTTGAACGTCCCGGTATCTATGGGCTCGGTAGCCCGGGTGGCCAGGAACGGCAGGCTCGACCGGAAGTTATTCACGCTAAGCGTGGACCGGTACCCGTGGGAGATAGAAAAGTTCTGGAAGATATCCCTAAAGAATGGAATCCGGGATAAGCCATTGTATTGCATCCTCCAGTTGACAGAAGGCATTTGATCAAAAATATTTAACCGCACACTATTGGGGTCCACATCCCGGTAAGCAGCAATGAAAGCAGGCAGAATAACCTCCTGCTGTGTATTACCATAGCCCCGGGTATAACCCAGCGCGCTAAGGTTTTCATCCTGATGATTTCCCACTCCTAAACGACGGGAAATAATGACGCGGTTGGCTTCGAAAGTATTAAAGAGCTCGCTGATATCATCCCGGCTGTCCCGGAATAGCGTACTCAGCGCATTGTAGGTCATTTGTGTGCTGCCCGTTTCGTAGGGAATGGTATGCACCAGCCGCCGGACGCCATCGCCGGGGAGGGTATCCTTGAACGTCTCTGAGTAATTCTCTGTGAAAGTCCGGTTGAGCTCCAGGTCAATGCGGAAGTCTTGGAAAGGCTCAATGGTAGCCCGCGCATCAAATCGCTGCGAATAGGTCTGCATAACCTCCCGGTTGAGGAAGGAACTCCCGGTAATCCACTGCTCGTTTTCCCTCAGCCAATCTCCCTCAATATTATTTGGATTGGGGTTGAACAACTGGTCGTCTGTTAAGTTTCGGATATTTGGCTGCAGTCCAGCCACAAAGCCCCAGCCCGGAGAGTCAAAATCCGTCATACCCAGTATCTGGGACTGCGGCATGTAACCCGGCACTGTAGTCGAAAACTGCTCATTATAATTAAAACGCACCCGCCGGACCAGCATCAACGGCCGGATCAATGCCCGTTCGATGGTCGATGGGCCATTGCGTTTCTTCTTTTTATCCTCGTCGTCATCCTGTTGGCTCTTGTCATCATCACGGGAACTCGGCTGTCGGCTGCGCGAACGGTTTGCGCCACCTCCGCCTCTTGAGCCCCGGTTGATCTTCCGCAGGTAATCTACTTTGTCATAAAGCCGCTCCAGGTTAAAGTCGAGGTCTGCCGTTCGGTTTTGGTTATTCTGAATGACATTACCAAGGCTATCCACATTCAGGGCGGCAGCAGTCCAGTTGTAGCTGCCCTGGTACTGTACCTTTGCTGTCACCCAGCCCTGCAAAAGGGGCAGGTGCTTGATGGGCAGGTCATATCCCACGCTTAAGTTATGCTGATAATTCTTGGGCCGGCCGAAGTTGCGGATATTCGTCCAGATACTGTCCCGCCGGATCTCCCGCGCTTGTTCAAACCCGAAGGTCTCAACCAGGAAAGATTCATTGGGCTCATCAATTACAGCACTGTTGGTCGCATTGAAATTGAACTTCAAAGCTCTCGTCAGGTCCCACTGCAAGTCATAATCCCGGTCCCAGGTAAACCTTTTGTTGTAGAAAGTCCGGTACTCCGGTGCCACATCCGTGAAGCGGTAGCTCGTCGTTTCGAACACCCGGTTCATGATTGAGCTGAAGCTAAAGGCATTAGGCAACGGGTTGAAGTTAAACTCCGAAATGATCTTGAAAGCATTGCCCTGTATCCCTTTAAAAGGCTCGATGTAGTTGGTCCGCCTGCTAAAGGCATAATCGATAGAGCCCATATGCCGCTCTTCTTCGTTAAACTCAATAATCGGATCCCGAAACTCAGACTCCGTATAGGAATAGGATGCGCTGAAGTTGGAGATATCCCACGGCATCGCTGCCTTACTGTTATTCGCCCGCTCTTTGCGGACATTCGTCAGGTTCACACTTTTGATCGTGGTGACCTCCTGGGCAGCAGCCCGTATAGAATCGCGCTCGGTCCGGTTATCTGCATCCCTGATTTTATCTTCCAGCAGGATATCCAAATCGTAAGGATCAAATTCCGGTGTGCTCGTGGTATTGGACAACTGTGCGTAGAATGGCAACTGAAGCCCCCAGCTATCCGGCAGGAACTTGTCCAAATTGAAGTTGACCGCAAAGTCATAGCCCGTCAGCCGCTCCCGGGCCCGCTCCTGTACTTTCTGGTCTAATGCACCAAAGCCAATAGTGCTGATGTTACCAGCTGCAGCAATCGAACCGAAGTCCGCCAACTGAGCATCAATCCTTGCAGTAGCAGCGGCACCGCCCCGCTCATCCAGACCGGTAAGCCGCATTTCATTTATCCAGACCTCCAGATCGAAGTTCTCGTCCTCCGTCACAAAGTCGTACTGATTTCGCACCCCGACCATCAGGACTTTCACCTGCCCCACACTGGGGTTGCCCCTTATTTTCAGGCGGTGAATCTTAGAGCCTACCTGCTGCTGCTCGACATATTCCTCGCTCAGGTTTACGCCGCCCTCGTTGCGCCGCTTTTTAAGCTCTACAAAGTCTTTCAGCGCGAAGTCAAACCCGTTGTCCGGCCGCCAAACTGCATTTTTATAGGAAGAGCTGGTTGGCGCTCCCGACAGGTCCTCCACTTCCGACATCGTCAGCGGAATTTCGTATTCGTAATAATTGCCCTGGAAGTCACTACCCAGGCGTACGAAAATAGAGGTAGCACCCTCCGGAATCTCCGTACCATTCTTTTCTTCAGCGTGGATGAACATTTTGAAGCGTTCGTAAACCCGCATGTCCATGTTGATGACTTTGAAGACCGAGCGGGTCGCCCCGTTACACAGGTCTTCGATATTGAGGGACAGGGACTGCTCATTCTGCAGGTTGGTGAAAACCCCCACTGCCCGTTCCCGCTGAATACCTTCCGGCAGCACGTAGTTGAACGGTTCACGACCGCTGTTCTCCTCGATATTGACGTTATCGACCGTGAAGTTGGTCTCGTCGTCAATACATTCCGGTGTGGCAGGGCCTCCTACCTCAGACAGGTCCGGGCGGTAACGCCGCCATTGGTTTCGGACCAGTTCGAGACGGGCAAAACGCAGCGTCACCGGCGCATTGAAATTGTGCAGGTACATCCGCATAAACTGAATAGAGCGGAAGTCCCGGATGCCACCGACAGCCTTATCGGGCTCCGTCAATGGGATGCGGAAACGGTACCAGATCCGACCGTTGGAAGCCTGCCTGCGGTCGGTGATATAAGGTGTCTCTTCAAGGTCAATTTCACCGGGGTTCTCCAGGCTACGGCGCAATGGGATCTTGTACTCGAAGTAGGTTTCCGATTCATTCAGGGTATTGTCCTGGTTGAGGTCCTCTGCATCCGGGATGTTGGTACCGGTTTGGCGGAGGTTTTGGTTACCTGTATTCTGAGAAGCGGAGCGGGAGTTGCCGTCCGGGTTGTTAAATTGGATATAGCGCTCGTAGACACCCGCTTCATTGGGCCATTGCCCGTCATTATAGTACCGGAAGTTATCCTGTGAGGGGTCTTCTGCCACCTGCTGTCCCACCACCGGGTTGGTCGCTGAAATCGCTTCAATGTAATCCTGGTATTTGATCCGCTCGGCGGCATCGCTCAGGCCGTCCAGCCCTACGTCCTGCTGCTCCCGAGTTGCCTCGTCGATGTCGAAGCCCCGGGTAATCTGCTGAGATACCGGCACCCGTGACCATTCCGTATCATTGGTCGGGCGGCTGGGGTTGGTCGGTCCGGGAAGGCCGTTCTCGTAAAACAGGCGCGAGTCCCGGAGGATATCCTCTGAAATGTTACCCAGGTTGATATAGAGGTCTCCCTGCTTGGCATCAGCGTCAGAAGCAGCACCCTGCCCGGACTCGTCCAGGAAAGGGCTCAGCATCCAGAATTCCAGGAATTCAATATTGGCAGACTGGAAATCGTTGGTGGTCATGTCACGCATAATACCTGCCCACCGGGTCTGAGGGTCTCTGAGTTCCACCCGCCCATTGGAGGTTTCCACCCCTCTTGTATAGCCGGGATAGCCTTCAGGGACATCAAAGTTGTAAGGGCCACGAAGGGTAGGATAATAACGCAGGTCAAAGGTCTGTACGTTCGGTAATTGGTTGGGCTGCAGCTGCAAGTTAGGGAACACCTCAAGCTGAGGCACCTGGCTGGTGTAAATATTCGCATTATCATTCCCACCCCGGGCCGCCTGATCGATCCGGTACCAGTTGAGCAGAGCCCGGTTGGCACCGTAGCGCAAGTCATTGATGAGCTGCCCTTCCGGGAGAAGCTGTTCTGCGCCCGGGTCGTCATTCCGCGGCACACTGGCCAGGAACCAACGGTTGGCCTGAGCGCGGAGGTCGAAGCTTGCACCACTGCCTTCAAAGTCATCGATGTAGACCACGCCCCCTTCGTCCACCGGGTTGAGGCTGATGGCCCGGGCATGGCCAGGTTGAATAGCGGCCACCTCAGCAGCTACCGTTATACTGGAGGGTTCCTTCGTGGACAAGCCAGGCAGGGCATCCACTGCACGGGTCAGCCAGGGCGCCTGACGGCTTAGGTTGAGGTCCATCCCGTAGATATTGTTGTTGATGGGGTCATCTCCAACGTTTACTTTCTGGGTAAACGGCCGCTCGAAAAGCTTCAGGAAGGTCGCACCGATGTTAAAGTTCTCATCGATTTCATAGTCGGCCCTCAAACCGACCATCGTCTTTTGCTGGAAGCCGAAAAGGGTGTTGTCCTCAAAGGAAACATTCACCGGCACGCCCGATTGCAGGATGGCATCATTCAGGATGCGGACCTTACCAATGGTGTAGTCCACCTCATAATCCCGGCCCTCCTGTAGTACCTGCCCGCCGGCGCGCACTGTCACCGAGTTCGGAGGGATATTGAAGGCACCGAGCGATATCTCTGAGGAGACACTCGATTTGTATTCTCCCCGGATGATAAACCGGTTCTGTTCGGCGGCTTCCTGCGCCAGGAATACGGTAGTCCGGTAAAGGGAGTCATAAACGTATTTTCGCCGGAGTTCTTCATCGTTAATCTGCCTGGCCAGTGCAGCACCGAAAGGCTCCAGGACCGGGAACATGATCCGCCCATTTCGGGGGTTGATGGTTACGCCGGGCACAAAGTCAAAGATACCGTCGGGCTGCGGGTCGCCTTGTGTATTCAGGCTATCGAGGTTGAAAATGCGCAGCAGCGGAATGCCTGCGATGTTGGTCTCCGGCAGGAATCGCTTTTGGCCTGCGCCGGGATCATCGTAGAAAATATCGAGGCGGAAGTCCTCCTGATTCACCTGAAAGGCACCGATAGGGTATACGTTTTTCATCATCAGGTCCCAGGTCGGCACGTCGGTCCGCTGCGTGGTACTCTTGAGCATTTTCACAAAGAGCACCTTAGGCGTCAGGTCGGTGGTATCGGTACCAACTGTGCTGTTGTTGATCGACATCTCTCCTACCCGGAAGATGCTGCCGTTGTATTCATATTCGAAAGCCACGCCCAGCACCTGATCGGGCTGCACATTGATATTCACGGAGACGAAGCCCAGCTCCGGGTGGAAGGTGTATTCTGAAGGCTGTAGCTTACGCGCACTTACTTTTTCAAAATCGCGGGTTTGCTGCAGCTCGAAGTCGTTTTTGAGAGTAGAGACCGCGCGGTCGATATCCCGGACCTGTTCGCCACGGGAGATGATCCGGCTGTAGAGGTCGTTGGCGGAGTTATCAGGGAGCAGGTCCCGGTTGACCAGGTCGCGTTTATTCCAGGAAGGATTTTGGGTAATTTTATCCGGGCTAACCAGGCGGTTCGGCTCGGCAAGGTCAGCCAGGGCAACGATATCCCGCACATCCGTTACTTCGTTGCGGTCGTTGGTGATCCAAACCTCAAGCTTTTTGATTTTGAAGAGGCTGTTGATCTGCGGCAGGTTCTGCAGAGAGCGGTTGAAGTTGTCGCGGTTGTAGAAAGTCAGGAGGAAGTGGCGGTTCTCGTCGTATTCATCGGCGCGGACTTCAAACTCCTGCACCTGGCTACCGCCTTCAATTTGGATATTTTCCTGTTGGGAACGCTGCTGGGAGACAATGGGCGTCAGGCGCAGGTGCCCGAATTTTAGTTCTGTTTTCAGGCCGAAGAGGCTTTGCCCGCCCTGAATCAGGTTGCCCCGGAGTGGCAGGCTTACGTTACCGGCTTCAATTTTCTGCAGGATAGCATCCTCTCCCCCTTCAAAGTTATCGGAGTTGTAGTCCAGCTTAATCTGGTTGTCAAAGTTGAAGTTGGCGTTGGTGTTGTAAGTGGTGGTCAGGTTGAGCTTCTCCCCGATTTTACCGACTACGTTCATGTTGATATTCATGTCGAAGTCGAAGTTGGTCAGGTTCCGCTGCCGTTCGGGCAGGTCAGGGCGTTCCGTGATACTGGAATTGACGCCGAAGGTCAGGTCGATATTACCCTGCGGGCGGATGTCCACCTCTGTACCACCGAAGAGGCGCTCCAGGAGGTTTTCCTTCACGTCGATTTTCTCAATGGGGTCAAGGGCCCCGGTAGCCCCGGTGGAACTAATGCCCGCCAGCTCATTGAAATAATTCTGCTGATCCTGCCTTTGACGGAAGTCGAGGTACTCATCAAAGGACATAAAGGTAGGCGGGCGGTAGAAGTCGTCGCCAATTTTTTCGGTAATGATATACTGCCCGGTAGCCGGGTCAAATTCCACACTCTGCTCAACGGCATCGGGGTCATTGAGGTCAAATGGATTGGAATTCGGGTTCGTCAGAAAGTCGCCGTAGCGCTCATCGATGTCCGGGATGGTATCCGAAGCTACCGTGTAGCTGCTGCTGTAGGGGTCTTTACTGAGGTGAGGGCCACTTCCCAGAGCAATAGTTGCTATCCCACACAAAAACGTAGCGAGTATCAGTAGTTTATTCATATTCAACATCATGGAATTCTTGCACGAGGCATCGCTTAATCCGTAGAAAATCAAAAGTCTGGGCATCAAAAGGGTTAAAATCTTGTTAATCCTAATCCTTTTACGAACACAATTTTCAGGGTGTTTCACCTATAAACGAAGGTGGCGGGTATATTTTACCCCACCCGATAACTTTAACATTCTGCTTTTGGGAAACTCCGGAAGCCTCCTGTCCTGTCTTAAAAGACGGCGCAAAGTAACGCATTTCAACAGGGGCAACCAAAGCAAAATAGATTTGGTTACGGAACATTCAAAGAATCACCTCGCCATATGATGGTCCTAAGAAAGCTCCTTAAGCGCGAGCTTGATCAGGGCTTCCACCTGCCCAATCCCGGGCTGGGCTTTCAGCACTTTGTTCAGGGCTTTTTGCGCATGAATGCGGTTGAACTGAAGCGCAACCAAAGCTGATAACGCCTCCTCCCGGATCGTATTGTCTGCCTGTTGCACATTGGCTGGCAGGTTTTCGTCGCCCCCGTCCTTGAGGAGTTTGTCCTTGAGGTCGAGTATGATCCGCTGTGCGGTTTTCGCACCAATGCCTTTGATACGCTTGAGCCCGGCCACGTCCTCGCCAATGATAGAGGCCCGCATCTCGTCTGGTGTCATAGAAGAGAGCATCAGCTGTGCGGTGCTCGGCCCCACACCGGATACGGAAATCAGGTGGCGGAACAGGTTACGCTCAACAGACTCGGAAAACCCGTAGAGCGTGTGGCTGTCTTCCTTGATGTGCTGATGGGTCAGGATTTTGACGGCCTCCAGCTTTTCGATAAGAGCGTAGGTGTGCAGGCTTATGTTGATATGGTAACCGATACCACCGGCTTCCACTACGACATAGGTCGGGCTTTTGTGGGTTATATTCCCTTTGATATACGTGATCATGATTAAAATGAGGTGAGGTAAGCAACCTGTTTCAGGTAATTGGAATGCGAAGGTAAGAAGTTCTGGTGGAAACATAAAATAGGAGTGGTGGAGAGCGTGCACGCAGGGACGCAGAGAAAAGGCACGCGAAGGTCGCGGAGAAATGGGATGCAGAGGCATGGCATACAGAGGGGGGGGCAGGCTTTTGCTGCAGATGAAGTCAGCTGATTATTCATTTTTTTGATCTATTGAATGCCATTTATTTTCATGCAGTATCCGTTGGGAAATACGCTAATAGTGATTGTCTGTGAACTGCCTGAACTGCAAAATAATAGATGGGATATTAGGCAGGCTCAGCCAAAAGTATCTATTTTACACTCGTTTTGCAGCGCCGTCTCATCGGGCAACAGAAATGAAGAACCACACCGGGAAGACCCCGGCTTAGCTAAAACTACAATTACACATGTCGAAAGCGAACACCTTTGACTTTGACAATCAGCCCTCACTCTTTGGGCACCCGATTGGGCTTTTCGTCCTATTCTTTACCGAAATGTGGGAGCGCTTCTCCTATTATGGCATGCGCGCCATCCTGGTCCTTTACATCATCAGCTCCGCTACCGGCGACAACCCGGGACTGGGCTGGGAGTCCTCTGAGGCGTTGGCCCTTTACGGCTGGTACACCATGCTGGTGTATGTGATGTCTATACCCGGTGGTATTCTGGCCGACAAGTTTATCGGGCAAAAGAAGGCGGTGCTCTACGGTGGCTTGACGCTGGTTGCCGGGCACGGTATTTTGGCTATTGAGGCTATTTGGGCTTTTTATACGGGCCTGGCCCTCATCATTCTTGGCGTAGGCGGGCTGAAGCCCAATATTTCCACTATGGTGGGCGGCCTGTACAAGCAAGGTGATGAAAGGCGCGATCAGGGCTTTACTATATTTTATATTGGTATTAACGTTGGGGCCTTCCTGTCCTCCCTCATTGTGGGCGCGGTGGGCGAGACCATCGGCTGGCACTATGGCTTTGGACTGGCAGGTATTGGCATGCTCCTCGGGCAGGTCATTTTCATGCTGGGGCAAAAATACCTGAAAGGCGTAGGCGAGCCGCCGAGCAAAGCCCCCAAAGCGGCCGGGGAAGCCGCAGATTCCTCCTTTGGCGATTTGTTCCAGGAGCTCTTCAGGAGCCCGGTGCAGCTGGCCATTACAGCGGGGCTTATCTTCGGCTCTTCGATTCTGGCATTTACCGCTTTTGAAGGCACAGACCGTTACCTCTACACAGCGCTGTTCCTTTTCCTTTCTATCGTAGCCGGGCTGATGATGATGATCTACAAGGAGATCAACAGTATCGAGAAAGACCGCTTTATCGTGCTGATCCTGTCTTTCCTGATCATTATTGTCTTCTGGGGTGCCTTCGAGCAGGCGGGTGGTTTGCTCAATATCTACACGCTGAACAAGATTGACCGGACGGTGAACTTCCTCACCATTGATCTGCTGTTTTACGGAGCCGGCGGCATTTTGGTGATCCTAGGCATCATCCATTACCTGCAGAAAAAAGATACGTACTACCTGTTTTTGCCGATTGGTGCACTCATTTTAGCAGGCTATGGCTTCTACCGGTCGGATTTGTATACCTCAGAGATGTATGAAATCCCGGCATCGGTATTTCAGTCGGTGAATGCCTTATTCATCATTATTTTCGGTACGCTGGTGGGCAGCTTCTGGATTTGGTGGAAGCATCAGGGCTACGAGAGTTCATCTCTGGTGAAAATGGCAGTGGGTACCATTATTATGGGCGCGGGCTTCCTGTTTATGGCGAAAGCCAGTGCGGATGTGGAACAATACGGCGATAAAGCCGCCCTCTATCTGCTCATCCTGGCCTACCTGCTGCATACGCTGGGCGAGCTTTGTGCTTCACCGGTTGCCTTGTCCTTTATCACGAAAGTAGCGCCCGTCAAGTATGTCTCCATTATGATGGGGGTTTATTTTGCGGCCACCGGCCTGGGCAATAAGGTGGCGGGTGCCATCGGGGAGTCTTCTCAGCTGGAAACCGTGAGTACGGAACTGGTGGCTTCTCCGGCGGAATATGACCTGGTTGCAGATACGGTCATCATGAAAGCCGATGATTTTGAGTTCACGGCCAATGCCTACCTGGAAGGCGGGCAGGTGGTGCTCCGCGAGGGCGGTGTGGACGTAAAGGAACTGCTGCAGCTTTCGCCCGAAAATGAGCAGTTACTGACCGAATACCTGCAAGAAGAAGGGGCGGCATCAGATGCTCAACTGACGGCAGTGGTGCGCATGGCCTATGATGAGGAAGCCAAAGCCGCCATGAAAGACGGTGGCGCTAAGGTCGATATCAGCAAATACAGTGGCGAAATTGAACTCTTTGAACTTCAAAATCAGCAGGAGTATAAGACCTTTGTCGGCATCTTCATCTTTACCGCAGCCTTTGGCGTGCTGCTGTTGCTCTTCTTCAAGCGCCTGAAGAAACTGACCCACGGCGCGGAGGACACCACCGACACCCACTTCGAGGAGCAGGAAGGGTACGAAATTGCTGATCAGACCGACGAGGACAATCCTACTCAGGACGACGATGGGTCTATGCTGAACCCTCCGAAATCATAAAACCCTGGCCTCCGGCCTTCGTTTGGAAAGGCCGGAGGCTTTGTCATCTAACCAAATTACGAATCTGCAAGCCCTGCTTCGGGGCCAAAAAAAACAGCAAAACACTTATGTCGAACGGATCATTGAACAGCCTGACCAAACACGGAACTGTGCTCGGGCACCCTTCGGGGCTATTCGTTTTGTTTTTCACGGAGATGTGGGAACGCTTTTCCTACTACGGTATGCGGGCCCTGCTCGTCATTTTTCTCATTGGCGCTATTGATGTAGAGAACCCCGGCTGGGGATGGGAACGGGAGGATGCCCTCTCCCTTTTGGGCACCTATGCACTCATGGTCTACCTCACGCCAATTCTCGGCGGATACATTGCTGATAGGATGATCGGCTATCGTTCAGCAGTGGTTATCGGGGCATTACTGATGACCCTGGGCCACGCCTCTATGGCGGTGGAGACCCCGCTCTTCCTCTACATTGGTATTGGATTTTTGATCTTTGGCAACGGCTTCTTCAAGCCCAATATGACCTCCATCATCTCCAAGATGTACGAAAACTTCCCGGAGAAAAAAGACGGCGCCTATACCATCTTCTACATGGGTGTGAATGCCGGCGCCTTTCTGGGCATAATGCTTTGCGGGTACCTGGGTGAGAAGGTAGCCTGGAGCTTTGGCTTTGGCCTGGCTGGTATTTTTATGTTCCTGGGCATGCTTCAATTCTACTTCGCCAAGCCCATTTTTGATGGCATTGGCGACAAGCCGGAAGCTACTACTGATGAAGAGCTCGAGATACCGGAGGGCGACAAGCTCAACCCTTTCACCCTGCTGGACAAAATTCTGATCGGTGCTTTTGTGGTGCTCTCGGTAATCTGGATTTTCAATGATCCCCTGTCCAAGATCGGGGAAATGCCAATATTGCCGGGCGGAGCAGAAGGCACTGTGGCCAATTCCGTGATACTGACGGCTCTGGTTGCCTTCCTTGTACTGCTTATTTCCCGTCTGACCCGTTACACACCGCTGGTGCGGGATAAAATGATTGCGGTGGCCATTTTTGCCTTCTTCACCGTATTCTTCTGGGCTTCTTTTGAGCAGGCGGCTGGTTCTATGGCCATCTTTGCCAAAGACTATACGAGCCGTGCGCTGGCTGGCAATACGGCCATGATTTTCAAGATCGTGGATACGATCATCACCATCATACCACTGGCGATCATCACCTGGGTGCTTTACAGCCTTTTCCGGATGACCTACAAGAAGATCACGCTTTCCAATATTATCCTGGGGCTGAGCTTTGTGATCATCTGGGGGATCGTGATTTACAAACTAATGCGGGAGTTTTCCAATACAGGGACAGAGGTACCCGCCACCTGGTTTGCCATTCTGAATTCCCTGTTCATCATCATGTTTGCGCCTTTGTTCTCCCGCTGGTGGGAAAGCAAGTACAACCCTTCTGCGGCGGTGAAGTACGGAATCGGGCTGTCCCTGCTGGGCGTAGGCTTTGGTTTCCTGGTTTTCGGTTCCCTTTCCATTCCTCAGGGTGCAGAGACCGCAGCCGTAAGTATGATCTGGCTGATTCTGGCTTATCTGTTCCATACTTTGGGCGAGCTGTGCCTGTCACCGGTAGGGCTTTCCTACCTTAGCAAGCTGGTGCCGGGCCGCATGATTGCCTTTATGTTTGGCATCTGGTACCTGGCCATTGCCATCGGCAATAAGCTGGCACACTTTATGGGCGGTAAGATTGACGCGATCGTCTCGCAGTACTCTCTGAGTACGTTTTTCCTGATCTTCACCATAGTCCCTATTGCCTCCGGGCTGCTGGTGATGGCGCTCAATCCATTGCTCAAGCGCCTGATGCATGGTGTGCGCTAGGTAGCGATACACATCTTGAGGGACCGGGCTGTTGCTATTTGGCGCAACAGCCCGGTTTTTATTTCTTCCCTTCTGAAACTTTGAAGGCAGCGGATTTACCGCTATTTTGAAGGGGTATAGCATATAGCAATGAGGATAACCGACACCACTTACTATGAAGCCTGCCGTTTTTGTTGCAGTTGCCTAAGGCAGTAGGGGCAATGAAAAGAAGTCTGCTACTGCCCCCGTTACTCACCAAAATCCAGTTTCTGTGAACACTCAGGTGATCGGCGTGGGATGCTTTCCATTTCAAATCAGGTGGCGACTTTAGCCACGTAGCTATACGGGGGGCGGCCTGACAGACAACCTTACGTCTTATGCTCAGGCCACGATTCCAAAATCGTCGCCTGAGTTTAAACCAAGAAAGCGCCTTCAAAACCGAAGCTCCATCCCCCTGCGCCCTTTACCAGACCACGGCGCCTTGAACTGAAGGATGAGCGTGAGGTTGAGCTCATTGATCGGGCGGAGCATTTCCCGCTCCCTGTTCCTCAGCCCCAGGCCATGAATGTAGGAAAGCTCTACCATATACCTTTTGTACCAGTAGGCGAGTGACAGGTGTGAGGTGTACTCGAAATAGCGATGATCAGGAGCGTTTTCACGGTAATTGTAACTCGTGATTTTCCAGTAATCTTTTCCATCTGTACTTATCTCAGAATTATGGATGTAGTTCAGCCCAAGTCCAGCTCCTACCAAAAATGCATCAGCAATTGAACGCTTAACAGCAAAATCCGTACGCCAGCTATCAAAGCGATGAAAATTTATACTAGCGATGCCATCTGTCCGCATTCTGAATACACGATCAAAATAATAGCTGTTCGCCCAGGAAAAGAATAGCGCTTCGCCTATTTGTTGTTCTACGCTCAAACCAACCAACAAGTGCCTTAGGGTTTGTGCGTCCACATCGTACCAATCTGGACGAGGTCCTGCTACATGGAAATCCCCTCCTTCAATATCCGTCAATCCTCCTCCCAGCCGCAGGCCGAAGTAGGTCTGCCCGTGCAGGGCACTTGCGCT
>ENA-UENT01000414-UENT01000414.1-marine-metagenome-genome-assembly--contig:-NODE-414-length-27002-cov-3.132967_pt1 | contig 27002 bp, 21 predicted proteins | sample MGYA00237879_ERZ529330 | MGnify/ENA primary metagenome ERZ529330 (study PRJEB26372, sample SAMN05368345) | marine metagenome | biome: cultured habitat; feature: ocean water; material: water; isolation... | reverse complement strand
CGCAGCAGCCTACAGCATACGGCCCCAATACGGTGGAAGCAATTACTGTGGAATTCCCTCCTATGGAGTATTCACATTATAAAGTAGTCGCCTTTCCAGTAACTCGATTGCCCGAATGGCATGGTGGAGCAGGTGACAAAGGGTGGGTATTCTCCGATGAAGTTTTGTTTTTTGGTAGCGATGACTAGCTAATCCTTGGGGAGCTAGGGCAAAAATTTCCATCGAAATAGCCTGATTCTCACTTCATAAGTATAATTTTGCGGACTTAAACGTCGAGCTTATGAAAGAAGAGGAAATGGAAAACGAAGAAATGGAGGATCTGTATGAATTGCAGACCATTGAGATTGATAAGGGCCAAACCCCTTTGCGAATAGATAAGTTTTTACAAGATCGATTAAGAAAGGTATCTAGAAATCGCATCCAAAGTGCCATTAAAGCCGGAGCAGTGAAGGTGAATGGTAAGGAGATGCTCAAGTCTAACCTAAAGGTAAAACCCGGACACAAGATTGAAATCTTATTACCCCGACCCCCGGATCAGGGCAAGGGGGTGATTCCTCAAGATATTCCAATAGATGCCCGATATGAAGATGATCATATCTTAATCGTGCACAAGCCTCCAGGGCTAGTAGTCCACCCAGGTTTTGGGAATTGGGACGGTACCTTGGTGAATGGTTTAGCTCATCGGTTTAAGGACTTACCGATCATGGAGGGCAATTCTCCAGACCGAATAGGTCTGGTTCACCGAATTGATAAAGATACCTCAGGTCTATTGGTGATAGCTAAAACAGATGAAGCCTTAACTGCGCTCGGGAAACAGTTCTTTTATCATACTATTGAAAGGAAATACCTTGCTTTAGTTTGGGGAGATGTGGAAGAAGATGAAGGAACCATTACAGGGAACATTGGCCGACATCCTCGACATCGCAAGCAGTACACCGTCTTCCCAGAGGGAGAGGATGGCAAGTGGGCGGTAACACACTATAAGGTGGTGGAACGCTTTTACTACGTCACGCTGATTGAATGTGAATTGGAAACAGGGCGTACGCATCAGATTCGGGTGCACCTGAAGTATAAAGGGCATCCACTATTTAATGACGAACGCTATGGTGGCAATCGGATTTTGAAAGGAACAGTATACAGCAAATACAGGCGCTTTGTGGAAAAATGCTTTGAGAAGATGCCGCGGCAGGCTTTGCACGCTAGATCACTGGGATTCGAACACCCCATCACCGGCGAGCAAATGTTCTTTGAGGCGGATGTTCCTGAGGATTTTGCTTCAGTATTAGATACTTGGAGAAGATATGTACAGAGTAGAAAAGAACCACTACTGTGATCATCTATAAATTAGACGCTCTTGGATAGGTCAGAAGTAATAAGAAAGACGCAAGTTTGGTTGAAAGAAATTGTGATTGGATTGAATCTATGTCCGTTCGCTGCCTTACCTTTTGCCCAGGATACCGTACGATATACCGTGCTAGAAACGGAGGAGGAGGAAGAAATTCTGGAGCAGCTTAAGTTGGAAATGCGGCGCCTCATGGATACGCCTAAGATCCTTTTGGAGACGAGCTTATTGATTCTGCCTACGGCATTTTCTAATTTTCTGGATTACAATGACTTCCTACACGTGGCTAATGATTTGTTGGAAGAGGAGGATTGGAGTGGGCACTTACAAATAGCATCCTTTCATCCTATATATCAATTTGCTGGCACCCAAGCCGACGACCCTGAAAACTATACAAACCGGGCTCCCTTTCCCATATTGCATTTACTCCGAGAGGAGAGTATTGCTTCTGCTTTGGAAACGGTTAAGCATCCAGAGGAAATCTACAAAAGAAATATCAAGACGATGGAAGACTTGGGCATGGAAGGAATCCAACGCCTTTGGTTGAAAATTGCCTGAAAAACAAAATTTAGCGCATGCGCATTGCAGAGAGAATAGATTTAATGGCAAAGCTGGGAGAGCATCTCCTTGAAGACAAGGATGAATTCCTGCATGCCTTAATGAGTCGGACGGAGTTCAATAATCAGTGGTTTACGCTTGAAAATCAAAATCTAGCGATCAAGGCCATTGCTGAACAATTTTTGCAAAGGGAATATCTGCAAGAGTGGGTAAATCACTATTCTGGGGTTGAACCCAAATCTCCCAAAAAGGTAGGATTGGTGCTTGCTGGAAACATTCCAATGGTTGGGTTTCATGATATCTTGAGCGTCTTTATGGCTGGACATAAAGCCTGTGTCAAGCTTTCTTCTAAGGATGCCTTTATCATGCCCTACCTCTTCAAGATTTTGGGTGAGTGGGATGAAAGAGCTATTCCCTATTTCAAAGTACAACAGAAACTAGACGGTTTTGAGGCTGTTATTGCCACAGGCAGTAATAATTCTTCTCGCTATTTCGAGGCTTATTTTGGGAAATACCCGCATATCATTAGAAAAAATCGAAATGCAGTCGCTGTTTTGACCGGCGAAGAGGATCAGGATGAACTCCACCAACTAGGAAAGGATGTGTTTCGTTATTTCGGCTTGGGATGCAGAAATGTAGCTAAACTGTACATTCCGGTAGATTATGATTTTGATCCCCTGCTAACCGCCTTACATGAGTATCGTTCTGTGGTCTTGCATACAAAGTACAAGAACAATTTCGATTACAATTATGCCATGTTGATGCTCAATAAGGAACCCTTCAAAGCAAATGGTTGCATCCTATTGAGAGAAGATCAAGAGACTAGTTCTAGAATTGCCAATCTTAATTACGAATATTATCAGGCCTTAGAGGAGGTTCCCAATTTGCTGAATGATAGGGAAGAACAGATCCAATGTGTGGTAGCCAAAGACGGGGTCCTTGAAACGCGCACACTACCTTTCGGGGCCGCTCAAAGCCCAGGATTAATGGATTATGCAGATGGAGTAGATACGATGAAATTTCTTACAACGCTTTCCTAGTATGTTTTTTGACTAGATTGTTGAATATGGGAAATCTAGTGTAGGGTAAACATAGACAGTCCCAACCCCGCCAAAATCACTACAAGCTTTCTCCAGGACACAGCATGCTGCCGTTTATCATCGGCTTCAAATAATATTGTGGTTGAGATGTGCAAGAAGGACCCAACCACCAAAGCAACGAGGTTGGCCAAGATTGCTAAATCCAAATGCATGTTAGAGGTGACCAAAGCACCAAGCGGGGACATACTAGCGAATATAACTAGACATAGCCAAGCCATGTTTTTGGAATACCCTGATTTGATAAAGAGAATCATCAAAGCAAAAGCTGCGGGTATTTTATGCAGTATGATGCCAAACAAAAGATGATGATCTTCGCTGTCATGACCATGAGAGTGCAGGGCATTGTGGAAATCTGTGTAATTGCTAAGTGGGAGGCCCTCAATGAAAGCATGTAAACATAAGCCTAGCATAATCGAAATGGCAAATCCAGGTTTAGCCCCTGGATGAGCATGGATATGGCCATGTTCTACTCCTTTAGACAGTTGTTCCAACAGCAGTTGAATGAAAAAACCGCCTAGCAACCAGAAGCTAGCAGTTTCAAAATCACCAGAGAATACGCTCGGCATCAAGTGTAGCACTGTTATGCCGAGAATGTAAGCTCCACTAAAGGACAATAGAATTTGTACGGTTACTTTGCTTTCTGTCTTGATGGCTAAAGCGATTCCTCCACTAATCAACACACCTACTAGCAAAGCTATATATTCCCAAAGCGCCATTTACGCGATTTAACTGAATGAATTAGGCAATTGAACTTGCCGTTTTTTCTAAACCAAGATATCGATTAAAGAGCCTGGCGACGAGCCAACCTACAGCGCTTCCCATCAGTCCCCCAGCTATGATATCAAGTGGGTAATGCACGCCGACATAGACTTGCCCAATGGCAATACTGGCAGCCCAAAAGAGAAGGGGCCATTTGATCTTGCGAAACGCTCTACCCAAGGTTAACAATAAGAAGACAGCTACCGCAAAGTGATTCGTAGCGTGAGAGGAAGTGAAACTGTATCCACCTCCACATCGTACTAACAACAAGACAGACTCGTTGATAGTTGTGTCATTGCAGGGCCGGACACGCTGCACATTTTTTTTAACCAGTTCACTGCTTAAGGGATCTGAAATTGCAACCGTTGCGCCTAATGCGAGTATAAAGAAAAGTCCTCTTATCCGATACTTCCATAGGGCGAAGATCAATAGAAAAATATAGAAAGGAATCCAAGTATACTTGTTTCGCCAATAAGGCATTAGCCAATCCAGGAAGGGATTATGCCAATCGTTATTAATCCAGAAAAAAATGGTTTGATCCAGTTCTAATATCGTCTCTAACATAGGATGTTCTCCAAATAAAAGATAGGTGTAACACTTGATGTTCAACAGCCAACCCCGGAGCCGGAAACTCCATAGAATTGGCTGCTAATATAGCTAAGCGAAACCTGGAGTTGGAATGTTTAAGTTGAAAAAATAAACACTGGCGAGCAAAGGTAAATCATTTTTAGAATGATGTTGCATTTGAAGTAGAATAGCATCTAAAAAGTATATAATTTTGAACCCTCATAAAAAATAATAATTGTGGCATTAATTAAATCGATTTCTGGTATTCGTGGTACGATTGGAGGTAAAGCGGGAAACAACCTGACTCCAATAGATATTGTAGAATGTACGGCAGCCTTTGGCTATTGGCTTAAGCAAGAAGAAGCTCCAATGACAGTCGTAATCGGACGCGATGGTAGGATCTCAGGTGCGCTAGTTAGTAGTCTAGTTTCTCAGACGTTAGTATCCTTAGGCTTTGAGGTGGTCGATCTAGGGCTATCCACAACTCCGACTGTAGAAATGGCTGTTCCAGCCTTTAATGCTGGTGCAGGTATTATCGTGACAGCCTCTCACAACCCCAAGCAATGGAATGCCCTCAAATTTCTAAACCAAAAGGGAGAGTTTATTTCTAAAAAAGATGGGGAAACGCTTTTACAACTACTAAGTGATGGGGCTATAACCTTTAATGAGGTAGATGATTTGGGCAGTTATCGGCGTGAAGAAGGATATCTGGACAGACATATAGAGCAAATATTTGCCTTGCCAGCGGTAGACCTTGCTGCTGTTCGAGCAAAGTCATTTAAGGTAGTAGTCGATGCTGTCAACTCTACCGGGGCTATGTCTGTACCTCCGATTCTGGAGCGAATGGGATGCGAAGTAGTCCTAATCAACGGAGAGGTCACTGGTGAGTTTGCCCATAATCCAGAACCCTTACCCAAAAATCTTCAGCAACTCTCTGAGGCAGTAGTGAGCCATGGCGGGGATCTTGGAATTGCTGTGGATCCAGATGTAGATCGCTTGGCTTTTGTTAATGAGGACGGAACGATGTTCGGAGAGGAATACACGCTAGTAGCTGTCGCAGATTATATGCTGAGTCAAAGACCTGGTTCAACGGTTTCCAACTTGTCCTCCACCCGAGCGCTACGTGATGTTACGGAGAAGCATGGAGGTACTTACTATGCTAGTGCTGTAGGAGAGGTGAATGTGGTAGAAAAAATGAAGGAGGTCGATGCTGTAATCGGGGGCGAAGGAAACGGTGGGATCATTGTACCTGAACTGCATTACGGACGAGATGCTTTGGCGGGAATTGCTTTGTTCCTTTCACATCTAGCTAAATCAGGCAAAACAATGTCTGCCTTGAGAGCTAGCTATCCTAGTTATGAAATGGTCAAAGATAAGATTGCATTGGATGCGAGCATCGACTTAGCTAAGCTATTAGATCAGCTGGAAACGGCCCATAAAGATGATCCATACAACACGATTGATGGATTAAAGATAGACTTTCCAGATTCTTGGGTACATTTGCGTAAGTCAAACACCGAACCCATTATCAGGATCTATGCTGAAGGCGCTACAGAGACGGAAGCAGCGGACTTGGTAAACGCCATTAAAGGCGAGGTGCAAGACATATTGCAGCATTAAATCTATAGTAGAAAAACAACAAGCCATGAGCCAAATCGCCACCACTAGCCTAGAAACCTACTTCGATAACTTCCGAAAGAAGGTAATAGGATTCAATCAGGACTTCGAAACTCCCTATGGTAATAAACCTATCATTTATGCCGACTGGACAGCCAGTGGAAGGATGTACGCGCCCATTGAGAAATTAATGGCGGAGGAGATCGCTCCTTTTGTTGGAAATACCCATACAGAGACGACGATTACCGGATGTTCCATGACCATGGCTTATCATCATGCCAAGACCTACATCAAGGAACAGGTCGGTGCCAGTGATTCGGATGTATTGATTTCCTCGAATTCGGGAATGACTGGGGTCGTGAACAAGTTCCAACGTATTTTGGGACTGAAAATCCATGAGCGGTTTAGAAAGAAAATTCAGCTGAAAGAAAACGATCGCCCTATTGTTTTTGTCAGTCACATGGAGCACCATAGTAATCAGACTTCCTGGTTAGAAACTATCGCTGATGTGGAGGTGATCAAGCCAAATGAAGATGGATTGATGTGCCTGGAGCATTTTGAAAGTTTACTTGAGTTATACAAAGATCGCCCGGTAAAAATAGCGGCGATTACTTCTTGTTCTAATGTAACGGGACTCAAGACGCCATATTATGAGGTTGCAGAGGCAATTCATGCCGTTGGTGGATTATGCTTTGTGGACTTCGCTTGTTCAGCTCCTTATATCGATATCGTGATGCGGCCCGAACGAGAAGAACAGCATCTAGATGCCATTTATTTTTCACCGCATAAGTTTCTGGGAGGTCCTGGATCCTCTGGGATTTTGGTTTTTGACTCGAAACTGTATAAGAATCAAGTTCCAGATAATCCCGGTGGTGGTACTGTAGATTGGACGAACCCGTGGGGAGAGCATAAGTATATCGAAGAGATTGAGACTCGAGAGGATGGCGGTACACCCTCCTTTTTGCAAACCATGCGCGTAGCGCTATGTATGAAACTCAAAGCGGAAATGGGGGTAGAACGTATCTTGGCTAGGGAAAAGGAGATTTTAAGCAAAATCTGGCCACGATTGGATCGAATCTCGAATTTGCACATCTTAGCCGATCAACATAGAGACCGCTTAGGTGTTATTTCATTTTATATAGATGACTTGCATTATAATCTCGGAGTGAAGTTGCTGAATGACCACTTTGGTGTTCAAGTTAGAGGAGGTTGTTCATGTGCTGGTACTTATGGGCATTATTTGTTGAATGTTAGTCAACCCACCTCACGGCAAATCACTGATGAGATTAGTTATGGTAATCTTTCGGCAAAGCCCGGATGGATTCGAATGTCCATACATCCCGTAACCAGTGATGAGGAAGTAGATCAGATGATGGAGGCGATAGAACAATTGGCCATGCATCATGAGGAGTGGGGTAAAGCGTACCACTATGACATCAAAACCAACGAGTTTACGCACAAGCAGGGCGGAGGAGTTGAAGCCGAATTGGTTGAAAAATGGTTCGGTGCTTCTTTGGTTGATTAAGTAAGGTTTTATTGAGCTATAAATAATATACATCATGGATCGAGTCTTTTTTGATCACGCCTCTACCACCCCCATTGATCCGGAAGTCATGGAGGCGATGGTAGAAAGTATGAAACTGCATTTTGGTAATCCCTCTTCCATTCATCAAGAAGGTCGGACAGCCAGAACTGTGGTGGAGCAGGCTCGTAGGACGGTGGCTAAGTTATTGAATGCCTCCATCGGGGAGATCTTCTTTACTTCTGGTGGAACGGAGTCAAACAATATGGCGCTGAAAGGGGCAGTGAGAGATTTAGGTGTACGCAGAATTATCAGCTCTCCATTGGAGCATCACTGTGTGATCGCTTCCCTCGATCGGCTAGTAGAAACGGACCAGGTAGAGTTAGTGCAGGTACCCTTAACAGCTCAGGGATTGCCTAATATTGATGCGCTAAAGGCTTTACTGGCAGAACCAGGGCCGAAGACGATGGTTTCTTTGATGCATTCCAACAATGAACTAGGTCTAATGATCGACTTCGCTGAGGTATCTCAGCTTTGTCAAGAGCACGATGTCCTGTTTCATTCTGACACGGTGCAAACGATGGGGTATTTCCCCTTTGATCTGTCCAAAACACCAGCTGCGTTTATCAGTGCCGCCGCCCATAAGTTTTATGGGCCTAAAGGAGTGGGTTTTATTTACATCAACAGCGATCTTCAGATCAAACCTCTTATGAATGGTGGATCCCAAGAAAGAAATATGCGAGCAGGTACAGAAAATATCTATGGGATCGTAGGGTTGGCCAAAGCCTTGCAGTTGGCCTATGATAATCTAGAGACTAGGAGAGCTAAAACGAAGGAGGTAAGAGCCTATTTTTTACAGGAGTTGAAAAAGGCAGTTCCTGAAATCGAACTAAATGGAGACCCTGAGCATGGCCACTATAAGGTGCTCAGTGTGAGTTTTCCACCTTCACCAAAAGCGGATCTTCTATTATTGAATTTAGATATTGCAGGGATTAGTGTATCTGGAGGCAGTGCTTGTAGTTCAGGGGCAGAAACAGTATCTCATGTATTGGCCACTTTGATGCCTGATTCCTTACGTAAAACTATTCGCTTTAGTTTTTCTCATCATAACACGACTGCTGAGGTTGATTTTGTAGTCAAAAAGCTCAAGGAAATACTAGAACCTGTTACAGTGTAATGGCAAACCCAAGGGTTTGCCATTACACGCTTGTCTGTTCTTTCGGAAGTATTTAGCTTTCGGACCTACCTGCAAGATCCAGTATGAACGCATATTCTAAGGCGATCTCCTTGATCCGCTCAAAGCGACCGGATGCGCCACCATGTCCGGCCTCCATATTGGTATGGAGCAGTAGCGGGTTTGTATCGGTCTTCATTTCCCGCATCTTCGCTACCCATTTTGCCGGTTCCCAGTACTGCACTTGAGAATCATGCAATCCTGTGGTGACTAGCGTGGCAGGATATGTTTTGGCTTCCACTTGATCGTACGGAGAATAGGAGAAGATATAGTCAAAAAAGGTTTCATCCTTAGGGTTGCCCCATTCGTCAAACTCTCCGGTAGTCAAGGGGATGCTTTCATCTAGCATCGTATTAATCACGTCCACGAACGGAACAGCAGCCACCACCCCTTTCCACATGTCTGGTTCCAGATTCATGACTGCACCCATCAGAAGACCTCCTGCACTACCTCCCATCGCGTACAACTGATCTTTGGCAGCGTATTGCTGCTCGACCAGGAATTTGCCGCAATCAATAAAATCGTAGAAGGTATTCTTCTTATTTAACAGCTTCCCATTATCATACCAGTGTCTGCCCATTTCTTCACCTCCACGGATGTGCGCTATGGCAAAAGCTATTCCTCGGTTTAGGAGACTAAGACGTGCGAAGCCAAAACTTGGATCCATGCTGGCTCCGTAAGAACCATAGCCATAGAGCAGCACAGCTTGATTGCCATCTTTCTTAAAATCCTTGTGATAGACAATTGAAATGGGGACCTTCACGCCATCCCTGGCTGTAGCAAAGATGCGTTCCGAGCGATAATTGTCACGATCGAATCCACCCAATACTTCCTTTTGTTTTAGCAGGGTGAAAGTTCGATCCTGCATATGGTAATCGTAGGTAGTTTGTGGGGTGGTAAGGGATTGGTAGCCGATCCTCAATAAGGGCGTATCGAACTCAAGATTGATGCTTGTATAGGCCATATAGGCATCTTCACCAAAACTAATGTAGTGTTCCTCGCCTTGATTTGGAATAATCCTTAGCTGCGTGATCCCTTCTTTTCGTTCTGATAAGACCAAATAGTCCTTGAAGATATCCATGTCTTCCAAAAGCACATCCTCTCTATGTGGAATGACCTCCGTCCAAGACTCCTTGTTACCTTCATCTTCCGGAGTCACCATCAGCCGAAAATTACGGGCATCCATATTGGTACGGACATAAAATTTGTCTTCATAATGAGCAATGTCGTACTCTAGCTTGCGTTCCCGGGCTTGTAAGATCCGAAAGTCACCATCAGGTGTATCTGCATTCAGTACCTGATATTCTGAACTGACCGTTTGGAAGGAGGCAATGACGATGTATTTTTCGGATTTGGTCTTGTACACGTAGGTATTGAAGGTTTCATCCTTCTCGTGAAATACTTCCACATCCTTTTCTACGGCCTCTCCTAAGCGATGCTTAAATATCTTATAGGATCGAAGTGTTTCATCTTTGACCGAATAGAAAACCGTTTTGTTGTCATTAGCCCAAACTGCTTTTCCGGTTGTATTGGGAATTCTATCCTCAATCCACTCGCCAGTTTCTAAGTTCTTAAACCTAATGGTATAAATTCTCCTAGAAACTACATCCTCCCCAAATGCTAGAATTTTATTGTTGGGGCTAACAGATAGTCCTGCAGCTGAATAATAGCTCTTCTCCTTGGCCAGTTCATTTACGTCGAGCAGCAACTCCTCAGTGGCTTCAAGGGTTTCTTTCTTTCGGGTATGGATCGGGTACTCTTTGCCTTGTTCATATTTGCTGATATAGAAATATCCGTTGTCCTTGTAAGGCACAGATTCATCTTGTTCCTTGATGCGCCCTTTGATTTCCTGAAAGAGATCTTCTTTGAATCCATCTAAATGCTTCATCTTCTTGGCAGTGTATTCATTTTCTGCCTTGAGATAATCGATAACTTTTGGATTTTCCCGATCGTTAAGCCAATAATAATTATCGACTAAAGTGCGACCATGAATTTCAGTTTCTTTCCGAATCTTTTCTGCGCTAGGTTGACTTAGCTCTGGATTGGAATACAATTTGCTTTCCATAAAAATAGTTTGGCTTTCTCTTCTTATGAACGACTGTTAGGAATTTATGCTTCTCGCGTTATACTGGAACCCGCAAGTATAGGTTTTTAATTTGTCTCAGGGGAAAAATTGATATAAAATTCCTCACCTGGCCTATAAAACATCTTCGATTTGGTATTGGTTTAAAAAATTCAGGGAATGAACCCTTGTGTGTCCACTTTTGCACTTCAGGCATTAAATAGGAGGGGAGAGGAGAAAAATTAAGTCCTCTAGAATATGTGTTTTGGGTTGGAAAAAGTGGGTTTTGGAGGGGATTTTAGGCAAGTTGAAAAGAAAAGGCAACACAAAAGATGACGGAAATCAGATTCTTTCGTCAAACAATTTAGCGACGAAATCTATTTGTTGTGTAGGAAAAGGCCACTCATCTAATTCTTAGACCAAGTTCAAGAAAAAAAAATTACATTTGCCCCGCATGCAGGTGAAAACTTCATACCGTCAAATTCTCTCTATTTCAGCCCCAATCATGCTTGGCAGCGCAGCACAGAACGTGGTGGCTCTAAGTGATAGTGTTTTCCTGTATCACTTAAGTGAGGTAGATTTTGCAGCTATCGGTTTTGTAGGGGTTTTCTATCTGGTGGTCGCCGCAATTGGCTTTGGATTCTCGAAAGGTGGTCAGATTATGATCGCTAGAAGGATGGGAGAGGGGAGGAAGGAAGAAGTGGGGAGGACCTTTTATGCTATGACGTACTACGAATTTGGCCTATCTATTGTGCTTTTCTTCTTTATGCAGTTCGGCTGCTATTATTTTTTCTCCCTATTTGTCAATTCGGAAGTTATCCTAGAAAAGAGCATGGAATACCTCAATTTTCGGTCTTATGGGGTGTTCTTTTCTTACATCGGGGTGGCGATTATTGCCCTCTACACTGGGGTAGCACGAACCAGTTTCATCATTATAGACACTGCTATTCTGGCTATTGTCAATATTGTTTTGAACTATGGCCTGATCTTTGGCAAGTGGGGGCTGCCCGCTATGGGTATTGCAGGGGCAGGATTAGCCAGTACCATCGCAGAGGTGGTAGCCTTTATCGTTTTTGGGATTTATATTCTATTTGATAAGGAAGCCCGAGAGTATCGACTATTCAACTTACCAAAGATAGACCTAAAACTAATTCGGATGCAATTCAATCTGGCTAGCCCGATTGTGGCACAAGCTTTGGTCGGACTGGGTAGTTGGTTTGTTTTCTTCAGTATTATCGAAGGCTTGGGTGAACGACCACTAGCTATTACGAACCTTGGACGAATGGTTTATCTTATTCTGTCCATCCCTTGTTGGGGCTTTGCATCTGGTGTCAACACCTTGGTTAGCAATTTAATTGGTCAGCAGAAGCGCCAGGCCGTGGTCCCCATTATCTGGAAAACGGCTAAAATCTGTTTGATTACTACCTTGATTTTTTCTATTCCAGTAGTCGTCTGGCCGCATCAGCTACTCTATCCCTTATTAGGAGGAGAAGATATGTCCTTGATTACTGAGGCAAGACCAGTGTTCTTCGTCCTTCTGCTAGTACTTATTTGTTTTTCTGTGGGCGGCGTATTTTTCAATGGTCTGGCAGGGACTGGCGCGACTTACTTTGGTCTAAAGATTCAATTCTGGTCGGCGGTGGGATATCTGCTCTATATCTACTATATTGTCAATCACACGAATGCAGGCTTGCCTTGGGCTTGGGCAGGAGAAATCTTCTACTGGCTAGCCATTACAATTGTCACAGTCCTATATCTATTTTCCAAGAAATGGCATGACCTGAAGGTATAGGCTAAAGTATTGGTATTGCCGCCAAACTATTAGTGGTTTCAGCTGTTACATAGATTTGGAAAATAATTGCACGCATTTCTTAATGTTACCTTGAATATGAACGATATCAAAACCCTTGGCCAACTCAAAGCCTCAGGCTACACTAGTAAGTCTGTTAAGGAAGAATTGAGAGCCAATCTTATTGATAAGCTGCGAAAGAAAGAGCAAGTCTTTTCGGGAATTATTGGATTTGATGATACTGTACTCCCTGATATAGAAAGAGCTATTCTATCCCGTCACAACATACTACTACTGGGTTTGCGAGGACAGGCCAAGACTCGGATTGCACGACTTTTGGTGAACTTGTTAGATGAGTACATTCCGGTAGTTGCTGGTAGTGAGCTAAATGACGATCCACTAGCACCTATGTCCAGATTTGCGATCGATCTGATAGCGGAGAAAGGAGATGATACTCCCATAGAGTGGTTACATCGAAATGAGCGGTACGTAGAGAAGCTGGCAACGCCTGATGTGAGTGTGGCGGATTTAGTAGGGGATGTTGATCCCATCAAGGCAGCTACGCTTAAGTTGCCTTATTCCGATGAGCGTGTGATCCACTTTGGCTTAGTACCACGTGCCCACCGCAGCATCTTTGTGATCAACGAATTGCCGGATTTACAAGCTCGTATCCAGGTGTCTTTGTTCAATATGCTGCAAGAAGGGGATATCCAGATTCGAGGTTTCAAGCTTCGCTTACCTTTGGATATCCAGTTCTTGTTCACCGCCAACCCCGAGGATTATACCAATCGTGGTAGCATTATCACCCCTTTGAAAGACCGTATTGAGAGCCAAATTCTAACGCATTATCCCAAATCTATTGAAATAGCTCTTGCTATTACCAAACAAGAGGCTTCTCTGTCGGCGGAGCAAAAGGAAGGGGTAGCTGTTCCTGATCTTTTGGAGATCCTTTTGGAGCAAATCGCCATGGAAGCGCGGGAAAGTGAATTTGTTGATGAGAAAAGTGGAGTCTCTGCACGCTTGAGTATTTCAGCCTACGAGAACTTAGTCAGTACGGCTGAGCGAAGAATGCTCATTAATAGTGAAAAATCAACTCAAGCTCGTATTACAGACTTTTGGGGAGTAGTCCCGGCCATTACCGGAAAGATAGAGCTGGTATATGAAGGAGAACAGGAAGGTCCTTACAATGTAGCCATGGCTCTTATGGGTCGCGCCATTAAGAAGATGTTCTTGGACCATTTTCCAAATCCAGACTCACTAAAGCGTGGACAGGAAAGGGATCCATATGGTACAATCCGTGCCTGGTTCGCTGGCGGAAATAGCATTGATCTGTTGAATGATGCTAGTGATAAAGATTTTGTCAAAGCTATGGATGGCGTAGCTGGTCTTCGAAAGTTGGTAGAATCAACTTTGAAATTGAAGGGTGAGGAGGCTATTCCGTACATGGAATTAGCTTTGCATGGACTGGCTGAATTTGACGTGATCAATAAGGATATTTTAGAATCAAGTTTGTCCTTTAGAGATCTTCTAGCTAATATGCTAGATGATGATGATCTTTTCGGCGATTCATAGAAACTAGTAGAATCACATGTTGCTACGAATTAATCCAGATAACCCAGAGGGGCGTAAAATCAATCAAGTAGTTAATATCTTGAAAGATGGAGGCGTGATTGTTTATCCAACCGATACCGTGTATGGCTTGGGTTGCGATATATTCAATCCAAAAGCGGTGGAGCGGATTTGTAGGTTGCGAGGATTAAAGCCGGAAAAAGCAATGCTTTCCTTTATCTGTAAGGACATTAGCCAGATTGCTGAGTACGCATTTCAGATCGACAATGATGTGTTCAAGACTTTGAAGCGTAACTTGCCAGGACCATTTACTTTTGTTTTGAAATCCAATAATCAGGTACCAAAACTCTTCAAAAATAGAAAACGAAGTATTGGGGTTCGAATACCGGATAATCGTATAGCGCAGGTAATCGTTGAAGAATTAGGAAGGCCGATTCTATCTCTTTCTCTCAAATCAGATGATGAGATACTGGAATATTTTACGGATCCCATCGATATCTTTGAAGATTTCAAGAAGCTTACAGATGTGGTGGTGGATGGAGGCATTGGGAATAATGTTCCATCCACAGTGGTGGATTGTATGGGAGATGAGATTGTCGTGCTTCGGCAAGGGGCCGGAGAGTTGATGTAAGGCTAGACATCCCTGGATAGTCCAAGTCTGTTTTTTGGCTGACATAAAATGTGAAGGGCAAATATATCAATATCGGTATATTTGCCCTTCTTGCTGGAAGCAAGTCTGGAAATCCCTGTTTTACTAGAAAACAAACATGATTGTACGAATACTCTTCCTTAGTTTAACGGTATCACTTTTATCCCTCCATCTTGATGCGCAAGCCATACTTCGAGGCAATGTATATGACCAGGAAACTGGAGAGCCTATTGCTTTCGGTACGGTGCGATTACAGGATACAGACCTTGGCACCAATACTGATTTGAATGGATTCTTTAGTCTAGGAAACGTGCCTGCAGGATCGTATACCCTGGTAGTAACCTACATCGGATATGACAGTTTAACTTTAGCAGTGCAGTTGCAAGAGGGGAAAATAGAGTACCGACAACTTCGCTTGCAGTCCAATGCAGTGAACCTCAGTACCGTTGATGTTTCAGCTGAAAGAGAAAGAGCTCGATCTGATGTTCAGGTTTCACAGCTGACGGTTACACCTAAACAAATTCGCTCTTTGCCCTCCACTGGTGGGGAAGCGGATATTGCACAGTATCTACCAGTGCTACCAGGGGTAGTAGTTTCTGGGGACCAGGGTGGGCAGTTGTATATCCGAGGTGGTTCACCCGTGCAGAACAAGATCCTATTGGATGGAATGACCATTTTTAATCCTTTTCATTCCATTGGTTTTTTCTCCGTTTTTGAAACAGAAACGATCCGTAGTGTTGATGTGCTGACGGGAGGGTTTAATGTGGAACATGGGGGTAGGATTTCTGCTGTAGTTGATATCAAGACCAGGGAAGGCAATAAAAAGAAGCTGTCGGGGCTTGTGTCTGCTAGCCCCTTCCAAGCAAAGGCCTTGATCGAAGGCCCGATTATCCCATGGGACGACGAGCGAGGAAGCAGTGTATCCTTCTTATTTACCGGAAAGCACTCCTACCTGGATCAAACTTCCCCTTCCTTGTACGCTTATGCCGTGGATACCAGCTATTATGCTTTTGCTGCCGCCGATACCAGTTTGGCGGATCTCGCAGAGAATATTGGCTTACCTTTTAGGTATACGGATTGGTATGGAAAGCTTTCCGTGGTAGGGGGGAATGGAAATCAGATCAATCTGTTTGGATTTAATTTCGTGGATGCTTTCGATTTTGCAGGATTGGCAGGGGTGGATTGGAACACAAGTGGTGCCGGCGCCAATTTCACCTTGGTTCCTGCCAATTCAAATATCGTAATGGATGGATTAATCTCTTTCTCTTCTTACGATATCACTTTGAAGGAAGGAAATGCTGCCCCCAGAAAAAGTGGGGTAACGAGCTTCGGCGCTCAGCTCAATTTCAAGTATTTCGGTAACAAAACTCAATTAGATTACGGATTTGAGGTAAATGGTTTTAACACGGATTTCTCATTTGAAAACTTTATTGGCCTAGATTTCCAGCAGAGGGATTTTACCACCGAGCTTTCCGGGTACTTCAAATACAAACAAGAACTGGGTAATTTGATTATTGAGCCAGGGGTGAGACTACACTTTTATGCTTCACAATCAGCCTTTAGTTTTGAGCCTCGGATAGGGCTAAAATACAAAGCTAGTGATTGGCTTCGATTTAAGGCAGCGGGAGGATTGTACTCTCAGAATCTCATTTCCACGGTCAATGAATCAGATGTAGTCAACTTCTTCGTGGGCTTTTTGGCCGGACCCGAAGAATCTTTATTTAGGCCAGGTACCTTCGATCCAACCAATCATCGGTTGCAAAAGTCTGCTCATGCAATCGCTGGAGCAGAACTCGATATTACCCGAAACTCTAGCCTCAATGTGGAACCTTACTACAAGCGGTTTTCCCAGCTCATCAGTATTAATAGAAATAAGCTTAGTGCTACTGATCCAGATTTTGCTGTTGAAACAGGAAATGCTTATGGTATCGACTTTTCGTACAAGTTTGAGAACCCAAATTGGTACCTGTGGCTAACCTATTCCCTGGGCTATGTGGATCGCTTTGATGGTGAGCAGACGTACTTCACCATATTTGATCGTCGTCACAATGTCAATGCTCTCGCCACCTATCAATTTGGTGGTGATAAGACTTGGGAGGCGAGCCTACGTTGGAATTTTGGTACCGGTTTTCCCTTTACCCAAACGCAAGGATTTTTTCAGGAAATTGGGTTTGATCAGATTCTGGTGGAAGATATTCTTCAGGGCAATTTTGACTTGGGAACGATTTTAGCCGAAGAACGAAACGGAGGCCGACTATCCACTTATCATCGATTAGATGCTTCCCTAAAAAAGAGAGTAGAACTGGTTGGTAGTAGTTTTATGGAAGTGGTGGCTAGCGTTACCAATGTCTACGATCGGGACAACATTTTCTACTTGGATCGAATCACTAACACTAGGGTGAACCAGTTTCCAATTTTGCCTAGTGCATCTATAAAGATTGGTTTCTAGGGGGATTATTCCATCTTGCAGCTTTCCAGCATAGCTCGGACATCCTCCAATTTCACATAAGGCAGGTCGTCATACCAGGCCTCATTGATATAGTTGAGGATATTGGCAATTTCAAATTCTGTTAATTTATCCGTCCCTGGCATCGGCTGATTATAGGTTTGGCCATTAACTTCTACCGGTCCGTCCATTCCATTGCGGATCAAACAGGCACTTTCAATGACATTTTTCTTGTAATAGTCTGCCTGTGCAAGCGGAGGGATTAGCCCTTCCAGACCACTGCCATCGTCCATGTGACAGTTAGCACAAAAGTTCTCATACAGTATTTTCCCTTGCTGATAAGGGGTATCCTTACAAGCGTGGAAAGATAGATAGCAAGCCAAGAGGACGATACATGATACTCCGCTAATAATTCTCATACGCTTTTCTTTCTCAATCTTTGCCCTCGAAACGAGCAAAGAGCCTTTTTGTTGAAAATTTGGCAATCAATTACAATGATAGGCCATCTTTAATCAACTTTCCTTCCTTCAGCCAAAAGTTGCTCAATTTTGACGATAAATTGATCTACCTCTGCTGGATCTGTGCCATTGCAGAAAGCCCGAATATGTTTTTGCTGATCTACTAGTACCAATCGTCCACTGTGATCTATTCCTTCCGGCACGTCTGCATTTTCAATCACAATATTGAAGTAATCATCGGCAATGTCGTACAGATCTGCCTTTTGTCCCGTTACAAAGTGCCAGCGGTCACTCCTAACCCCTAAATTATCGGCATAGTGAGCCAATTTAGCTACGGTATCACGTTTAGGATCAATGGTGTGAGATAGTAGGGCCAGCTTAGGTTCGGCTTCGAAATGATCATGTATTTTGAGCATCTGCTGCGCCAGTATTGGGCAGATGGTAGGACAAGAGGTGAAAAAGAAATCGACGACGTAGGCCTTTTCACTGAAGGTTTCGTTGCTAACCACCTGGCTGTCTTGGTTGATGAAGGAAAAAGATGGGATAGTTTGGTAAACCAGCTCTCCATCCTTCTCCACTTGGCGACTTAGAATAGGAAGTTCTTTATTCCCAGAGCCGCAACTGGCTAGAAGCAACAAACTTGAGATGAACACCCACAAATTCCTGGTCCAATAGAAGGGTGAATTTTTCATGCTATTCGTAAGGATTTTTACATTTGCGAATCAAAGAAATAAACTTACCTCAGAATGACAAACCAAATGGGGCCATCTTTGTTGTACAGTAAACTGCCTTAAATCATCAAGAAAGAGATATTTTTCTACTACCTTTCTGTAGATATGGATGTTGTAGGAAATACGCTTTGAGTCACCCAACCATCACCTATTTCAGAATTCAGCCTGAATATGTGTCATCTTTTCTTTACCTAAAGAAGGAGCATAAACTTAGGCTCAATGGAGACTTTCAAAAGCCCTGACTATGCAACAAAAACGAGCTATTGTCTGGTTTCGACAGGATTTGCGTCTTCACGATAATGAGGCATTAACCGATGCTTTGAAAAGTGCAGAAGAGGTCATTCCCGTATACATATTTGACGAACGTACTTTTGCGGGTAAGACCAGATTTGGTTTTCCAAAGACAGGCAGTTTTCGGGCCCAATTCATCATTGAAGCCATCCATGATTTAAGAGAAAGATTGCGAGCACTAAACAGTGACTTGATTGTAAGGGTAGGCAAACCAGAAGAGATTTTATTCGACTTGGCGCTTCAGGTGAAGTCTAGTTGGGTGCTTTGTAATCGCGAGCGGACAAGAGAAGAGGTGGAAGTCCAAGATGCCTTGGAGCAGAACCTTTGGTCTATAGGCCAGGAAGTGCGTTTCTTCCGAGGAAAAATGTTGTACTACACGGCCGATCTTCCATTCCCAATACATCATACCCCAGATACTTTTACTCAGTTCCGAAAGGAGGTGGAGCGGTTTGTCGCGGTCCGTCCGCCTTTACCCACTCCGTCTGAACCCTTTAATAGCTTGACAGTGCGAATTGATTCAGGCGAAATTCCAACGCTAGAGGATTTCGGCCTATCCCGTAGTGAAGACGACGCAAAAGCGCCGATTGCTTTTAAGGGAGGGGAGACCGCAGGTATAGAGCGACTTCAGCATTTCATTTGGGAGACTAAGTCTATTCAGACTTATAAGCAAACTAGAAATGGCTTGTTAGGAGAGGACTACTCCTCCAAGTTTTCTGCATGGCTTTCCCAAGGTTGTCTTTCACCGAAATTGATCTACCAGGAAATTAAGAAATTTGAGAACCAAGAGGGAGCCAATGATTCCACCTACTGGTTGTTTTTCGAGTTGATGTGGAGGGATTTCTTCCGCTTTATGGCTAAGAAACACGGGAATAAGATCTTTTTGAAAGGAGGGATTAAGGAGGAAGTGAATGACGATTGGATGGATGACCAGAATCTATTGCAACGATGGGTTGATGGGGAGACGGGAGTGCCTTTCATCGATGCGAATATGAAAGAACTGAAACGTACTGGCTTTATGTCCAACCGCGGCAGACAGAATGTTGCGAGTTTCTTGGTGAAAGACCTCAAGGTAAACTGGCAGCTAGGAGCTGATTATTTTGAGTCTATTCTAATCGATTACGATCCTTGCAGCAATTACGGTAATTGGAATTACATAGCTGGCGTTGGTAGTGATCCAAGAGAAAATAGATACTTCAATATTATTACGCAGGCAAAAAGATACGATCCACAAGGCGCTTATGTGAAGCATTGGTTGCCGGTCCTAGAAGTACTACCTCCTACTAAAGTGCATCAGCCGGATTTATTAACAGAACCTGAACAAGAGGATTGGCATTTATGGATTGGCCAAGACTATCCGAAAGCCATTTTCAGTACTTCCAAATGGGCCTCGTAATTGACTAGGCCCTTCCTCCCATTAACAGCCGTTTAACAATTATTCACAGATTATTTTCAAAACTCCTTTTGAATCCTGCTATATTTACGCCTGATCTATTCTCCGGTTCGCGGAGAAGGTAAAAATACTGTACAATGACACTTGGTAAATTGATCCTAATTATAGGAATCGCAGCATTAGTTCTCACCCTGATCGTTCAATTCGTTTTCAAAAAGGTTAAAAACTGGCCGATGAGTTACCTGCAGAACTTTGCAGGGGCACTCTTCATATTTTCCGGTTGGGTGAAAGCCATTGATCCTTTAGGAACAGCATATAAGATGGAGCAATACTTCGCTGAATTTGAATCCACTTTCAGTGAAACTTGGTTTTCCTTTTTAGCTCCCCTGTTTCCCTGGCTTTCTAATTATGCATTAGGGTTCTCCGTATTTATGATTGTGCTAGAGATAGCATTGGGTGTGATGCTTATAGTAGGGGCTATGCGCAAGTTTACCGCTTGGGTGTTTTTTGCCATTGTTTTCTTCTTCACCTTCTTGACAGGCTTCACCTTCTTGACAGGTTATGTCCCTGATGGAGTCAATTTTTTCCAGTTTGGACAATGGGGCCCTTATGTCGAGACCAATATGAAGGTGACAGATTGCGGCTGTTTTGGCGATTTTCTGAAGTTGAAACCAAAGATTTCTTTCTTAAAGGATGTATTCTTGATGATTCCTGCCATCCTTTTCATTTTAGCTTATAAGCAAAAGCACCAACTATTCAATACGGCTACAAGATTGCTTGTCACAGCTTTGACGGTGGGAGCCGTGAGCTTATACTGCTTCAGTAATTTCTCCTGGGATCTTCCTCATACAGATTTCCGTCCTTTCAAAGAAGGCGTGAATGTGGCTGAACGTAAGGCTTTAGAAGCTGAAGCCGCTGCCAATGTCGAAATCCTAGCTTATAAGATGACCAATAAGGAGACCAAAGAGGTGGTAGAACTGCCCTTTGATCAGTATATGAAAGAATTCAAAAAGTACCCGAAAGAAGAATGGGATTTAGAGCAAGTGAGATCGGAGCCGGCCATAGAAGCCACCAAGATCAGTGATTTTGAAGTGAGTGATGAAAATGGAGATGAGGTGACGGAGGATATCCTAAGCCAGCAGGGGTATAGCTTTATGATTGTAGCTTACCGTCTATACGGAATAGATGGTACAGATGTCCAATTGGTAACCGATACGGTCTATCAAATTGATACCATACAGATTGCTCCTGATTCATTCCAACTGCAGAGATCTGTCATGGCTACGAATAAACGCCAACAGCAGATCGATGTCTACAATTGGGATTCAGATTATTTGAAACCTTGGGTAGAGATTGTGAATCCCATTATGGAGGCAGCAGAGAAAGACGGACATCGTACTTATGCGATTACAGCTTATTCTGATTATGGACGAATCGATGATTTCCGCCATGCTACCCAAAGTGCCTATCCATTTTACACGGCTGATGATATTTTGCTAAAAACCATCGTTCGGTCAAACCCTGGGTTGGTATTGCTGCATAATGGCAAAATCATCAAGAAATGGCATTACAAGAAACTACCATCTTATGATGATATTAAATCCAATTATATATTAGGAGGAAATTAAAGAGTTAAAATGAGGGCAGTTTGAAAAAATTGCCCTTTATTTGTAGCGCCAATGGCAGTAGACAAATACTGTGATAGTTTTGGAACAAAATTAGACTCAATAGGTATAATCAAAGCGTACTCTTTTCAGATTTTACAGGTACGTGATACCTATTCCCCAAAGGAGTTGAATTGAAGATATGCTAAGTAGAAGAAACGTCCGCATTAAAGTAATGCAGATGCTATATACCCTCAGCAGGGACCAAGATTTGACCTATAATGGTGCCCTCAAGCAGTATCGTAAGATAGTATTTCTATCTTTTGAGTTGTACCTATTCAATCTGCTTCTACTGATTCGCGTAGCGGAATATGCCAAGCAAGATTTAGAAAAACGCCGGGCTAAGCTCCGACCCTCCGAGGATGACAAACAATTTACAGCAAAGCTCGCTGAAAACCCGCTCATAGTTTCGCTTCTCCACAACGATGCCTTCAATAGTTTAATTCGCGGACATAAATTACCAGCCAAGATCGATGAGGATCAGGTTCGCCAGTTCTATGTAGATTTTGCCAAGACGGATCAATACAAGGCTTATCTCAAGCAAGCTGATAGTCAACAAAGTGATCATAAGGACATTCTTTTAGGGCTCTTTAAGCATTGCCTCAACAACGAAAGCTTTACAGAAGTCCTGGATGACAATTATCCACTGTGGATAGACGACAAATCACTAGTGGTGGGAGCGATTAAGAAGACGCTAAAAGCCTTACCGGTAACTAGTGAGGAGTTTTATCAGAATTATCAGCCATCGGATGAGGCTGTGAAAGAATTCGGAGAATTACTGCTGCACAAAGTATATCATGAGGATTCGGATTTATTGGAGTTGATCGAGCCGACGCTAAAAAATTGGGATGCCGATCGCGTTGCTGCTATCGACATGATTTTGCTCAAAATGGCATTGTGCGAATTGATGAATTTCCCGACAATACCAACTAAAGTGACGCTGAATGAGTTTGTTGAAATTGCAAAACTCTATAGCACGGAAAAAAGCAAGGACTTCATTAATGGTATCCTGGATCGCCTGATGAAAAAGCTCAATAAAGACGGGAAAATCAATAAAGAGGGGCGGGGGCTCCTGGAAAGCTAAGATTTCATACCCACAAATAGACGTTTCCTCACCTGTATTTGACAGATTCGCCCTATCTTTTTATCTCTTATCAGTTTTAGACGTCCTAAGAACATGGCTGCTATGCGAGTAATCCCATAGCGAGACCCAAAATTCTACGTTCGATATTTGAATCATGCTAAACCCAACTCGATGCAGAAGAAAATACTAATTCTTGGACTCTGTCTTTGCTTTTTAAGCATTACGATTTACGGACAATATAAAGAGGCCCCAGATGGCTTGGGAATTCGCGCGGTCTTCCCTAATTATCAATGGGCAATTGATCAAGAATTTATCGAAGATGAATTCGGAGCCGGGATAGAAATAGAGTATGTCCGTCACCTGAATAGCTTTCTTAACTTAGCCATACCGCTACGGCTCAACCAAGTCGTGTTGCCACCAGAGCAAGTAGGGCTCACCAATAGAGCCGGCACGTTAGGAATGGATGCCACCTTGCAACTAAAGTTCTTTCGAGAACCTGTGTTTATCTATCCTTATCTCTTAGCAGGGATCGGCCTTAATGTGGAAGATTTTGATGAAGTTGGTTTTGAAGCACCCTTGGGGCTAGGTTTGAATTTTCGCTTAAGCCGACATTTCTATCTCTCGACCAAAGGGGAGTATCGTGTAAGCTTTGAGGATAATAGAGATCATTTGCAGCTCGGATTAGGCGCACATTTTATCATAGGAGATGGCATCCCCAAACCGCCGCCGATTGTAGACACCGATAATGATGGCGTCCCAGACGATCAAGATCTTTGCCCCACGGTAGCTGGTGTACCTGGGTTAAATGGTTGTCCAGATTCGGATGGCGATGGGATTACAGATGGTGATGACGAATGCCCGACTGTTGCTGGTTTGTCCCAGTTTAATGGCTGCCCAGATACAGATTCGGACGGCATTAGGGATTCTGAGGACAAATGCCCTACCGAAGGAGGTCCTGCTGATAATGATGGCTGCCCATACACGGACGCAGATGGCGATGGGATTATAGATGGCGAAGATGCTTGTCCAAATGAACAAGGTCCTACGTCAACCAATGGCTGTCCTGATAATGACGGTGATGGAATTGCTAATGCTCAGGATGATTGCCCAGATCTCGCTGGCCCTGCTGCTACCAATGGCTGTCCTGATGCAGACGCTGACGGAGTACTCGACGCTGATGATAAATGTCCAGATACGAAAGGACCAGCTAGTAATAATGGCTGCCCAGAAATTGCACAAGAAGACAAAGAAACGTTGGACCTGGCAGTGCAAGCAGTTCAGTTTCAAACCGGAAGAGCGGAGTTAAAGGCAAACTCGACAGGTATTCTTGATCAGATTGTTGATATTCTGACCAGATATCCAGACTACAAGTGTGCGATCAATGGGCATACTGATAGTATAGGGAGTTCTAAAACCAACCAGCGTCTGTCAGAACAGCGCGCCAAGGCTTGCTATGACTACTTAGTTAGTAAGAGTATTGCTGCTTCCAGATTGAGCTTTACGGGTTATGGGGAGACCCAGCCAATTGCCAACAATAAGTATAAGGCTGGAAGAGATCAGAATAGGAGAGTGGAATTTAATCTGTATTTGGAATAATAGGCTGAAAGGCGAGTTCTTTTGAGCTACTTGAGGGAATAGGCCCAATTACTTAACATAGTGATTGGGCCTACTTCTTTTAAGACGATTTATTGACTTGCATCTTGACTTTCGAAAGACTGAATGATTTCCTCATCCGTCTTACCTAAGTTCTGCAATAGGAACTGAGTGTCATCTGCAAAGTCATCATCCGGATATTTTTCTAAGAAACGCTCGTATAAGACTTTGGCTTCATCGTGACGTTGCAAATCATTGTCAAGTGTAAAAGCCATGAGAAATAGGGCTTGAGGGGCTTTTTCAAAGTCTGGGTACCGTTCATACAAGCGGTCGTATATATCTAAGGCAGAATTAAAGGCCCGGGTGGCTCTAGCCGCTTCACCGGCTTTGTGCAAGAGTTTTGGACTAGCGGGATCCTCTGGAACGATCAAGCTGTATAGGTCACAGCTTTCGATGAAGTTGTTGGCTGTTCGGCGATTAACTCTACCCGTCGTCAGATCAAAGATTCCTTTTGCCAGGGTATCGATCCGAGTCTGAATGGAAGGTAGATCGGCCGGTAGTTTGGCTTTGACAGCTGCCGCCTCTTCAAAGGAAGGGAAGGCTTTGTCCAGTGCTTGATATACACTAGTAGCTAGTACAGGGTTATTAAGCTTCTCCTCCTGAATTGTGGCTAAGAGGTAGGCATTGTTTGCGGTTTGACTCGCCTTATAATAGTCTTTTATAGCCTCTTTAAGCAGGTTGGAAGCGTCATTGTGGCGGTTCAATCGAAACATAAGTCCAGCTGCTCGGTACAAATACTTCGAGTTCTGTTCAGCATCATTAGGATGCGAATCGATATATTCTCGATACATAGCAATTAAGGCATCCGCGTCCTCTGGAGTCGGATTCTCTTCTACTTTGGCTTCTAATTGTGCAATGCTGTCAGTCTGATCACCCCCACAAGATTGTAGACTCAACAATCCGATCAGAAGGAGCAAAAAAGCGTTTAATTTCATTGTCTTCAGTTTATTAGTTCAATTGGCTTACTTGCCTAGATGGTGGCCAAAGTTAACAGCTTTACCCTTTCTTATGAAGCAAAATTTTAAACAATGGCCTAAAAATTGGGTTAGGGAAGGGAGGAGCGCGATTTGCATTCTATTGACCACCACTTTTCCTCACACCTGCCCCCTTGAATAACGTAGAGAAAAAGATTTTATGGCATCTATTTCCATATTTTGGTTCCGGAGAGATTTGAGACTTCATGACAATGCTGGTCTTTATCATGCTTTGAAGGAGAAAGGCAATGTTTTGCCTCTATTTATTTTCGATCGGCATATTCTAGATAAACTGGAAGATCGTGCAGATGCCAGGGTGAGCTTCATCCACGAAACCCTGGAAGGCTTGAAGAAAGATTTACGGTCATTAGGCAGTGATCTTTTGGTTCGCTACGGTAAACCGGAGGAAGTTTGGCCGCAAGTCATTGCAAATTTTGATATCGCAGCTGTATACACCAATCATGATTACGAAGCCTATGCTATAGAACGCGATGGGCAAGTATCCAGTCTGCTGGAAAGCGCGGGCATTCCCTTGCACACTTATAAAGATCAGGTCATATTTGAAAAACTAGAAGTTACTAAGGACGATGGCTCTCCCTACACAGTATTTACCCCGTACAGTAGGAAATGGAAGGCCAAATTGACTACTAGAACTGCATTGGATGTGGATACCTATGTATCAGCAGCTAGCTCCTATTATCTGCAGTCCTATCCAAACGAAAAGTACTTTGATCGGCTTCATCAGGTAAAACTAGATGGAGAAACCCCAAGCTTGCAAGACATGGACTTTCAGGAAACTTCAGTCCCTTATCCTTCAGTGGAAGTAAACCGGAAGCGAATCAGGGAATACGGAGACAAACGAAATTTTCCGGGTATTGAAGGTACTTCTAAACTAGGGCTGCACTTCCGTTTCGGGACCATTAGCATTAGACAGAAGGCAAGAAATACCATCGGCTTGAGTGAGGTATTTTTAAATGAATTGATTTGGCGAGACTTCTATGCCATGATCCTGTCGAATTTTCCGCACGTTGAGAAGGCTGCCTTCCGAGCAAAATATGATCAAATTCCATGGCGCAATGATGAAGAGGAGTTTAAGAAATGGTGCGAAGGGAAAACAGGCTATCCCATAGTGGATGCAGGTATGAGAGAACTGAATGCCACAGGTTACATGCACAACCGAGTCAGAATGATCACGGCAAGTTTTCTCACCAAGCACCTATTAATTGATTGGAGATGGGGAGAAGCCTATTTTGCAGCAAAGCTCCTTGACTTCGATCTGGCTAGCAATAATGGGGGATGGCAATGGGCTTCCGGTAGTGGCACCGATGCCGCGCCCTACTTCAGGGTTTTCAATCCTACCTCTCAGATGGAGAAATTCGATAAGCAGAAAACTTACATCAGGCACTGGGTTCCAGAATACGGAACACCGGCTTATCCCGCTCCCATGGTCGATCATAAAATGGCCAGGGAGCGCTGTCTCCAAGTGTATAAGGCAGCGCTTAATGGAGCATAAGTTCCCAATGAAAGACCTAGGGCTCTTCGG
>ENA-UENT01000413-UENT01000413.1-marine-metagenome-genome-assembly--contig:-NODE-413-length-27017-cov-3.138823_pt1 | contig 27017 bp, 28 predicted proteins | sample MGYA00237879_ERZ529330 | MGnify/ENA primary metagenome ERZ529330 (study PRJEB26372, sample SAMN05368345) | marine metagenome | biome: cultured habitat; feature: ocean water; material: water; isolation... | reverse complement strand
CGTCCGCAATCTCGCCTCACCAAGACTAATGGCTTCAAAGCCATGCTGCTTAGCCAGTTCTACTTCTCCTTCTACAAAGTCACCCTCTGGTCCTATCAAAATACAAACGCTTTTACCAGCTGTATAGATGTCCTTTAACAACTTTTTTTGGCCAGGGTTGCAATGTGCTATGAACTTCTGCTCACTGTCTATTGTAGATAGAAAATCTTGCAGCTTTTGCAAGGGGTTCAAAATGGGGAGTTGGGCTTTCAGGGATTGCTTCATGGCTGCAATCAAAACACGTTCAAGCCTTTCTGGTCTCAACTTCTTCCGTTCTGAACGCTGGCAAAGCAAGGGGGTTACACGGCTAATACCGATCTCCGTTGACTTTTCCAAAAACCACTCCAATCGATCAATATTCTTGGTAGGCGCTACCGCCAGGTGAAGATCCACTGCAGTTGCCGGGGCTTGTTTTTGTCGCTTCGAAATAGCTATTCTACATGCTTTTTTGTGGACCTCTGCCAGCTGCCCGGCATACCATGTTCCCTTCCCATCCACAAACTGAACGGAATCACCTACCTTCATTCTCAAGACCTGCACGCAGTGTCTAGCCTCTGCTTGATCTAGCACCGCCCAATCTTCCTCTATCTTATTGGTATAAAAGAGATACATACAAGCCAAAGTTAATATTCATCAGCTATTTGCGAAAGTACTTCCAAAAAATTGCGCAATTCATAGTACCTTTGTGTTCCTTTACAAAGAGAAATTGTATGTCGATACGGAGGCAGTAAATACCCGAAGGACCGACTGGAACAAGCGACCTATCACTATCCTACAAATTGGTCCGACGATACAACAATGATCCGTTAAAGGCTGTTTAAGTAAGGTTGATATGCCTTTCCTTTTTTTGAAGGCATGGGTGTCCAACTTTTAGTGATTGGATAAAATATAAATCAAGGAATTAATGGATGTTCTGATTATGGCCGGGCAGCTGATGTTAAGCTTGTCCATTCTAATAGTGCTGCATGAGTTGGGTCACTTCTTACCCGCCAGACTGTTTGGTACTCGCGTTGAAAAGTTCTATTTGTTTTTCGACCCCTGGTTTTCCCTATTGAAAAAGAAAGTTGGTGATACCGAATATGGGATAGGTTGGTTGCCTTTGGGCGGCTACGTAAAGATATCCGGTATGATCGATGAAAGTTTTGATCGCGAGCAGATGGCACAGGAGCCCCAACCTTGGGAATTCCGCTCCAAGCCTGCCTGGCAGCGCCTGATCATTATGCTGGGCGGTGTGACGGTAAATTTCATTTTGGGATTCTTGCTTTACGGGATGGTACTTTTCATCTGGGGAGAAGAATACTTGCCGACTAAGAATGTAGAATACGGTATTCATGCCGATTCTTTAGGTGTTGAGCTCGGCTTACAAGATGGGGATCAAATTGTTTCCATTGGCAGCAAGCCTTTCGAGCAATTCAATGAAAGAGAGATTATCCGAGAAATCGTGATCAATAGTGCTTCTTCCCTTACCATCAATCGTGACGGAGGACAAAAAGAATTGACCATTGACGAAAAGTACATCGGTATCCTTTCCAGTCATGAAAACAAAGATAAGCGGCTGTTCTGGGCTAGAGTCCCTTTTGTAGCCGGTGAAATACGTAAAGATTCACCCGCTGAGAAAGGAGGACTTCAAGTCGAGGACCAGATCATAGCCTTAGATGATACCCCTACCCCTTTCTTCAATGAATTCTCCAGCTTAGCCAAGGAGAAAAAGAATCAAGAGATCGCGGTGAAAGTCTTGCGGAATAAGACGGACACGGTAGTCCTCAATATGACAACTACGGATCAGGGGATGATCGGTGTAGCCCCTTATGGAGCTACCTACTTCTTCGACACCGAGAAACTAGAATATACTTTCGCGGAAGCTATGCCTGCAGGCGTTGCCAAAGGCTGGAACTTCCTTAGCGATCAGATTAAGGCCTTCGGGCAGATCTTCCGTAGCAAGATCAAAGCTTCTGAGAGCTTAGGAGGATTCGCCTCTATCGGCAAAATGTTTGGCAACGAATGGAACTGGGAGCGCTTCTGGACCATGACGGCCATCCTCTCCTTGATCTTGGCTTTCATGAACTTACTGCCGATTCCTGCACTGGATGGTGGCCATGTGATGTTCTTGCTCTATGAAGTGGTAAGTGGTCGCAAACCATCCGATAAGTTCTTAGAATACGCTACCATGGCCGGCTTCGTCATCGTAATTGGACTCGTCCTTTACGCCAACGGCCTGGATATACTGCGGATCTTCAAGTAGAGCCGCCCTTCCCCTGCTGAAGGTACTTCCCAATCGGTAGTACCTTCAGCAAGGAACTTTTTTCCGAAAAATGGAATTTATCACGGTACAACCTTTGGTGAATTCTAAATTTTGTCTAGATTTGCAACCCGCTGGAAAAACGTTCTGGCGATCCTAAAATATGCCGAAGTGGCGGAACTGGTAGACGCGCTGGATTCAAAATCCAGTGGGAGCAATCTCGTGTGGGTTCGAGTCCCACCTTCGGTACCACGGAATACAATTCACTGTATTTCAACAACTTACAAAGAGGCGGAGTCAAAGCATTTGGCTCCGCCTTCCTATTTTTACATTCGGGCTTCTGGTTACTTTGATTATGCCAGAAGAAAAAAAACTTTTTGTCCGGAATGGTGTCACCTATAAAGTGTATGCGCCAGTAGACCTAAGTAAGCGCTGGTACGTGCATTATCGCAACAACGGAAAGCGAATCAGACATTACGGTGATATCAAAAAATATCCTACCTACAGTACCAGAATGGCAGCAGCCATTCGCCTCATTGAAGAACTTGCCATTTCTCGTGCTCCCCAGATTTCAGATATCCATGCCAAGATTTTGGAACAGGTTGAACGTAAACGACCGTTCTGGAGGCCTAGTACCTACCAGCAGTATTGTAGCATAGTAAAGCTGTTTTTTGAATATGTGGGTGGAAGAGAGCCTACCGGCGTTTTAATCGCTGAGTTTTTTGTACATCTCCGCACTATTCGGCATCCAACTACTTACAACAAGTATTTGATGCATCTAAAGCAATTGTTCAATGCGGTAGGTGTATACGGCAGGTTTGCTGGTATAGAAAAGGTAAAAAATGAAAAAACGCCCTTACGTTATTTTCAACCACACCAGATTAAGAGGTTGAAGGTCCACATCTTAGATACAGATCCGCAGCTATGGCAATTCGTGCAGTTTATCTACTTCTGTTTCATCCGCCCTAAAGAATTACGGTTTTTGCGAGCCAGTGACATCCTATTAGAGGAAGAAAAGATCTTCATTCCTGGGAATATATCTAAAAACCGAAAAAACCAGTATATCACGATCCCAGACAGCTTTGTTCCGAGCCTGCAATGGATCTATGACCTTTCTCCTGCTTCCTACCTATTCCCCAGTCCAATGGATCCTACCAAACCAATTGGCAGAAATACAATGTATCATCGCCACAAAAAGTTTCTCACACAGCTAAACTTTGGTCCGTATTACAGCCTCTACTCCTGGAAACATACAGGGGCTGTGGCTGCAGCCAAGGCAGGGATATCTGTAAAAGAATTGCAGATACAACTAAGGCATCATTCCTTGGATGAAACAGATAAGTATTTAAGGCAAATGGGGGTGAGGGACTTGGTGCATTTGAAGAGCAAGTTTCCTGAGATTTGAAATGTACAATGTTTTGCCGCAGACCAATACTAAATTCTAATATGATGACCTGAATCATCATTCTGTAGAATTAGTCTTACCCCAGCAGCTTTACAAAGTCTAATGAAATTGTTAAGGGTAGGATCTGAAGATCGTGCAGTCCATTTCGAAACCTGCTGACGATGAAATCCAGCCTTTGCAGATAACTGGTCTTTCGTCAAGTCTTTGGATTCAGCAATTTCAAGGATGTAATCGAGCATAGTTGTAATGTCATTTTCCATAGAAGGTAACAAATGGAAAAAACTGTGCCAGAGTTTTAGTTAAAGTCTAACTCCTTTTTAAGTTGTCAGTTCATATTTTGACACCTATGATTTCTTGGCTAATTCATCACCTTACACTTCTTCCCATGTTTTCTTATTTTTTAACTAAATCTCGATTGCTTTTCCGTCCTTTATGTGCTAAATTGAAAACCAATATGCGCAGGGGCGCTACTACTGTAGTGGTCCTGAAGGGCTCTGACACTCTGCGCCACTAAAAATAGGCCTTTGGCTTATGGATATCCCTTCACAGGGATTGAAACCTTAGAAAAGTTCTTTTAAACTATGTCTGGCCAAGTAATTTACCAATTACTAGTATGGTGGTACTATAACCATCGCCTGGGCCTAGTGCTCAAGTCAGCTCGTAGAGCTTAAACGAACCCGGGGTTGAGTTCTTTTAAAGACTCGGCCCCACAAAAGGTTTTTCATTTAGTAAACTTCACAACTTTCGCCACATCCAGACACTTTGTAAGCATCATCGAAAAGACCTAGCTGCAAACTAGAAAGCTCACTAAGTTTAAAAATATCATCTATAGCCAAGCCCCTACGATAAAAGGTTTGACTGTCAGAGCTTACTTGCCTTACGTTCTGGTATCTATCTGTAACTTGCCTCCACCAATCAAAAGTGCCAGGATATTGCTTTGCATTTTTAGTTAAAACCTTTATTGATTTTTTCCAGCAGTTATCACAGTTGCCTAAAGTTGGAGGAATGTCTAAGTCGAAGGGCTGATTTCTCCACCAACCCAATACCATTTTTTAATTGCAACCTTCTTCTGTAAATAAGCAAGGCTTTTCTTCCCTTAATTTCTTTTCTATTTCAGAATCAAGGTGTTCACATTCATATAAAGAGTTGGCAAGGCTTAGTTGTCTCGCTGTTAGATTACTAACTAGTAGTAATTTGGCTTCGCGAAGATCGACTCCGTGAAGGTCGGCTGTGACAAGGTCGGCGACGAGAAGGCTGGCTCCGCTAAGGTCGGCATAGCTAAGGTTGGCTCCGCTAAAGTTGGCTCTGCTAAGGTCAGCTCCGCTAAGGTTGGCTTGGATAAGGTCAGCTCTTTCAAGGAAGGCTTCGCCAAGGTCGGCTTCGCGAAGGTAGGCACTGATAAGGTAGGCTCGTTCAAGGCTGGCTCGTTCAAGGTCGGCTCTTAAAAGGTCGGCTCTTAAAAGGTTGGCTCCGCGAAGGTTAGCTCCTTCAAGGTTGGCTCGTTCAAGGTCGGCTCCTTCAAGGTCGGCTCCGCGAAGGAAGGCTCCGCGAAGGAAGGCTCCTTCAAGGTTGGCTCCTTTTAAATAAGCATCACTAAAATTAGCAGCCTCATATATTTTGACGTAGGTTATAGAATCCAAATCACTCTTCACCAGGGAAAGCAACAACTGCCCTCGCTCTGGACTTGTTGCCTTTTCTGTCAAAGTATCTCCTTCCAAATATTTATAGGGCAAGAACCCCTGGCTCAAAGCAGCAATCCTTCCAATCAATGGGTCGCTTAATGCGTAGCCCAGCAAATCAACATGACTCGAATCTTCTTTATGCTTGTTAATCTCTTCATTCATCTGATCCATGATGTTGCTCATCAGGATTACCAATGCCCCTCTCCGCTGCGCTTCTATCAGGTTGTTTTGAAGATTAAGGCGATAGTTTTGTGTATCTGCTAATGCGTTCTGTCGAGACATCAAAACAATCTGCGAATCAATTCTAGTGTTCTGGTCCCGAAACAAGCTAGTCTGAGTCGCTACATTTTCATTCTGAAAAGAGAAAAGAACATTCTGCGTGTCAAGCTTAGCATTCTGACTACCGAACAACCTAGTCTGTTCTGAGAGCAGTAAGGTTTGCGTGTCTATCTTTGAGTTCTGAGATTGGAAGAGCTTATTTTGAGAGAGAAATAATTGGTTTTGTGTTCTAATCAAACTGTTCTGCTGCATCAACAGCCAAATCGGAAATCCGGCTATCATCATCCCTACAAGTCCTATCCTTGTCAATCTCCAAAATAGATGTACTCCGACCTCAGTTACAGTTTCGTCCTTTACTTTAGCTGTCTTTATCTCCTTTACCAACTTTTTACTTGAGGACATCAAGCCTCTTCCCGCTATTAGCGTAGCTCCGACTTTCAGCGGCCAATTCTTTCCAATGATTGCTCTTAGTATAAACCAAAGCAGCATAAGCCCCCAAGCTACTGCGCCGGAGTATAGAAGAAAGGTTTTCAAGGTGTCATTCATTAGAAATGGATTTGAGAGCAATTCGGGAAGCTAATTTAATAAAATATGATTGCAGGCGTACTCCTATTGGTATAGTATTGCCATCGCTTTTTTAAGAAGATAGTCACTCAAGTTCACCCAAAGCCCATTTTCTTTAAAGTAAATCTCTGCTATTAGGCGTCCATACTTCCCCCGGTCGTCTTGCTTGGTTACAGCAATAACAGATTGATTCAAAATCAATTGCTCTACTGCGTCTCTTACCTTTATTCCTTCTGGCCGTTCTGATCCTCTAATCTCTGGAGTATCTACTCTAGCCAAACGAATTACATCTTCGTAGACCAAGCCAAACCCTAAGTTAAATTCTAAAGTAAAAGTATCACCATCATAGATATCCGTAACAGTCCCACTATAGGTATAAGGTTTATGGATATCTTCTTTCACATACCCTTCGATCCATTCACTAGAATCTATACCAAAGGTATAGTTTGGGGTAGCAATCCAATAAACACTTTGCGAGTCCTGCGCAAGTAATTGACATTGGAAATATAGAAAGGTAATAATGTATAGGTACTTCATTTTTGATGCTATTAATAAGTAATTCACCGGCGACAAGTGCCGCCGGTGAGGGGTCCACTAAAACGGTTTTCGGCACTACGTAACTGCTGATGCTGTAACCGCTGCAGTTTTGTTTCGATTAGAAATAGCATAGTATAGAATCGTTCCTACACTAAATAGGCCCATTACTACACCATTCCAGTTTTTACCCAACAAAGATTCTGCAACACTTTGCAGAGAGGTAAACAGTTCTGGCGGCAATTGATTGGGAATAATAGCCGTCACAATGGTGGCTATATAGTTCCAGAAATTTAATTTACCTGCCTGGGTCCAATCTGGCTTGGGTGAATTCTTAAAGAAATTGCGGAGGATGCCAACGGAGCCAATGGTAGCAAATAGATTGCCTACCAGGTTGCGTGCTTCATCCTCAGGAAAACCGATGAAGAAGCCACCAACGGCCAGGGATACTGCGATCCAGAAGTTAGATGATTGCCAAAACTTTTTCATTTCGTGGAATATTTAGTTTTTGAATTATAGTAACTGCCAAGCTTGCCTGAATTGCTCAGCAGTGATTGAATCTCTTCCGTTTTCTACTCTTGCCATGCTGATGACTAGCTTTTGCATGGTTTGGTAGCTTGGAGTAAGTCTAGTGTTTGGGTGAATGCCTGTTTCATTGCTTATTGTTTGGATATAGGCATTTGTATTGTTCTCGCTTTTGGGAGCGTAGGTATTTAGTATTTCGGTAAGGGTTCTTAGCCCTCTCACGTTCATGTAATTGATTAAAAGCTTGGTCATGGCTCGGATGCCCCATTTATAGGATTGGAACTGTTCAAAGGCTCCATCCCTGTTTTGTGCATTCGGGATTTTTCCTTGCCATCGGGTATCTGTGATTCTAATGTTGCCAGGGTTGTTGTTTCTTATTCCCCTCGGCAATCCCTGTTGACCCAAAAAGCTAAGTTCTTCACTTGGATTAGTAGCCCTTCTAGGTATTAGCATTATTGCCGCAATGACTCCCAGTGCTCGGTATATATTCTTCATGACTCAAAATATTTTTTCCAAGCGTAGGCGCTGGCAGTACCATACCCTACTTGGCCAAGTTTGCTGCTACTGTCTAATGTCTTTCCAGTTGTCACAATCCCAGCAAGTAACCAAAGAAGTTTTGGCACCTCAATATTGAATAACCCTAATCCAAAATCGCTATTCCCTGGCTTTCCTTCCACCGCGAAAACATTTCCATTTGGCCAAAAGTATTGACCGCTGGCGTTCCGGCGAAGTTGGTTGATCTCAAGCATTACCTTAGCCACTTTTTCAGCAGTAATATTTCCACTTATTCGGGTGATAGTAGTACTGTTGTCAGCATCTACAAATATCACAGAAGGATAAGCCCGTACCTTAAGATTCTTGAAAAGATCTGTGCTGCCCTGCCTTTCATAGCTAGTATGCAACAAACGACCATCATAAGCAACTTGACTTCGAATAGACTGTGCTCCACGAATGTAAGTTCGTACAGCTTCATCCTGTGTTGGGTCATCAGGCTGGTAAATGGTAACTATCCAGGCGTCAATATTTCGAACAGGTACGAGCATTTATCTTGATTAGATGTAAGGAGAAAAGCTTTCAACCGTCAATCCAGCTTCTAAGGCTCCATGTTCAGCAATGGCAATTTCCAATACCTCTTCAATATTAATTCCTTCTTCTACCTCAACTTCGGTATGGTCAAAGGTGGCGAAGCCATAAAAACAGGTATTTGGGGGCATCGGAATACCGCCAAAGTTTGGAAGTTCCCAGCGAACATTTACCCGGTACACTTTCGGTGTATCATTCGGGATTGGGGCTTGCTGCTTCACAATTTCCAAGGCGATATCCTTAACCTGTTCTACCGAAAGGATTCCTTTTTTAATACTGGTGAGTTGTCCAGTAATCCACTTTTTCAAAGTGGCTATTTTTGATTCTACCGGCGCTCCTACTGAAGCTGCCTTTTCACTCGTTTTTTTAGTGCCTGACATTTTAATATCTGTATATAGGTTCAGAAAAAATATGTATAATCGATTCTAAGTGCCTTTATTTTTGCACCTGATTCCGTAAATACACACTGAAGTTTTCAAAGGCTTTAGTATTACGTTCTATCACCTTTTCCATGCTTTTGGTATGCTCTCGGTACAACTCCATTTGGGAAGCATTACATTGATCCACCTTCGCTTGCAGATTGTTATTCTGCATTTGAAAGTAGTAGGCAATCGCAACCATTAGCATAAAGGATAATCCTTGCTGTTGGACTGTCTTGAGTATGGATAGCCAAATCTTCGCCATTTCTTCAGCATTGTTTTGTTGCTTACCCTCCATATGGTTTATTAATTCATGGGTTAGATCTCATTCAAGTTTCATGGGGTTTGGGAGGTGTGATAGCCTAGTTGAATAATAGTTCGCCCAAGTGCCATCCAGCACTAAAGGCTATTTTTAGTACTATAAAGTCTATGATGTGTAGCCACCATGTTCTTTTCCTTCGGTATAGAATTATAGCCAGGGTAAATAAGCTTAGAAAGATAGTTTTGAATAGGTGCCAGGTATCGGTAGTCCATGCCAAATATGTGGTTGCTCCTGGGTATGCTGGCCGCTTGTCCTCTGGCCAGTCCTTATACTTATTTCTCCAACTGATATCCTTCTTCCAAAACTTTGCTTCTTTGTCTTTGAAGTAGCTTGTGGAATAGTGATGGTCCACCGTATCCATGATATTATTGGATACTCCTGCCAGGATCAGGATAATTGCCGGGATGATATTTTTGAAAATGGCTTTTATCATTTTCTTGCGATCCAATCCACAGTTACGGCTGTGCTGATCACTGCTGCTCCTGTAGCGTCAAAAAATCTAATCTTGAAATCGTTGACTGTTTTGGAGTGTATCTGAACATGATAGAAGGTAGTGCCCGTTGAAGTGACATTCACTACTATACTGGCTGTTTGCAAACCATGATTGATGGTTAAATCTCCACTGGCATCGGTGGTACTACTTATCGAATTGTAGTCCGTCAGATTCGATCCATTAAAGGTCCCTTCCATTACTCCATTATTCAGCGTAAAATCAAAATCAGGAAGACTCAGCCGATCTGCTCGATAGTCATTGCCTGTTTTAGTGCCGTTGGTGGTATACGGCACAGGTGGATCATAATTGCCAAATTGTAACCGCTGTGGACTCAGCATTCCATCCGATTTCCATTCAAAGAAATCTATCTTACCGTTGAAGCCTACTAGGGAATTAATGGCTGGGGCAATTCTAAAGCCATTGGTGTTCTGGCTGATATCAAAACCTCCTGGTACAAGATCTGCCAATTCTAACACCCCATTGATATACACCTTTACAGAATCATCTTCCTCAAAGGTTGTCCTAACGGTGTACCAGGTATCTTTAGTCCATCCTGAAGAAGCTGTGGCGCTAAGGGTTCCGGTTCCAGCACTGGTGTTATAGGTAACTTCTACAGCAGTGGTACTCTGTCTTAGTCGAACCATTATGCTATTTAACCCTGCTCCAGCCCACAATTGATTGACTCCTGTCAGTACACTATCCATCGTAAAGCGGATGGTATTTTCAAAGCCTTTTGTGGCCTTCCACTTGTCTTTGTAGTTTTCTTCATTTTGATCAATCTGCACTAATTCCTCGGCACTGGTTAGAGGCCATCCTTCAATGTAAGTCGAATCATCAATTACTAATACTGGATTCTTAAAGGAGGTGGTAATGGCTGTGCTGTCCTTTACTTGCATAGAAGTCTCTCCTTCCAAGCGGTAAAAACTACCTTCTGATAAATAATCATCTACTTGGACTGCAAAGATATCCGAATAGGTAGGCGCTCCTTGGGCACTGGAATACATAACACTTCCCTCAGATCCTGCCTTTACGATATTATTGACAACTAATTTTGGATTGGAAAGAATGACATTACTATTGTTAATCAACTCAAAGGCATCAATTCCCCCAGAGGTTTGATAGATCTGACTATTGGAGAAAACAGCATCTTTACAGTTATTCAAAATGATAGTTGCACTGCCGGGCTTTTGCCTAGGACGGAAGGTGCATGATTCGATAATCGTATCATCACAGTTTTCTAAATAGACTTGCTCTCCAACATCTGTATCACCTCCATTTACTAAGAATGAGCAATTTGTAAATTTTACGGTTCTTGGTGGGTAATTATCTACCTCTTGCTTAACCACTACTGAAGCTACCCGATTATTGTGGTTGAATTTTAGTTCGCCCAATTGAATCTTTCCACTATTGGAAGATGGGTTAGATATTTCGTAGTATAAGATTCCGGTTTGATAAATACTATCAATATCAAAAAAGGCCGCTGGCACCTCCATTTCTTCAGCAACAACATTGCTATATAGTTCGTTGGCAGCTCCATGACCTCTTACACCGGATTGCCCGTCATAAAAATCAATATGGCCGTACTGGTTGTATTCAGCACCTGGTCCAAGGTAGATATAGGAATAACCAGCGTTATATTCTGTGATATTATCCACATGATCGGTTCCAGTAAAGCGTAGAAAGTTCACTCCTTGTTTTTCCGTCCCCGTACTAGGAACGGTATTTTCTACCCGTACCCCATGACTATAGGGCCGAACTACCAAGACATTATCCAGGGTAATATTAGCTGTATTGCTTAGGTACAAAAAGGAGTTATTGATATTGTAAGGATTGGAGGCCAATTGCTTTCCTTTGAACACTACGTCCTTCCAAACTACATTGGCCACCCCTAACATTTCTATGTTTCCTGGCTCTGCTGTCTGGCTATCAAAAATGATGGTAGCCCCGTTGCCATAGATGATGATCATAGAAGTATCAGAAGTAGTGATTTGATCAAATTCAATATTGTTGATATTGTACTCTCCTCCGTGAGCCAATCCCATTGTTTTGTAGCCTCTAATCCGTAGGGTATCCCAAGCTGCTTGAAAAGCTGCATCATCATTTTGACCGTCAAATGAAATCGCTGCAAAGCTATCTACATGCACCTGAGCAATTGGAGTCCCCGAAGCCATATTTTCTGCTACAATGCTATCGAATCTGATTTTGTGCATCTGCTCTGTAACTGGATCAAAAGTAACCAAGGTTGGGACAGAATTAGTATCAATAGGTAAGGCATTGCCATCTATCAGGATTGAAGTAAAACCTTGGCCTATGGCCAACTGATTATCAACGGCACTAAAAATTACTCTTAGTCCTCCTGGGCCCTCTAAAGCAAAAGAATAATCATTACCCTGGTCATAATCATATTTCACAACAATACTATCTAAGGCCCCTGCTTTTTTAATGGAAAATAGTCCTATATCTCGATTGTTGATTAATTGAAAATATCCATTACCAGTATCATAAAAAACTAACCGTTTTCCATCCAGGTAAGCAGTTCGGTTAGAAGTTAATGTATCATCATAAGTATAGATATTCTGAAAGAGAACCTCACTTACGCTACTGCCATTAATGGAAAAGCGATAAGAACTATCTGTGGCAACTGCTGTAATGAATGGACTAGTCCACTTTAAACTATCCCCCACCGCATCCCATTCCATGTATTGACCATTGGTACCAATAACCAAAGGAAAAGCGTAAGGTGTGTATTGAACTCGACCAGTAGCACTATTGAGCTGAAGTACGCCGCCAATATCGGCAACTGCAGTTAACAAATCTGGAGTGATTAAGCGAAGAGAATCTGATCCACTTAAGGTAAGATAACTTAGGTTAGTGAGATCAAATCCATAAGTATCCATTCCTGCAATAGAAGTATTCATCTTTAAGATGCCTCCTAAAATCACCGAATCACTTTCCAAAGAAAGACCATTCTTAGCGTTTACAAGGCCCTGGCCATCACCTCCGGAGCTTCCGGCCCCACCTCCACAACATCCACAATAGCCTTGAGAAAAGGTCCCTCCTCCGCTGACATCTACGGTTTGACCATTACTGTTCAAATAGCCTAATTGCTTGATCTGAGAAGATCGAGTAGAGACAAGAAATATTCGATTCAAACTGGAGTCTACTGATCCAGTGTTCCAGCAGATCTGCTGGGAAACAATATCATAGCGCTGTGACCAGGCCACACACGATAAAAATAGGAGTGATATAGTTATGATACTCTTCATTATCCGCCGCAATCAAAGGTTCGTGTTTCTGATTCTGTTCCAAAGGAGTTAGTCACCGTCATCTGGACCGTATTGATACCGGATCCAGTTGATGAACTAAAGGAAGCCGAGACCCGCCGAGGCGACTCCGCCGGGAAGTAAGTGAAACTCACCGGACTGCCATTCAGCGTAATCGATACATGAGCCTCCTCCACCGTACTCTCCAGAAAGATCGTAGCCGATGAATTACACTGAGTCGGATTGAATGGGTTGAAAGTAGGCTGGGAGGTGACAAAGCTAATGATTTGGGTGCTGGAGGGAACCTCCTCGCTGGTGTTGCAGCATTCGCAGATGCCATAGAGGAGTTCGCCGCCAGTAGGTGTGACGGTGGTTCCTTGAGCATTGACGTAGCCGATCAAGCGAGTCGCTCCAGTGAAGGAGATCTGCGTGAGGCGGATGAGGTTACTATCCACGCTACCGACTTTCCAGCACATATAGTCTGGCTCGATGTCATACTTCTGGCAGGAGCAGAGCAGAGGCAGTATTGAAAATAGGATGATGATAAAACGCATTATTCTTGGGTTATAATTCGGATTCTAGCACCGCCGCTATTATCGATCGTAATGGCGGGGGTGTATTTGAAAACATTGGTTACGGGGTCGAGCTGGGCTTCGCAAATGATTGGGGGAGCGTAGGGTTGTAAGGGCTCTCCGTTCACATCGATTGTTACTTCATTGTCGCCATCCTCTACAAAGCCCATGTTGTAGATGGCTACACGTAGCTTTCCTGCGGCGATGGCTGGAGGGCTATCGGTGCGCTCGTCATAGCCAGGCGTGATGTTGCTGGCCGTGGGTGTGGCGGTATTGACGGTGACGCCATTGAGGCTCACATCCGATGGGCTTCGTTCTCTTCTACTCTCAGGCATTGGCTTTGCGTTTCATCAAGCGAATAATTACGTGGTTGCCGCCGTAGACTCGGGGCTTGTCGATCGCGGGCGGGGTGGCATTGGGGAGGAAGACCAGCTTGTAGGAGTGATCTATCCCAGGGCCGTTGAGGTCGCCTTCGATGAAGGCCTCGCCGGGTGGGATGACCTCGCCATCGTCAATCTGCAGGTAGCTTTGGCCGGCATTGTAGAAGCGGACCAGGCAGGCCTGACTGAGCGTGAAGGAGAGATCGTCTCTCTTCTTGATGATCTGCTTGATGGTGATGCTACCCCTCTGCATATTCTGGTAATTGTTGAATCAATGCACTTATCAGGTTGCGGGCTTGCTCGGTGTTTTGCTGAACGTAAATGGCTAGTACCTTGATGATGTCGTTGATCGGGTATTCGGGTATGGCTTGCTTGATGGCCTGAATGTGTTGTAAGGCTAGATCAAGGCTGAAGGCCGGACTAGGTGTATTTGTTTGCGTGGCCTCGATGCCGGGGGGCGACTTTTGGCCCACGGTGCCGAGGGCGGCAGCGGGTGGTGAGTACCTTCTCTAGGACATCTACGCCGCGCATGAGCATAGCCTCTTTTAGGGAGGGCTCTTCTAGGCCGGCTATAGCAGATTCCAGTTCCCTTTTCTCTCCTTTCATTTCGATGAGCTCGCGGGTAAGGGCGAGCTGTTGATCGAAGTTTCTTTGCTGCATATTGAGCATGAGCTCTAGTAGGGCATTGCTGGCACTGCCGATGGTCTGAACGCCTTTGTGGCGCTGCCTAATACTGCCAGGGCTAGGCGTTTCTCCCCATTTGACATACATCTTGGGACTCTGATCGATATTAGCCGAAGGGCTGGTTTTGAGTACGAATTGTACATGCCCATACGGGTAGCTGTCGATCATTTCCTCAATCTGTAGCCAGGAATAATTCAGGAGGTCGTCTCCTTCCAATGACTCATCATCATTGCGGAATTTATCCAGCATCTCCTTTTTGTTGCGGGCATTGTAAGCCCACCAATAAGGCGCTTTGGACAGCATGAACTTATCCCTGAATCTTTCCGGTGTGAGGATCATTATCTGCCTGTTTTGACGTATTCGACTTGGAATTCAAAGACGGTATTGGCCGCAATTGTATCGTTCTTGTAAGCGTGGACGGTACTCTCGGAGAGGTTGACCGGACCGGGAAGGAAAACGTAAAAGGGTCGCCCCTGGTCGTTTGCCTGCTTGATCTGGGTGGCCGGTATCTTCTTGAGGATGACGTTCTGCTGATTCTGTAGCTCTATCACTAAGCCATTGAAGATATCTCCACTGGCTTGAGTGTAGGTAGCGCTGGTCTTGGCGCCGGCTTCGGTCACCCAAATGCCGACCATGAGATTCCGCTCTACTGGACTGTTCTCCTCGATCTTGTATTCCTGCTGATCCTGGATGAGGGGGATGGAAATATTTTGCCGGTAAACGACAGGTCCAGCTGGCCCCTCATAGAATCCTCGATTGGCCAAATGTGAATAGATCATAATGCAAAGGATAGCACAGAGGCAAGTTATCGCCTTGCCTCCGCGAATGAAGAATGTATATCTTGGATCAGCAGACTAGGAAGTCGTCAACTTGGTGCTGGCACCTTTGATGATCGCGCCGTATAAGCCGATGAATAGGTAATTCAACCGGTTGGCGTTGCCGGCGATGTTGGTCTTGTCGGTCGCGCGTACGCGAATCTGAATCTCGTTTTCATCTCCTCCACCAAAGCGGATCGGTGCACCGAGCTCCTTGATCTCCATACCGTTCTGCACATTGTCCGTCGTGGCGCTTTGCTGCGTGTCCTGGACGGTGCGGAAAGTCATGTTCAAGCGGTTGGTGATACGCTTACCTTCGTTGGTAGTGATGGTGTGATCGCCCCAGTATAAGCCTTCGAGGGCCTTGTGTTCGATCAATCCAGAGGTAGCTTCGTTGAAAATATTCTTGTCGGGCCAAAACTTGGGAGGCATGTATACCGCATTGCCAGATACGATTTCCACCGGAATGATGCCTAAGCTCATACCTACTGCTACGAAAGCATCCCGATCTAGCAATCCTTTGGCAAAGGGTAAGATATCCTTCTGGATGGCGTCATTCAATTTGATGATATAACTCCCTTCGGAAGCACTGAAGGGCGCTACAAGACACAGCTCATCTGGGCGGGCTTTTGAGATATCCAGGCCCAGGCTATTGGCGGCAGATACCGCGACTTTCCAAGCCGAGCTCCTTGAAATATGATTGTACATTTTGGATAAAGGTTAGTCTTAAAAAATAGTTTTGCGGATGGGCTTAGAGGACCAGCATATTGCCGACGCCATTACTACCCAGGATCGGACTTTCCTCAAACATCGGATCGGATCCCGGCTGCAAAGCACTGTTGGGATTCACAGGGATCTCCGTGACAGAGGTGCCTTGAATCAAGCTGAAGATATCAGCGCTACCCCCAGAAATACTGAAGTACTGTGGAGCGAATTTCACCCCAGCTTCAATGCCACCAGCAAAGGCAGCTCCCAGGGCTGCAAAGCGGACCTTGCGATCCATTTTCTTATTCATAGCCACACTTCCGCCGGCTGCCACCTTCAAGATGGGCAGTACCTGGCCGATAGTTTGGCGAGTGCCTTCCGGCTGACTGGCCAAGGCTCTGTTGATCACGCCATTTGCCGCCAATCCAACACCAGCACCCAATACACCGTATAGGATGTCCTCTGTAGTAATAGTTACGCTTCTTGATGCCTTTCTTCGGGCCATAGCTCTTCCTATTTTACACTCATTACACATAGTTGAGTGGATTAAAAAAATGAGTTAATATAAAATGATCCCTCCCTACTACGCACGGCGGCGACGGGTGGATTTCCTTCTTTTAGTGGTACCCTTCTTTTTCAAGGTGCACTTGCCATTCACCACTTTGGCAGCTGCTTTCTTGGCTTCCGCCTGCGTCTTATTGCCTTTCTTTACTGCATCCTTTACATAGGCGGTGGCGACTTTATTCAAGGCAGCCTTGGTGATACGACCGGCGCAATAGCTTTTTTTGGCTTTGCGCAATCTTTGGTACTTCGTCAGAGTCTTTCTTTTCTTCACTGGCATAGCACAGTATTTTAGGTTTATTGAAATGCAAGGATGCCAATTAATGAAGCGAGTGCGGCTATGCCTACACCACCGCTTCCGGCACCTGCTTGGGTTCCTTTTTGGAGTTTAGCTTCTTCTTCGAATAAGGTTGGATCGCTCATGTTTTGCTTGCCGATAGTGCCGGCTTCTTCCTTCTTGCCTTTGAAGAGTGAGATGATCTTTTCAATGGTTTTGATCACCCAGGTAATCGCGCTGATCACAGCAGTTACAATACTGCCGATGGTAATGCCAGCAATCTGTGGCACCTCCCCGGCCAGGAAGATTTCCTGTGGTGTAGCTCCAGTTTTGGATTTAATGCCATTGAGAATAGTCCCTTTCAGCTGATCATGATTCAGCCGACCCTTCTTGGCGATCCAATTAAAAGTCCTTTGCTGCTCGGCACGCCGTCGGCGAATCTCCGGGCTTTTGATCTTGGCTGGGTTGGCGAAGAGATAGATGAAATAAGGTCCCATGCTCTTGGCCACGCCTTTGAAAATCCAGTTGACAAACTTCTTGAAGAGATTTGTAAACCACTTACCGATGTTTTGGAAAAAGCCACCAATCTGGGCATCTGAAGGCTTGGGTATGCGAACGCCAAAATCAGGGAATGCCTTGGCAGTTTTATTACCTGAGCTCCGAATAATTCGCTCTACCTGTTGACCAAAGGGATCTTTAACTAGACTCCCAATTCCTGCAATCGTTCCTCGATCCATGGCCACGGCTGCATCCAAATATTTCGTCTTGACTCTAGGATTAGGCTCATGTAAGGCAAAAGCGCGATATCGATCGGCCCATATGAATCGATCCAATTCACCTACACTAAAAGTGGTAATATCCCCTACCCCTTCAGTAATGATGGAGTCTGGTATATCTGCCAAAGCAGCTTCCATCTGACGCATCGAAAGCTCGATCTCCTTCTTATTTACTGCTTGTACTTTCGTCGTACCTAACTTGTACAATCCTTGCACTTTATAATCTTTTTTATAGGTGAATCGCTTTTCTTTCCCGAAAGGCCCTCCTTCCTGCTTTTTCCAAACCACATCTAAAGGCAGTTCCTTTCCATTGATGATCGCCACTGGGTACACATGTACCAGGCGCTTGCTCAATCCATAACCCACATAGCGAATGATATGCGGTACGCCCATGTTTTGCAGGACACTGCTAATGAAGACTGTGAAGCTCTTGCAATCTCCTTTTCGGGTTTTGTGCATCAAATAGCTAGGTGTTTGTACCCATTGATTTCGCTTGGGATCTTCTTCGTATTGAAATGATCTATCCACGAAGTCAAACAGCTTTCTCATGCCTCTTGCTGTAGGAGGAAACTGTTCCGAAAAAGCTGCCGTATCATTCCGATCGGTATAGAGCACCTCCTGTACCAATCCCACTATATCGCCGGTATTGTACTTGCGCTTTCGCAAGCTTACCGTATCCCGATGGGGTTTGATCAAGCTAGTATCTACCATCATTGCAAGGCAAAAAATTGAAGTTGTCTATTGATGATGATCGATTGGCCATTGGGGAAGGTGAGTTTGCCTCTGATGTCCAATGGAGCTACAAAGCTCATTTCCCCACTGAAGTACTTTTGAATCTGGCTCAAAAAGGTAGTGGCACCAATGTTCACGTTTACCCCCAATTCCTTTTCCTCTCCATGCACTAGCTCTACCCTATTCGCCGTCAACACATCTCCCAATTTCACCCCTTGCTGACTCACAATGGCCGAAAAAGACTGCGCCGTCAAATTGACACCAGTCTCATTCTTGACTTGCAATCGCAGTCGTAGAATGCCCAAGACCACACCATCCACTACTTTAATACTAAAATCACCGATTCGCATCGGTAATATGGAATAGCTGATATTGCGAGAAATAGCATTGGCGGCATTACCCAATAGGTATTGTCCTATCGCTAGACCACCAATGATTTGTAAGGCTTTCATTTACATTCTACTTTGGTATCAAGGTATATTTTAATGATAACGGTTGTATCAATGAGGACAGGATAGGAAAGCTTATGCTAATTAAAGTAGCTTATTTTAAATAGGGAAAGATTTGATATTTTGTGATGTAAAAACCTAAAGACCAAAATCATGACTGACGCTAATAAGGAAGCTTTAAGAATAATTAAGGAAGTTGGTGATGGTAAGATTCTTAACCTCGCAGGCCTCAAACTGACTTTCGTACCCAAAGAAATTGCGCAGCTAAAGAATTTGACTACGCTCCATTTGCAAGGCACTCAACTGACACAATTACCTAAAGAAATTGCGCAGCTCCAGAAGTTGACAGCACTCTATTTGCAAGGCAATGAACTGACACAATTACCTAAAGAAATTACGCAGCTCCAGAACCTGACTAAGCTTGATTTGCGAAACAATCAATTGATACAATTTCCTAAAGAAATTACGCAGCTTAAGAAGCTGGCTGAGCTATGGCTAGAAAATAATCAATTAAAACAATTTCCTGAAGAGATTGTACAGCTTAAAAAGTTAGAAAAGTTCGATTGGGCAGCTAATCAATTGACGCAATTACCTAAAGAAATTATGCAGCTTAAGAATTTGACTGAGCTATGGCTAGAAAACAATCAATTGACACAATTACCTAAAGAAATTGCACAGCTCCAGAATCTGACTACGCTCAATTTACAAGATAATCAATTGACACAATTACCTAAGGAAATTGCACAGCTCAAGAAGCTGAATACGCTCCATTTGCAAAACAATCAATTGAAACAACTACCTGAGGAATTTGTACAGCTCCAGGGGTTGAAATTTCTCGATTTAGCCAACAATCAATTGAAACAACTACCTCAAGAATTTGCACAGCTCCAGATGTTGAACTACCTCGATTTGCACCACAATCAACTTGAAGTTGGGAAAGAAGTATTTAATCTTGCACCCAAAGAACAAATCCAAGAGATCCTGAAATGGCAGGAAGCTCAGGAGACGGGACAACTTCAACCCATCCACGAAGCCAAAGTCATTTTCATAGGCGAGAGCAATTATGGTAAAACACACCTCATCGAGTATCTACGGGAAGGAAATATTAATCGAAAAATTACCACAACTCATGGCATAGAGCGAAGCCCGTTAGATATCCCACATGGGGAGAAACCGATAAAACTAAACATCTGGGACCTAGGAGGACAGGAGTTTATGCGAAGTACTCATCAATTCTTTTTCTCAGAACGAACCTTATATGTGTTGGTAACTTTAGCCCGAAGGGAACGCAATGAACTAAATCACTGGCTTAGACTTGCTAGTCAATTAGGGAATGATGCACCTGTGCTTATCGTAATCAATAAGATAGACTTAGATGATCACGATCTTGATCGTCGTAGCTTACAAAGAGATTACCCCAATATTGTCGGATTTGTTCGAACTTGCATCAAGGACAAGCCAGCCGATAATATTGTAGCAGCTGATACGATTAAAGATTTGAATGCAGAAATAACAAGAGTAATCAGCAACAAAGAATTAATGCCTAGCATTTATGAGCGGCGAAGGCCCGAGTGGTTTACAGTCAAGGAACAGTTGGAAAAACTAGAACAGGAAGGTAAAAATTACATTAGCTTAGAAGAATATGAACAACTGGACCACATCAAAGACTTAGCAAAAGATGAGCAAATAAGTAATCTCAGACTGCTTAGTATGCTAGGAGCAGTGGTAAGCTTTGTGGACGATCCACGATTGATGGATACCAATGTGATTAATCCACAATGGATTATGGATGGAGTATACTCCATAATTAATGATAAGACTATTAAAGATGATAACAAGGGAAGGTTCCAATTGGCAGATCTCAGCCGATTGCTAGATCCGAAACGTTACCCTAAAAATCGATATTACTTCCTGTTAGATCTCTTGGAGAAATTCAACCTCTGCTATCCAGTAAAAGGCAGGACCAAGACTTATTACATCCCCGATCTTTTTGAAGATGTCGAACCCGATTTTGATTGGGATAGTACTGATGCTATGCATTTTCGATATAATTATGCCGAGTTTCCACCTGATGCCTTCATGACACGTTTCATTGTGGATATGCACCAAGATATTGAGAAAGATGTAAGATGGCGCAGTGGCGTATTGATTTCAAATGGCTCTTGCCGGGCGAAGGTCTATCAAGCTTATCGAAAGAATATCATCAATATAGAAATCGAAGGTCCGCAGACTGAAAGAGCTAAATATTTATATAGTATACGCCAAACCTTCCGTCTGCTCCATAAGCCGTTCTCCAGCATGGAGATCAAACAGGAAATATCATATAAAAACTTCTGGTTAAACTACCCTACTTTAGTTAAGCTAGAAGATAAGAATAGACCTTACTACCACGTAGAATTAGATGAGGACCTTCCGATCACCAAAATACTTAATGGATATTCTACCTTGAAGGAAAGGCAGACTGATATCCTAGGTAGAATTGAAGAAAAGCTGGACAAAGTAGCAGAAAAAATAGATCACTTATTTGACCTCTCAGTTTTTTCCATAACTCATAGCACCAATCTAGAATATCCCAATATTTTCACCCTCAAACCAGCTAGGCAACTGGCAAATTCACAAAGCGATTTCAAGACCCCATACGACTTGCAACTTTATTGTTCCCATCCAGAGAGTATACATCCAGTGGGAGATCCTTATCGGATCGATATCCCAAAAGAGTGGATCCAGAAACTAGCCCCCTATTACAATGGGCTTATCAAAAGACTTCAGCAACTGGCCCCGTTGATCCGACCAAGCGCATACACGCTATTGGGCCCCAATGCCTATAAGCCACAAAATCTCAACTTGATCGCAACCAAAGACTATATAGGTAAACTCCAGGGTATTGGAGATTCCCCAAAACTAAGAGCGTACGAACCCAAGGCCGCTACTGAAGCCGAATTGCAAATCATCAAACAAATTCTAGATGAGGCGGATCCAGGGAAGGAATGGATGAATTACCTCCAAAAGGTGGTGCATGGCGGCAAAATACTCTGGGTCTGTCCACAGCATGCTGTTCAATACCCGCGATAGATTACTCCCTCACCCTGCCATCAACTCCTCCCACAAACTCAAATGCAAATCCCTGATCCCAAAGTGCTGATAGATCTTCAAAGTGATGTCCGGGGGGAAGATGCGGCGGGGCTTGATGTCTTCGAGCTCAAAGCCCCATTCGCTGATGAGATCCTCGGTGATGAGGTTGGTCCAAAGCCACTTGTGGGAGACGCCGAAATAGATGGCGAGTTCTTTTTTGCTGACGCAGCGCGGTAGGTAAGGTTCCTTCTTTCTCATAAGCAATGCTTTTGTGCCTGGGGGGATGGGCAGTTGTGAAATATGTCCTGGATTATACTGTACTATTGCCTAAATTTTGCATTGCTTTTGCCTTACAAATATACAGGGATTTGTAGTAATCTGCCAGCAAACGAGCTTGAAGGAACCTCACATATGCTATTTTTCCATCTCTTTGATCGCCAAATATGCTAAAAGTAGAGCACGAGCTTCTTGTCTTCGAATTCTACGAAAGTTCGAACCAAAGGCTATGAAAAGAACAAGTGAAAACAACAAGATTGGAATACCAACGGGGTTAACTATAGAAAGGGTACCAATAAAAATAATGATACTGCAGCCGAAACCGACGATAGAAGCCCATATGATTCCAGCAAAAAAACGAGACCTGTTCTCGAAGGATTGGTAATAAGCGAACCCTTCTTGCGAAACAATGCACAATCTAGTCTTCCAAAAGTTGAATATTGCTTCGGGAAAGTCACTAGGGATCATTGGCATTTGCTTAGGGTCCCCCTTCCATAACTGAGGATTCCCCTGCAGCTTATCCAGAATATCATTTAATGCTGAAGGGTAAGGAAAGTTAGATTTAAACCGAGGAATACTTCTTTCAGCAAAAGTTACTGGAATGGCACGAAACGCACTGCCAACGAGATAAGTACCAAATAAAATAAAGATTAGAGAAATTGGTGATTTTTCAATAAGACTTAGAAGATGGTCTAGAATTTTCCATATTGACTGGAATCCACTGCTGTTAGGACCTAAGGCAATTATAACAACGAAGAGTGCTACAAAGCTGTAAAATCCAGGAGCGATAACAGCAAAGAAATCACTACCAGATACCTTGTTTAAAATGGGGTTTGACATTTTCAATCGGTTTTGGTTAATTTAATTTACTATCGGGGTGAACCCAAAGTCCAGTTATTACGATAAGGGAATGGGAGAACTAGACCAAAGGACCAATAGCATGGACTAAAAAGCCCCTGGAAGAAATTCCTCCAAGGGCCGGAATGCAAAATTTGGCAAAATATAGCTCTTCTACTGCAGTAGGGCGAGGTGGTGCCCTACCCTATCGAGTAATATTTTCTTCGATTTTATGGTACATGCAGAATCTTCTTCTGTTGGAGGGGTGTGAAAAAAGGGGGTATTGGGGTAGCGTTCCAAACCACCCCCCATCAAATAGGTAAATCCTATGCACTTTGTGTTTTTTTCGTATAAAAAACTGTTTGTCAGATACTTGATCAGTGCATACACCTCCCCAACAACTTGATTCCGTGTGCACTTTTTCAAAAGATATGCACTGCCCCAGTGCACAGAATTTCGAAAAGTGCATACAAAGTGCATACTTTTTGAGGCCTATGCACTGTTTCGAATTTGATAAAACACTAATAATCAAACCTTTAATAGTAATCAGTGCACAAAGTGCATAGAAAATGCTGAAATTGGTACCCCCCCTATTTCGTAAAAAGAGGGTGTAGATTTTAGCGATTTGGCAAAATGGGCTCATTGTGAAATATTATTCTGACCCAATGGATTCTGTGAGACTTAATTGCTGCTCCTCCCCTGCCGACCGAGTATGCTTTTGATAGCGGATAAAGTCCCGGCCATTGGAGCGCCTTTCCTTGTAGCCACTGTAGTCCTCATGGAACTCCGCGTAGAGCTTCAGCCAATTGGTGAAGATCCTTTGCTTGAGCCAGCTCTCGAAGCCGTGGGTGGTATGATCGCGCATAAACCACTCGTAGGTAGTCTTCTTATCGAACTCATCATTGTGCTTGATATTTCGATCCTCCATCCAGACGATGAACTCCTTGCAGGTTTCCTCCTTCAGCTTACGGACGTTCAGATTGATGGCCTTGGGGCTGCGGAGGCCATCCTGTAGATAGCATTGGACACAGTGGAGCATGAAGTTGTCGAACTGATGCCATTGCTCCTTGGACCAGTCACGGAAGAACCATTCACCAAACTCCTTCTCTGGGCTGACGGTGGCGCTGTAGTAGTCGGCCATTTCGAACTCTACGGAGCGATCCTTGGCGCTATCGCCATGAATACGGATGGTGAGATTGGTGCTGATGCCCATCTTGGCGTAGACGATGGCTGGGCTCTCGTTCTTGCGCTGGCGCTTGATGCCCTCCGTGATGTCGTTGAAGAGCTCCTCGAAGGGGAAGTGGCGTTTGACATCATTGAGGTGGACTAGCTTGGTATCGATGCCGAGCTCCTGGTATTTGAAGCGATCGCTGACGTCGAAGTCCTTGCCGTTGAGCTCGGTGAAAGTGGAGGCATGTTTGGAGGCATTGAGCATGTGGCCCATGGCTTTGAAGATGAGGGTCTTTCCGGTACGGCCGGAGGGATCCTCGCTGATGCGGCTATCGGTGAAGACTATGGCTTTGAGCTTGCCTTCGAAATAGCCATGCAGCAGGTAGCCGATGATGGTCTTGAAAGCCTCGTATCGGCCTTTGTCGGGGATGTTGACGGCTCCGTCGGGACGTTGCTTCCAGTTGTTGGAGATGTTCTTGACGAAGCGGGTGAAGGTGCCTTGGTCCCAGTCGGAATCGGCTAAGGGCTTGAAATCGCGATTGAGGATCTGGTTCTTCCAGATCTTCTTCTCCAAACGGCTGTAGGGTAAGAGTTCCGCCCCCGCCCTAGTCACTTTCACATATCCATTCTGATAGTAGAAGTAGGCCGCATCGCGTGTGTGATTGGAGAAATTGATGGGCTCGTCCTCGGTGAGGCGCTGGAGGATGTGCTTACTGAAATAGGTGCTCACTCCTCCATAGATCTTATTAAGGATCGCTACTTTCAAAACTCCATCGGGCAGATTTTCGGGAAACTGATTGATGTAGTCCTCAAATCGATCCACGATGTCCTTCTCGGCTACTTCCTCCACCACATTATCCTGCACACGCACCATAAAGGATTGCTTACCGATATCGTAACGCCGGTAGCCCATGTGCTTGAGGAGATTGATCAGCTTGTAGTAGTTGATCTTGATTTTTCGTCCCCCATCCCTTTGTTCCAGGATGTCGTAAAAGGCCATGAATTCCGGTTGTTGGGCCTCGGTGCTTTCGCCCTTGAGTAGCTCTTGTGGGGATAACATAGGATTAGATTTTACGGTCATTGCTAAGGGCTTTTAGTCTTTTGGCTAATCGGTAGGCGATGGCAGTCGTCTCGGTATGTAGCTGAATTTCCTGATGATAATTCTGCTGCCAGAACAGTACCTCCTTGTACAAGCGATCGTGATCAATGATGAGTTGTTGCAAGCGCTGATTGATGCGGAGGTTGGACTGGTGCTGCAGAGTAAGGTACCAGCTGTGCAGGTCTTCGGCTCCTTCTAGCAATAGTGATAAGGTTTGCCCCAGGGCGAAGAATAGATTAGCCGTTTCGATATGGTATTGATAGCGTTGGTATTGTTGGGCTTCCGTTGGAGTAGGCAGCTCATCCCCTACCCTTTCCAAGGGCTGGGTGGCAGCTGCCTGTCGGGCGTGATAGACTTTCTTTTGCTCAATCTCCTTCAACAAGGTGGCGACCACAGATTGCCAAAAGGGAAGATTGAGGATAGGATCTGGATCGCGTAGCTTATCCATTACCTTAGCTGTATTAGATAAGATCATTTGCCAAAAATTTGCACATGAGTAATGCCCACTCCTAGCCCTCATTGCCGAGGCAATTAGGGAAGGAATAGGAAAAGGGGGCCAGCTAGGCCAGCCCGAAGTAGAATGTAAAGGATTGGTATGTAGTGGTGTGCCGCTCTAATGCTATGTTGCAACAGGCTTTCTGCTGGCGTAGCCGGTGCGTTTGTCGATGAGTGCGCTCGGATCAAAGCCAGCCAGTCGCATTTGATCCTCCAGGTAGAGCAATTTGTTCAGTTCGGTTTGTCTACCCTTTTCATTGGCCGCTTTGGTGCCTTCGTTTCTAAAGTAGGCTTGGTATTGCCGGTAGCGGTCTTTCCATGCGCCTATGTATATCTCCTCCAGTTTGCCCAGATCGTCTGTTGCAACAAGGGAAAAGTCTGTTGCAACAGGATTTAGGAAGTCGCTAGAGGATCCCCCGGCAGCGGAGGGTATTCCCTCTTCCGCATGGAGCTCTATGCCGTCGGGGTCAGTATCTTTTTTCCGTTCAGTTCTTTTGCTCGTTTCTTGGTAGCCTTGAGGGCGCGTAGCATGCGGTAGTCGTAGTAGGAGCAGAAGCCCATACAGATCTCGAAGATGAACTCTGAAAGTAGGGTGATGATGATACCGAAGTAAGAACGGAAGCCCGTTCTCAATTTCCATTCTGCCAACAAATCATTGTTTTTCACCACCACCACGCCATGCTCCTTCTTAAGGATGCCGGCTAGCTCTGCCCGTTCGGCCGTCAATTGATTTTCTTTGGGTACATGTATATGATAGAATTGCCCTTGTGAATTGTAGTTGGATTCATCGGCGCGTAAAGCCAGGAGGGTAGAGTCGATGATGCGCACGCGATCTTGCATGGCTGCTACTTCCGGATTATCTCCCAAGCCCAATTGCCGCGCCTCAGGAGAGAAGTCATGCACGGCGAAGTACATGCCATAGACGGATAGGAAAAGGCTGACCATCAACAAAGAGAAGTTTTTTGCAATCAAATCCCAGCGCAACTTCTGAGTAGCCCAATAGGTATCCCAAAAGCTATCCGAGAATTTGCGTTTGTATTTCTCCATTAAGAAGAGACCACACAAAGCACCTACGTAGTTCATATAGGGGATGGGAATGATCTCCATCACAATCAGCCCACCGTACCAGCCGGCAGCAGCGCTGATGACATTACACACAAAACTGAAGAAAAAGGCCCCACGCCGCGACTTGGCATTGCGGATGAGCCAAGGCTGTTGACCAGAGGCTCGACCAAAGCGCCTTTCCAGCTCTCCTTCCAGGTCCCGTTTG
>ENA-UENT01000410-UENT01000410.1-marine-metagenome-genome-assembly--contig:-NODE-410-length-27132-cov-3.390937_pt1 | contig 27132 bp, 9 predicted proteins | sample MGYA00237879_ERZ529330 | MGnify/ENA primary metagenome ERZ529330 (study PRJEB26372, sample SAMN05368345) | marine metagenome | biome: cultured habitat; feature: ocean water; material: water; isolation... | reverse complement strand
GGATAGATGTCATTGGAGAGATAGGTAGTATCTACTCGAGGGTAGGTGACCAATTTCTGCTCGTAGAGACTTTGCACCAACTTCAAGGTCTGATCGGCTGAAAATCCAAAGCGTTTATTGGCATTGACCTGTAAGCCGGTAAGATCAAAGAGTTTTGGAGGATATTCTCGTCCCTTTTTCTTTTCAAAAGAAACAATTTTGAATTCCTCACCAGTCACCTGCTTCAGCAAGGCTTCCCCTTCTTCCTTTTTGTAAAACCGACCTTTTTCACAATTAAAAACTACCTCGCGATAAAGCGTCTGTAGTTCCCAGAAAGGTTTAGGTACGAAGTTGGCAATTTCGTGGTGGCGTTCCACGATCATCGCCAGGGTTGGAGTCTGGACGCGGCCGATAGACAACAACTGCTTGTAGCCTCCGTACTTCAGGGTATAGAGTCTGGTCGCATTCATCCCCAATATCCAATCCCCGATGGCACGAGAACGGCCAGCCTGGAAGAGGTTGTCAAATTGACTTGCGTCGGTCAATTGTTGGAATCCCTCCCGGATGGCTTCCGGGGTGAGTGAAGAAATCCAAAGTCGTAATACCTTCCCCTTATACTTAGCCATTTGCAGTACCCAACGTTGGATCAACTCTCCTTCCTGTCCAGCATCGCCACAATTGATGACCACTTCAGCCCTCTTGAATAGCTGTTTGAGAATACCAAACTGCTTCTTCACGCCTTTATTAGTGATCAACTTAATATCAAACTCATCAGGTAGGATGGGGAGCGTTTGCATACTCCATTTTTTCCAACTGGCCTGATAGTCATCAGGAGCTTTTAAGGTACAAAGGTGACCAAAGGTCCAACTCACACAATAGCCATTGCCTTCATAATAGCCGTCTTGGCGAGTCCTAGCGCCAATGATCTGGGCTATCTCACGTGCAACGCTAGGTTTCTCCGCAATGCATACCTTCATAGTACAAATTAGGTGGATGGAACCCCAACCGGAGTTGACCCTCCAAAATAGTCACTTTTTCTGGTAAGGACAATCAAGTTGTGACTAAGAGAAGCTAATGGGAGCAATTACATAAATGGGAAAAAGAATAGCGCGAGAATCGTGATTACTTACCCACAAATTTCATCTTATAGCTTACGCTGATGCTTCCTTTTCTAATTTTTTCAAGCTTCCGACGTACCAATTGTCTTTTCACAGGTTTCAGTTTCTCTGTAAAAAGTACACCTTCGATATGGTCGTATTCGTGTTGAATAACTCTAGCCTCTATACCTTCGTAAGTCTCTTCGTGGGTTTCAAAGTTTTCATCTTGATAGCGAATACGAATGGTACCCTGCCGATCCACATCTCCCCGGATGTGCGGAATACTCAAACACCCTTCCTCATATGCCCATTCATCACCTGATTCATCCAAGATTTGAGCATTGATAAAGGCTTTTTTAATCCCTTCTTCTTCTTTCCCCTCTTCCTTAGTTTGCTTCGTATCAACTAGGAACAAGCGGATGGCCAATCCAACTTGGGGGGCGGCCAGGCCTACGCCTTCTGCTCCATACATGGTTTCCCACATATTCTTGATCAGCCCGTCCAGATTTGGGTAATCTGCGGTGATCTCCTCTCCCTTTTTCTTCAAAACGGGATGTCCATAGCCATATATCGGTAAAATCATCTTTTCTGTTGTTGTAATTCAAGCTTGCTTTTGGCGGTGCAAATTTGCGAATACTTTTGCTAATAATGGTAATGATCCAGATAATCTTGCAAGATTAGTATAGCTGCCATTTTATCCACTAGTGCCTTGTTCCGTCTTTTCTTCTGTTTGGGAACAGCTTGTAGGATCAATTGTTCAGCAGCCTTGGAACTGAAACGTTCGTCGTGTAGTTCCACTTTGATATTGGGAAAGGTCTTCTCCAGTTTTCTGACAAAACCAACAACCAAGTGGTGGATTTTAGCTGGCCTTCCATCGGGATATCGGGGTTCTCCTACTACGATTGTTTCTACTTCTTCGGTTGCACAGTAGTCTTCCAGAAAGGGAATTACCTCCTCTGTTGACAGGGTATCCAGGCCGTTTACACTTATCTGTAAAGGGTCAGTAGCAGCGATGCCCGTTCGCTTGGTTCCGTAATCAATTGCAATAACTCTTGCCACGCCGCAAAGATAAGTATTGAAGTGGTAAGTAGTGTGCCAAAAAAAAATTGCCGACCTCCCATACAAGTATGGGAAGGCCGACAACTATCCTCCGCAGTCGTATTTTAATTCAATCTTTGATCTAAAAGTAATGAACGAGATGACGATTTTTTTTTGGAAGGTGACAAATGGCCTTGATAGGGTGACAAGTAGCACCTTGTTACGTCTCAAGAGAAGAAGTAAGGCTCAGAGAAAGCTATTCCTTTGACCTAAGACATTTGCATAAATATAACAAATACTCCAAATTTGTTATAATACTGTTATGTATCAAGTAAAAATAAACGAATAGAGCAGTCTCAGCTCGGTTCCACGCTTGTTAGCAATTGACTTGCTTTGTTCACGAAATAGCCGTACCGAAAGGTCCTTAGTCGTAGAAAATCCCTTACCAACATCAGTCCTTGGATTACGATGACATTTCAGACTTAGTGCTAACCATCTTGATTACCGTTAGCTGGTATCTACTTGTGTGGACTCCTACTTATCTAGGGCAAGTGCAAATTCTGTAACTTCATTGAGGTTGATTGGTATCAAAATTTCAGGGAAGGACGCAGTATTTCCATTAAATACGAAAAACAGGGAAGCCATCACCGGCCAACTTGTGATTAGGTGGAGAAGAATTAGGCTTGATAAAAGACCAATTTTAGAGGAATTCACTGGAATTATGAATATAAAAACTGTACCCATTCAGCCCCTCCAAGAGTAAGCAAGATCAGGCTTCCCAAAAACTTTACAGAGGAGCTTCTCCGGAGACATCTCCGATCTTGATCGCTCTAAAATATACCACTGTTGTCCTTGCGAAGGTCTCCAGTAGTTTACGCTCAGGAAATGGACCTTGAAGCCAAGGATTAATAGGATCTTCGAAGTCCCAATCCGAGCAGACAAAACGCCAAGAGCTATTGTTTAAAAAATCCGGTTGAATGCCGATAAGCATACGTTGTAACTCAACAATATCTCGAGTACTCACTTTTCCATCATTGTTAACATCCGCTGCTATAAGTTGGTAAGGGTTTGAGAAAGCTTCTATACCAATAATGTGCCTATGGAGTAAGACTATATCTGTTACCGTGACTCCGTCCAATGGTTCAGTTTCAAATCTTGGCGTGATACTGAGCGCCGACCATTGATATTCGTACAAACTCGCCGAGCCATATATGTCGGTATGAAGTGTGGTATCAATATCACCTTCAAAGTCCACCTGAAGATCAGAGATGGGCTTTCCTGGTCCCGCATTTACGTAAACTCCAACAACCAATTCATCAATCTCACAGGCGCCATGAATATCCGCTGCTATGATAAAGCTGGAACAGGTTCCAATACGAGAGGACTGATTCCATGCATGTACTTCCACAAAAAATTCCCCAGCATGCTTTGCATAGTCCCGACAAGTCAGGATTAAACTATCCATGTCTTGGTTGATAGTATCTCCAAGGAGATTAATAGAATACTGAAGAGGCCTGCCGTCCAGGGAATCTAGTATAGGCATCTCCAACAGGTCTGTAGCAGGGATACTTGCTCCGGTATAATCAGAAACACCATCGCCATCAAGGTCCACATTACCGATATAAGGTAGATCTACGATTAGGTATGGTTTACAAACTAGGAGCTGTTGACTCGTGTCCGTCGGAACGTACGGTGGGTTATACGATGAATCAGCCATTATCGTGTATGACCAGAACATCAAAATTAGGCAATGTATTAGTCGAAAATTATTCATGGGATGTAGGGATCAGTTCGTTAAGGAATTAGTTAGCTCGTAAGGCACTATTATCTAAATCGCCAACTTTCACACCGATGAAATCGATATTTACATCTCCATATGGGTCATTGATGGATATTGACTCAGCTTGCCGAGCTTCTTCCCAAGGAGATCCTGGCATGGCAAAGGAGGTGTTCTCCTCAAAGAATCGCCAGGAGTTGTTGTTCATAAATGTATCTTGAATACCCAATATGACACGCCGTATCTCAATTGCATCTCTAATACTAAGCCGTTCGTCTCGGTTTACATCAGCGGCCAATACTTGGTAAGAATCTGGGAGTAGGCGGGTACCTAAGATATGACGTTGGAGTAGCACGAGATCAAAGCTGGTCAGGCCTTGAGCAGGGTTTGAATTCTTTGTTGGCCTAATAATAAGGCTGTCCAAGCCTGTTCTCTGTCTATAGAGGAAGCCATCTTCGTTGGTGGTAAGGATAGTATCCAGATCTCCCTGAAATTCAATATCCACATAAGGCACATCATCACCTGTGGTGGTCGAAACCTCGACAGACATTGCTGCAGGATGATAACTGCAACTCCGTTCATATACGGAACCGGTGACATACAAACGGCTATAGCAGAAGCTGGAGTTTCCCTGTTTATCCCAAGCACTTACCTGTACTATAGGGAATGCATCCAGTGATGTAGATCCTGGGCAGGTCAATACGAGTGTATCTTGGGTGCGGTCAACTGGCGCCCCTAGGATGTTAACGGAATAATCAGTAACTATTTTCCGAGCTTCTCCTGAAGCGACTTGCCCAGTGCAATCCGTGGCTCGTTCATCTAATAAATCAATTGCAGGCACTCGAAGCACTGCCAGATCCCTCTGTCCATCCTGATTAATATCTATTTCAGGAACGCTTTCCATCTGCACCTCAATGAATAACTTACATTGGGGCTTGGGGGCAATGGTATCCAGAACGGAAAAAAATAATAATTGAGCCGTGTCATTACAAGCGGGACTAGGATGTAGGTATAGTACATGCTGCCCAATGGGGAAATTGCCAGCAAAGAAGGTATCCTCTCCTTGTCTTAGGAAGTAGTCTTCCGGATTTGAGATATCAGCCATGACATCAACAGGAGTGATCTGGCCGTCCTGATCGAGATCTTGAATATCCAGGTCTATCTGCAGCGAAGGTGTATAGGATGCTACGGGGCAATCTGGACCAAAGGAAACCGGCAGACTCACCCAGGCATGACATATCGTAGAATCAGCATAAAATACAGGGATATGGGTAGAATCAGGGGGAAGAGGGATATCGACCTTAGCTGAAAGAAAAACAGGTAGTAAGAGGCATAGCCACAAGGCTAATCCTAATTTAAATGTGTTCATGGGATCTATGATTTTTGGTTCGTAGGTATTGATTATTTGACCCAGTATAGTCGTATTCCTATCAAGGGAAACATGCTTTACTGGTCTAGTGCGTTCATATTCAGATCTCCGATTTTGACCCCTATGAATCTTAACCTTATAAAGTCTGAGTTAGCATGTACTGTCCATGAATCTGGAAAAGTTTGTCCTGCCCAAGGATCAGAAGGATTCTCAAATCTGATAGAATCATCAAAAAACCTCCAAGAGCTGTTGTTGCTGAATTGATCCTGTACCCCGAGAATGACTCTCTGCATCTCTATCACATCCATGAGAGACAGCAGTTGATCATTGTTGACGTCAGCAGCCAATTGATGCCATGGTGTAGGTAGAGATGTAATTCCAAGTAAATGACGGCGGAGAATACTGATATCTGTCACAGAAACGCCCGTATTCGGTTCATCATTTCGCCTTACACTGACTTCCATATCCCCTACCAACCAAGGGCGTGTACCTATTTGCAGAAAGCCATAATAATTAGTTACAAATGTTTGGTTGATACTGCCTTGTATCCCTATCTCTGCGGCTGGAATTCCTCTACCTTCGATGGTTTCAACTTCCACTGTAATTGAAGGTAATTCCACTTGAGCACACAAAGGGCCATCTACTCCCCTATCAAGGACATAGATCAAACTCTTACAATTACCCTCCACTCCCTGTTGGTTCGTGGCAATAATCCCTAATTCAAAAGGGTTATGATACCCTCGATAGAAAAAGTCACAGGTGAATAAAAGTTGGCTCTTTCCATCTTCCTGTAGAATGCTCAAGCCTGGCTCCCCGATATCCTCATTTTCATTAAAAATTGTACTAATCGGAATCCCCTGACTCTGGCAATCAAAGTCGTGTTCAATCAGCAATTGATCTGAATACAATCTTGCCATAGCGACCTCGGGGTTTCCATCATTATCCAGATCAATAGGTGGACTCACCGCCTCAAGGTTAACCGCAATGCCTGGCTTACAGATAGGGGTAAATGTGGTGGTGTCTGATATTTGGAATCGAAATAGGTCTCGATATCTAGCGCCACAAGTATCACTCAAGTTGATTTCCAACGCATGTAAACCCTCTGGAAATACGCCTTCGAAAGTTAGCGTGTCATTTTGCCAACTAAAGAAAGGGTTAGCATTTTCCACATCTGGAATGAAATCGATGGGCGTAAAATAGGAATCCCCGTTTATCTCTTGTACATCTAGATCCAGTGCGGTTTGCAATAGATCGAAGTCAAAAGCACATAGATCGTTAAGCAGTATCGGAATCTCTACAAAGGTTTGACAGCCAGATGCATCAAAGTCAAGGAGATACTTATCATCTCTTTCCGAATGGAAAATGGAAAAAAGAAAAAATGAATAGATGGGAAATAGCAACAAGGCTAATCCTAATTTAAATGTGTTCATGGGATGTATGATTTTAAGTCATCTAAATACAATACAGCAGCACTTGAACAGTCGCGAATTCTGTTCAAATCAATGGACGGGATAGCAATGTATCCAGTTGGAAGTCCAAGCTGCCTTACAATTGGTTAAAATGTGCTTCTAGATGTCCTTAAAATGTAGGGTAGACGAACGCGTTGTTCACCGAAGATAAGAAATTAAGATTAAATATTAAAATATATTATATGCGATTAAAAATCTACGGCTATAGCTGATTCAATTTCCTGATGAATTCATTCTTGAATTTCCCACCTATTGGATAATTTTTATTGTTTAAGTGGACCTCCCCGGAAGTAATATCTATACTATCTACGTACGGAATTTGTACGATATAATTTCTATGGATCTGAACGAATAATTGTGGTGCTAACTTTCGCTTGAGTTGCTTAAGGGAAGTCTTGACCGCATATTTCTTTTGTGTAGTATTGAGAATGCTGTAGTTTCCTTCTGCCTCTATCACCACGATATCCAATAAGCGGACCCTGAAAAGTTTGTTGTTGCTTTTTACAAAAAGGACATCGCTTGGCATGGCTCCATTCCGCCAACCCTGTACCAATTGCTTGGTCAGATGTTTGCGATGACTGTGAAAAAAGGCTATCTGAATGGTACTGTGTAGGTTAAGCTTGTCGAAGGGACGAAAAAGAAAACCATAGGGTTCTAGCCATTTGGCCCGTTCGAAACTCTCTTGGTCATTCTGCTCAGCTAGAAAGACCATAGGAATACGGGCTTCATGCAGCTTAGTCGCTTGGTCTAAATCTGCCGCTCTGCTTGCGGAGGAAAGACTGAAAAGGATTAGATCTGGAGTGTGGTTTTCGATGAGATGTAGCTTGACATCAGCGGATCGAACGGTTTTCACCTTACTGTACCCTAGGTCCTGTAGCATTGTTCCTGTCTCAGTCGCAAAAAGTGGATCGTCATGAACGATCAGAATATTCACTTCTGCCATTTCAGGTTCTTCTTTAATAAGGAGTGAGTGTTGCTTTGATGTAATTCGTTTGGTTCTCCGGCAATCTTTGTGGTCGGGGAAGGGGTAGTTTTCACCAAATGGTCAGAACGACAAAGCCGTGAATCTCTACTTTTTTTCCGAGATAAACGATAGAGCCTTCTTATTTGGTGATAAAAGTCTGGATTTGGGGGGTAAAAGCTATTGGTTATTATGCCATTATCTAATATGTCAACTCCTCGGTCAAATTTGTGCTGTCTTACACTTTTAAATCAATAAAACGCCGGCAATAAAGGAATTATTAATTGCATACATTACCTAAATCTTCCGTATTTGTCTTTATGTGTATAAAAAAGACCTGATACGCAATATATCAGGTCCTTCTCTAATTTGGATCAATCCCCATTAGTAGAATCCTACCGCTGGGAATAGTTCCCCCTCTTAATATTTGATTTTTTAAGGAGAGAGATAACGACTTTTGGGGTCGAATCTCATCACTATGCACATTGACTACGATGGACAATAGTGATACTTCTCAATTCAAAATCGTACGTAATAGTAGGAGATTCGTTACAATTCTAATAGGCGAAGGTGAGGAAGAGAGAGTTGGACAGGGTAGAACCCGAAGAAAAGGTGTTAAAGAAAAACCGTTCTTTCGGTCTCGGGCATAAAAAATGCAGAGACCAGAACTTAATCCAGCCTCTGCCTCCAAAAGGTCAACTAAGCTTTATCACTCATATAAAATCAATTTTCTCGTTGCAGTATGTTTACCAGCGGTCAGGGTATAGAATAAGGTACCCCGAGCTGCTAAATGCTCTTGATGTAAATCCACTTTATGGAAACCCGCTTTATAAAAGCGATCTATACCATACAGTGCCTTACCGTTCAAATCAAAAACCTTGAGACTCACCCAATTATCATCTGGCAAATGGAACCCAATGGTCGTCATTTCATCAAACGGATTGGGAATATTTTGCTCTAATCTAAAATCGTTCTGTTTATCTGCATCTGGCTTAAAGACTAGTCTCGGCACCTTCACTTCTCCTTCTTCCGTATAAGCCTCAGCGGGAGTAAGGTTTGAAGTTAAATGAATAGCATTCCGAATTTCAATCGCCTGTTTGGCGATCAATCGTACAACAAAGAGCATCAGTTCATCATCATCCCTTTCCTTCCCTATTCGATTCCAACTCACACTGAGTTCTCCTTGGTCCAAAAACCGCTTTCCTAGATTGGCTTCCTTCAAAAGTGTGCCTTTTACCTCTAGGATTTCCAACTCACTGGGGTTCCAGGATAAGGTAAATTGACTGCCAAGCCAATCTTTCAATGCCGTCGCCCTAAATGTCAAATTCCGTTCTTGTCCAGCTGCTAGGGTAGCATCAGTGGTTTCGATCTCAAGATGATCTTCGCTTCTGATTTGCAATGCCGGATCCTGCCATTGATTAGGGCTGGCATAAACATCTCCAACCTTAATTGCGACAAAATCTTGCGCTTGCACATTCCCTTCCAGGTTGTTAATATTGATCACTTCTGGGAAGCTTTCTTCCCAGGGGTTCGCCGGATTTGGAAATGCATAATCTTTCGCCACGAATCTCCAGCTGTTATTGTGCTGAAATCTATCGTCTATCCCCAGAATCAATCGGCGGATATGTATTATATCCAAAGTGGTAATCGTTCCAGTCTGGTCTACATCAGCAGCTATTCTTTTATAAGGTCCATCCAAAGATTGCTCTCCCAGAATATGCTGCAGGATATAGATAATATCCAAAGTTGTGACGCCCTCTCTCACCCCTTCATCCGAATAGGGTTGGATGGTATAATCATACCCCTCTGGCAAATCCAAGAATGCATACTGGCCTTGTCCATCCGTTTGTTGATCCAATTGCATTGGACCACTCAAACGCACTTCTACCAGATCGACCGGCCGTTCATCTTCTGTTTCTACTCCTCCTGCCAAATCGCCTTCCGGATCAGGGTAACACAACTCAAGATTGTCTTCTATCAACAAGTAGGTTTCACAGTAATCGTTATTACCATTGCTGTCCCAAGCATGTATTTCTACAATGATGCTACCAGGGTCGTCACAAGTGACAACTAATCCTATATAGCTGGAGTTTGGGTACTCCCCTACTCTATTTATTGAATAAATGACCGGGCCATTGCAATCCTGGACAGGACTGGCGATGAAGTCAGTAGCCCAGACTGAGGCGGCTCCCCAATCGGGATCCATATCTCCGTCGGCATCTGTGCCTTCTTCGACGGGTGATAATTCAACTGCTAAACCATTGATACAAATCGGACTAGGAGCTTTGTTATCGACTAGCTCGAATAATATCAGGTCGACAGCAGTGTTACCACAACCATCTATAGCCTTGATCAATAAAGCGTGCTGACCTTCAGGTAATGAAGTAGTGTAGATGTATTTGGATGGAGAACCGCTTATCTCAGCAGTAATCTCATTATCTTCTACGAACTCTGCTTGCGTAATGTTTCCATCTTGGTCAATATCTTCGATAAATTTATGTAAGAAAACAGCCTCAAGTCCTTCCTCCGCTGTGCAATCATCTGATACGCTAAATTCTATCTGTACCTCACCCTCACAGCTTGTACTATTCAGTATCTCAAAAACTGGATAAGGCTCCACATTAATCACGGGAGCTAAGGTATCGTACACCTTTATGTGTTGGGTGTAAGACCAAAATCCGCGGCTATCAATGTCTCGAATTCTATCATTGGTAAGCCCATTGTCCAGTTGTCCTGTGATGGGATCTCGGGTGGCATCTATGTCGATCAAACTATTGATCCAATGTCCCTCCGGGTTAGTTAACCCATCACAAGTAGGGGCCTTGGTCCCTGCTGCAGGGTATCCATCATGTGGATCGGCGCTAGCATCAAAGAAGGTTTCCCCATCCTTTACTATAACCCAAATGGCTTCATCCCCTCTCAGTCCATCACAATCTTCATCTCTTCCTACAACCACAGGAGGACTCTCCCCGTCGTATTCACACCAATTGATAACATGATAGGTTCTGAGGATTTTGTAACAGGCATCTCCAGAGGCTGAGAAGAATTCATCCTCCACACTTACTGCTAGCAGATCACAAGCGCCTTCTTCAAAGGCAATAGTATCTGGCTCCGGCACACCGCAAACCACCGCCTCATCGGCAGGAAAACGAATCTTATATTGAGGAGCAGGAAGCACGCTAATAGTTTGTTGGCAAAGATCATTTCCACCGCCAGCTTCTGCGCCTACAATTTGAAATCGTCTGGTAATGGTCCCTTCCATACATGATCCTACCGCTATGATAGGAGACAGTTCTTGCCAATTATCGGAACCACAATTATCACTTACTAGGGGTTCCCCAAATAGATCAGCAAGTAAGGCTACTTGATTCGGATCAAAATCATAAGGCAAGTCTGCACAGGAAATGATCTTATCATGAGGAGGAAGACATTGACCAGGCGTTTTATCTTCGACTAGTACCTCCATCCAACAAACATTACTATTGTCTGCCCATTGAACCGTTTGATCACCACAGGTTATATAGTTAATCACATCGCCGGGGACACCATTTCCATTGGCATCATCCCAAACCCGCAATTCAACTAAAACCCTTTGTCCGGCATCACAGCAATCAAGATATACTCGATCAGCCCAATTCGAATAAGGAGCACTACTGCTCGAACAGCTAGGATTGTCATTACTGAACTGCCTTCTTACTTCCAACTTCAACGGAGCGCCACAATTATCTTCGCTTCCTTCATCAATATCATGCGCAAAAAGTTGGGCAAATCCGGCATCATTAAGGGAAAGATTCAGTTGATCTACACAAACGGCGACGGGTGCAATATCGTCCACCACCCAAAAGGCCTCCTCTATCTGGTGCGTATTCCCGCAGACATCTTTAATGGTAAAGCGAAACCGATGACATCCTACTGGAATTTGACTTACATATCGACTTGCACCATTCGGGATACTAGCAAGCGTTGCTCCAGACTGTCCATGAGTTATCGTTGTGTGAAGACTCTGCAAGGCACAGGAACCTGACCAGTTGGGGTAAGGCACTGAAAAAGCTGCAGTACAGTCGAATGGGCCCGTCGAAAAACTACGTAGATTGTTGTTTAGTTCCATGAACTGAGGCTCCCGAGACGGGAGCTCAGCCTTCATAGGGATGACAAGTGTATACTGATCCATTCCGGACCAGGTATCTTTGAGAGCACTGGATATATCGTTCGGTGCGAGATGTGAGATCTGACCTACCTTCTCTGTAATAATTGTACGTGCCAATGCTTGCTTAGTCTCCATCGAAGACCCCAGGACCATAGGCACGTAAAATTGGCAGATTACCAGTAAATAAATGCACAATACATCTGAACCTATACCCGGAGCACTATGGGGAATTGCCCGGAAAATTTGTTTCATGTATGTATAATTTGTGTTGTACTGGCTTGAGTTAGACCTTTTGTTAGACGTATGCTTAGTTACTGTTTACTGTAGCCCTACCATCTGAAAATGACAAATCAACTCGTAACTAACAGACTTACTAGCCGAAAGACGAATTGATAAGATCAACAGATACGGGACCTGTTAAGTATATAAAAGAAGAATTTTGGTAGTAGATAAGAATGTGTGCCTCTCAATGGTATTAATAGAACCTAAAGGTAAGGGCAATTTCGATATAAAACCCGGACAAAAATTGCATTTCACCCACCAGGTGAAAATGCCATAAACACAGTCTCAGAACAATTAAAACTTTAATTACCAGAATTTTAAACACATCAAAAAATTCACAAGAAACTTAGTCTCCTCGAATTATCAAGAGGTAAGGTCTTAGTAATGCTTAAGAATCCATTCAGAAATTGTCAAGAAAAGCTAGTAACGACAGCTTATGACTACAAATAGAAGGGAGGGAAAGCAATTAAATTACTTTTTGAATACTTCTAGATAGATACCCTTCACGCCAAAAAAAGTAAGGCCGATATCAGAGCAGACTTCCTGATACCGGCCATTATCTTACCAGTGTTGTTCAAGGGGACGACTAACTTACCGTGTAATGGGCAAGTTGTAATCATAGAAATATTAGTGTCAGTATTGGGCGAACGTTAGAGTCGTCCGTACTGAACTTCAATGGTTGTGAAATTAAGAAGAGGGGAACATTAAGGTTTCCTAAACGTACAGCACAAATTTAAGGTACCATACTATCAAAATCCAGGACAGTTTTCAATCTTTAAATACCGCAAGAACAGCAGTTTAACTAGCAATAAATTCCATATAAAACTGATTTACAATTAGATACACAGTAATAAAACAAAATGCAAATTACATATTTTTTAATCGTATTTAATTTCTCTGGAGGCATTCAATGGAGAAAAGAATGACCTTGGCATCAACTTGCGACAAACGCAAGTTGAATTCAAGATGTAAATGGCCAGTAACTTACTAGCCCTTAGGTTTTTAAGGAAGTTTAAACGTAAAATGGTTTCATTAACTTTGGCTGAGTAGCTTAATTCCGGAGAATTAGTGTGGTGTAGGTCAAAAAATAAGACCACCCCGGGGGGTGGGGTGATCTTGGATGCGTATTTGTTTCATGCGAAAAACGGGAGCGTGTAGCCGTAGCTACACTAATTTGTTAGTAGTAATCTTTAATTTTTTGGCGCCCCACCGAAGTGGGATTGACGGAAGCCTGTTAAAAAAGGGTACCTTTAATGGTTAGAACACGGTAACCCAAACACTGATGTTATTTTTTCGGTATCGGTTTGAAGGAAATTTCTAATTTGCTAGAAATTTTTTAGTTGTGCAGCTTAGAAACGGTGTTATTTGGTAAGCCTCTCTTTTCACCGTTGTTGACACAAATATATTTCTAGATTTTAATATAACCATGGACATTTTACCGATCGCAACACACCAATAAAGGAGAGATATTAATCAATCAATAAACCATAAACCCCTAACTAATAAATACTTGTATTATTCAAAACTTAAAATAAAAAGGAACTCAACTCTTAAAAATTTGACAAAAATGAATATTTTTTCTTTTTGTATGTTATAAGTTACTTCCACCTCTGGTTTATGATTCAAACCAAAAACAAATCGAGGGAACAAAAACAATCAACAACTCTTTTCCTTTTAACTCGTAGTACTAAATAACTGGTTCTAAAATAAAGTGGTATATGCTTTCTAGCATTTCAAAACTTGCCAATACAGGAGTGCTTCCGGAGTACGATGAGTTACATCGGCTAAGGATTAGGTTATTCAATTTTGATCTAATATTGGGAATTGGTTTGCCACTAATTGCGCTTTCCATTGCGGTAGGTGCTGGAGTCGCCGATTTATCCTCTTATATAACCATATTTTTCTTTGTGGGTCTTTGTGCCTTTACACTGTACCTGAACAGTAGGCATTTACATGATACCGCTGCCTTGCTCTTTTTGAGTTTTTGTATCGCAGGCATTACGGTTGTCAGCTTGGTTTTTGGCAAGGAAGCGCAGGTCCATTTTTATTTATTGTCGATCAGTGCTAGCTCTTTCATCTACCAAATCAGCAACCGGGTTACCGCCTGGTTTTTCTTTGCCCTGCAATTGTTCTGTTTCTTGTTTCTATACTATTGGCCCTCTAATCCACTTTTCGAATGGAGTACAGAACGAATTCAGATCGTTGCCCAATCCAATATCACGATCGCCATACTTTTTTTTGGTAGCAAGCTCATCGTATTTGCCCAGATGTTTTTGCAACTCTTACGGCAATTACAAGACTCCAATGCTCTCATATCTACAACCTTAGAGAGTACTGCCGATGGCATTTTTGCCTTCGACCTAGATAATAGGATCACTCGCTACAATCAGAAATTTGTAGATATGTGGCAGATTCCTCAACATCTGATGGACACTGCTGACCGTATGTTGGTAGCCGAATATGCTCAATCCATGTTGATACATCGTGATACCTTCATGGAGAGTGTAGCCCGCTTTTCAAGTGATCCAGAAATCATAAAATTTGACATCCTATATTTCCGGGATGGGCGCACAATAGAAAGGTACAGTCAGCCGCAATGGATCAATGATGAAATTGTCGGAAGGGTGATCTCTTTTCGAGATATTTCCGATAAGATGGAGCAGGCCAAGATTATCCAAGAGAACGTAAGCCTGTTGAATCAGAAGAACCAGGAACTAGAAAAATACATAGAATCGAACCTGCAGTTGGAGAACTTTGCTTACATGGCTTCTCATGACCTAAAGGCTCCAGTTAGAACCATTGTCAGCTTTTCTCAGCTCCTGCAAAGGTCTGCAGAAGCAAAACTCAACGAATCCGAAAAAGACTTCCTCTCCTTCATTATAGGTGCTACCAACAATATGCAACACCTGATTGAAGCCCTATTGACCTACGCACGTGTGAATACCCAGGAGCAGGTACTTACGGAAATTCCCATCAAGACTTTGATCGAAAACATACGAGGAGATTTACATAGCCTAATCGAAGAGAACAAAGCCCAAATAAAGGTCCATGGTATTCCGGCCAAGATTGCGGCGGACGAGACTAAGGTCCGGCGTCTTTTTCAGAATTTGATACAAAATGCCATTAAGTTTCAGCGTAAAGATGTCGACCCGATGATCAAAATTGCGGGTGAGGACAAGCCTAACCATTGGCAGTTTAGTATCAGTGACAATGGGATCGGAATTGAATCAGAATTTCACGAAAAGATCTTTCTTCTCTTTAGGAAACTTCATAATCAAAAAGAATATCAAGGTACTGGAATTGGCTTGGCGCTCTGCAAAAAAATAGTAGAGCAACATGGCGGACGTATTTGGCTGGAATCTACCCCAGGGGAAGGAACTACTTTTTTCTTTACCATAAAAAAAGCTGAGCCGAACATAGTCGACTCAGCTTCTTAAAACCCTTCATAATACCAGTCTTCTCATTGAAGACTATGTTTTTATCATTGATGATCTTTTCTTATCATTCAATTCTAATCATCTTTTTGGTCTTCACGTATTCTCCATCTACTTGCAAGGAGTAGTATAGCACACCTAGTGGAATTTTCTCACCAGACAACTCTACAGTATGTTGACCTGGGCTGTATTTTCCAGCTATAGCCTCTACTACTCTGCCATGCAGATCCTGAACCTCCAGCCTAACTTGTGCTTCTGCGGGCAGATCGAAATTGATCAGCGTTCGCTCACGGAATGGATTCGGGAAGTTTTGATACAATACAGGCTCTTCAGCTAAGAAAAACCCTGTATCAAACCCGAGGCTTACCTCCATTTGATCTTTTGACTGATCATAGGCTTCAGCAATCAAGCCACGTGAACTGATCTCCAAGTTATCTCGCAAATAACCATCTTGTTTAGCCAAGAATACAAGGCTAAACACAATTGGCTTCTCTGTATTGGCCACAGAAGATGCAGCTTCAAGAGATTCATGATTCCAGGAAGTCAGTAGAATTCCTTGTTCGGCCTGTGACAACCCGAAATGCTCAGCCTGAGCAATTCCATACTGTACATCCTGTAACGCTAAGGCAGATGGATCAAACAATAAGCCAAATTGATACCCTTTCACCTTGGCCAGGTCAGTGGTTTTGAAGTCCACAGTGTATCGTTGCCCAGCTCGTAATCGCTGATCTTTCAATTCAAAGCCCATGGTTCCATGGCTGGACCGATCGTCTAAGCTCATGAAGCGATTCGCTTTAGCCGTACCGTTCACATCCCCTACCTTGATGGCTACAAAATCAAGATCAAATTGACAGCTAGTTAGATCTGTCGTAGTGATCGATTCTGGGAACTCGGTAGTCCATGGATTAGAAGCCTGTGGGAATTCAAATTGACTATCCACAAATCTCCAACTGGTGTTAGAAGCAAAGGCATCGGTCTCTTCCAAGAGTAATGCTCTTAGCTCAAGGATATCAGCTGCGGTAATGGTTCCAGAGTTGTTCACATCGGCTGCAATCAACTTATAAGGCGTATCTAAAGTATTCGCACCCAATAAGTGAGCCTGAATCAACAGAACATCTAGCGTAGTGATGCCATTGCGATCGTCTCCATCTTTAAATGGACGTAGCGTGTAGGTACCATTCGCTTCCATACCGATAAACTCGAAATTACCATCAGAAACAGTATGGGTGTTGCCTGGAACTGGACCTTCTAAGATGATTGATACATCTTCAACGGTTTGTTCTCCTTCCGTCATTACATTACCTTCTAGCAATAGATCATCTTCGCAATCATTGCAAACTTCGTTTGGATCACGTAGAATTACTTCTGCTGTGCAGTACTTGTAATTTGGTCCACCTACTGTTCCATCTGGCTGAACAGCATATGGATTGAAGGCGTTATCCCAGACGTAAACCTCTACCGTAATGCGATAGCGATCTTCACAGGTCAATGTCAGCGTTGTCTGATCTACATTGGCTACTTCCCCTACTCTATTAACAGAGAAGCGCAATGGAGCTGAACAGTCTTCTACATTGCAGGAAGCCAACTCTGCTGCAAACACAGTCACCGCCGCTTCATCAACAATTCCGTCTCCATCGACATCTGCTGGTGCATCAAGTGCCTCAAGCACAGCTTCAAAGCCATCGAAGCAGTTCGGATCTGGTACGTAGCAGTCTACCACAGAGAATGGCATACTAACATTGGATACATTGCCGCAAAGGTCTTCGATCGTCAACTCAAACTGGTGGTTGCCTACTGGGAATGATCCCGTGATCACGTAGTCAGGATAAGTTCCTGAGATCAAGTTTTGATCGCTGAGATCGGCATCAATCGTACCATCAGCAAAAGCATCCAATTCGAGTGTGAACGTCAACTGATCCGTCAAGCAACTTTCCATCACGGTAAATGGATAAGTAACGACTGGCTCACAGTCTAGTTCCTCCGTACATACTGGATCTGGCTCGGTAAAGTCAATGGCTGGTGCCGTTGTATCAAAGATCTTGATTCGCTGACTGTACTGCCAGTAGCCAGTAGAAACCACTGTTCTCCAATAGCCATCAGGATTGGTGGTATTGTCGCAGTTGTCTCCTTTGGTACCTGCTAGTGGAAGGCCATTGTTCTCGTCATTATCTCGATCTACAAAGGCTCCATCTTCTCTTACTATAACAACCACTCCTTCATTACCTTCCAGGTTATCACAATCTTCATCTCTGCTAATTACAACAGGATCAGACTGACCATCCCATTCGCAGTGATTAATTACTAGATAAGTTCGTACCACATTGGCACATTCTCCACCTTCGATTGGCAAGAATTCATCCACGTAGCTTACCGTCAATGAGTCACATCCCAGTTTGTTCAGGCCGAGCCCCGTCGCATTAAACATGCAGTCCGTCTCTACATCTTCAGGGAATTCAATCTCATAATTCAAGCTGTATGAAAGTGTGATCACTTGCGTGAACACTTCCACGGATTCATTTCCAACCTGATCAACCGCTTTGAAGCGACGAGTAATGGTTCCACTGCCACAATCACTAATGTCCAGAATAGGATCCATTTCGATCACTTGTGCATCACAGTTGTCAAAGACTCGAGCCTCGCCAAACAAGTTCACCAAGTGTGTAGAATCTCTAGGATCGAAGTCGCTTGGTAATTCATCACAATCTACTGCCATATCCTCTAGTCCGAAGACGATCGGCTTGATCTTGTCCTCTACCAAGACATCTAGCCAGCAGGTGTTCTGATTGCCACTGACATCGGTCACTAACAACTCGACTGTTACGTAAGTATTGGCATCACAGCAGGTGAATTCCACGTATTCACCCCATTCTGACATCACAGGTTCCGCCAAGGTTTCACAACTTGCTGGGTCAACCATTGATTTGCGTCGTACTTCGATCGAAGCAATGCCACAATTATCATAGCTACCGAAGTCAATCTGACTGGCCATTAATCTGGCACCGCCTTGACTACCAATGGATACATTGATATCTCCAACACAAATTGCCGTAGGATACTCCTTATCTAATACCTGTAGCAGACATTCCAACTCTTTTTCAGCGGAGTCACAATTATCCACTACTACGTATCTAAGTGTATAGTTGCCGATGGCTAGGCCAGATACCACTCGATCCTCTCCATTTTGGATCGTGGCAATCACATTACCTGCTTCATCGATCAACTCTGTTTGGACTTCGTAGCCTTCGTCACAGCCCGCCGCGGTTACTACCGGAAGTGGCAATTCTGCCGTAGCCACGCAATCGTATGGATCCGTAGGAATCATGTAGGTGTTCTCTTCCAGAATTGGGCAATAATAATTGCTTTCTGGACATTCCACGATCATTGCTGAGCAGTATTGCGCAGGGTCAATTGTCAAGGTATCCCGACAGTCTCCTGTAACCATATCAACAAATACGATACTTACTTCTCCATCTGCAGTGTTGAATGGGCCGAACATACCGGTTGTTCCATATGCACCCGCACCTAGAGATTGGCCTTGCAGGCTTTCAGCCATCCAACCCATACTGGCCGCATCATTTCCTGTCACTTCTACATTCACGAGGAACATATCGTCGTCCAGCACATCAGGTGTTCCCGCATCATTACAAATGACCTCCGCTATTTCAGGAGTGATTTCGCAAATCTCGGAACAAGTAGTTGGAACCGGGATAAATACCGCAAGCTCACAAGTTGGATTTAGATCACTGGCCAGGATGAAGTTGACATTACCATCTTCAATACTGAAAGGACCAAATTGTTTAGGTTCGGCAAAAGTGCCCGTAAGCCCTTCGTCACCGGTGGAAGACCAACCCGACCCTTCTAATTCTCCGTCGGTTACGGTCAGGATAAAGGTAAAGGTGTCGTCCGATGGATCAATGGTACCATTGTCATCACAAATGATGTCTGTGATATTTGCTGTCAGGTCACATTCCGTACACTGACCTGCAGTTGGTGCCTGCACTTCAAACTCTTTGGTGCATCCCTCGACATCTATCTCATCGATGATGAACTTCTGGACTTGACCATCAGCTGGCTGACCAGATACTACCACTGGCACATTGAATTCTCCAGAGATAGAACCATCTTGACTTACCCATCCTGCTCCCTCACCGGTTACAAGCACAGTGAAACTATAAGTAGTTTCGCTGTCACAAACGGGTCCGTCCACAATGCTTATCGCTTCGATCGTACAATCTGACTCAGAGCAAGCTTCTGGAGCTTCCACAGTAACTGATGCGGAAGTACAGTCTGAACCTTGCAAATCTGTGGTGATCAGTGTTACATCCCCATCCGCAATGGACAAGCCTTCGACGCGAGTCATCTGACCGTAGGTTCCTACGGCAATATTTACGCCATTGCTCGAAGCCATCCATCCTGCACCCTGTACATTCGTACCGGTCACAAGAAGATCAAAACCGTAGGTGTCATCAGATGGGTCAGCAGTATCTACATCATCACACTCTATGTTGGATACCGTAGCGATTATTTCACATGCAACTGAACAAGGCTCAGGCGAAGTGATCACCACTTCCTCTTGACCACAGTTAGGATCAGCTGAATCCGTTACGGTTAGTACATAGTCCGTTCCGATCTGAACATCTGCTACTACCACTGTCTCGCCATATGCTCCACTAGCTACTACGGTGCCATCGCTAGCAGTTGCTATCCAGCCCGCGCTATTGACATTCACTCCTGCAACTTCTAAAGTGAAACTATACGTATCATCCGAGGCATCATTTGAGGTGCCTTGATCATCGCACTCACTAATTTCCAGCGTCAGTTCGAAGGCACAGCTTTCGGAGCAGGATGCTGGAGCTTCAATCGTATTGGATGTGCTACAGCCCTCATCTGCCACATCAGCTACAGTAATTTCTACATTACCGTCAGCAATGGCAAATGGTCCGAAGGTAGCGGTAGAACCGAATAGTCCAGTGCCCAATTCCTGGCCATCAGCAGTAGAGGCTGTCCATACCATAGCGGTAGAACTATTAGCCACATCAATGCTCATCTCCACCGTGTAAGTATCGTCAGCTGGATCTGTTGGTGTACCATTGTCATCACAAAGTACATCAAGTACATTGGTTACTACTTCGCAATCCGGACTAGAGCAAGTAGCAGGTGGTGCTACATCTAGTTCTACAGAGCAAGTAATATCTTGAGCATCTGCGATCTTTAATTCAACTGCACCCTCTGAAATTAAGTAAGGACCGAAGGTATAGGATTCACCATACTGACCATTCACTATTGGATCCGTACCCACTGTTCTCCAGCCATTACCAAAGTTAAATTGGCCACTAACGGTCACTTCGAAAGTGAAGGTATCATCAGATGGGTCGGCAGTTCCTTGATCCTGGCAAACCACATCCATCACAACCGCATCTATTAAACAAGCATCGGAGCAGTGATCAGGAGCCTCGATAAACAAGCTTGTTGTACAGCTTGGATCTCCTAGATCATAGAACTCTATTACTCGGTTTCCTGCACTTATGTTGTATGGTCCAAGGATTACCGTACCACCGTAGGATGCAAATTGTGGGAACAACTCTGGTGAACTCCAATTGGCTCCCGTATTGTTTCCAGTAACCTGTACTACAGCAAAGTAGGTATCATCACTTGGATCGTACGGTGTACCTCCATCGTTACAGATGGTATTCAATAATCTTGCGGTTATGCTACATTCTTCAGAACAGCTACTTGGAGGAATAATTGTGATTTCATCTTTACATTCTCCATCAGCCGAATCTTCTACTTCGATGGTTACCGGGCCATCCGCAATACTGAAAGGTCCGAATTCTTGGGTAGTACCATAGGAGCCTGAACCAATCAACTGCCCATCTGCATAGGCATTCCAAGAACCGCTTCCATTAGTACCATTGATCTCAAGTTTTACGAAGAAGACATCATCGTTCGGATCCCCTGCTGTTCCATTATCATCACAAACTGGAGCCTCAGCCTGAGACACTACCACACTGCACGCCTCAGAACAAGCGGATGGAGGAGTCACGATGACAGACTCGCTACAACTAGCATCATCTACATCATGTACATCTACCTGGATTGGTCCATTAACGATATTGTATGGACCAAAACTAACGGTCTCTCCATAATCTCCACTAGCTACCACTGAATTGTTGATCACCGCGGCCCAGCCTCTATCACCGGCATTGAGTCCATCTACTTCAAGCGTGAAGGTATAGACATCATCGTTCGGATTAGCTGGTGTGCCGTTGTCATCACAAAGCACATTTCCAAGGACTACGGTAAGATCGCATTCGTCTGAACAAGTAGTAGGTGGTTCAACGGTAATCGACTCTCTACAGATGCTATTGTCAGAATCAGCAAAAGTAAATGAGATTGGTCCGTCGGCGATTGGGAACGGTCCGTAGCTTACAACTTCACCGAAGTTCCCGGTCTGTCCTAAGTTGTTAGTCCAAGTACTCGCGCCGGTATTGTTCCCTTGAATGAATAAGCTAAAGGAGAAGGTATCGTCGCTTGGGTCACCAGGCGTACCGTTATCATCACATTCTGGTCCACTAACCAAACTAATGGATACCTGACATTCTTCAGAACAAGCCGTAGGTGGTGTAACGGTGAAAGTTTCTCCACAATCTGGCACATCATCATCAGAGATAACCAGTTCAATTGGTCCATCACTGATAGCAAATGGTCCTAGGGTCACGTTCTGGTTGTAATGCTCACCGCTAAGTACTGTTTCACCATCTACCGTAGCGCTCCAAGATTCATTGTTGCTACCTGTTACATTGAAAGAAACAAAGTAGACATCATCTGATGGATCAAAGCCTGTTCCATTATCATCGCAATCTACAGCGGTCAATGCTGCCTCCAAGTCGCATGGTAGTAGTGAACAAGGCTCTGGTGCATCTGCTCTCAGAATCACACGACAGCCAGTGTCATTGGCATCAATGGCATATAGCAATACATCTCCTCCGCTGATTGGGAATGGTCCAACAGTCGCAATTGCACCACTGTAATCACCACCACCTACCGGAGCTCCGTCTACAGTGACGGTCCAACCTACACTAGTTCCCACTCCAAATCCGGTAATGCTAAGGTCTGCATAGAAGATATCATCTGTAGGATCGAATGGGGTACCGTTATCGTCACAACGAACAGCTACAACTTCGCCTGTCAGATCACAATCTACATCTACCACAACACCATCGCCATCATCTTCATCTCCGAAATCATCTTCAAAGTCTCCATCATTATCGGTATCTACTCCATTATCTGGGGTGGAATCTACATCATCCTCGTTTGCTGCGATCACCTCTGCCAAATTGAAGTATTCCCCTTGATTATTTACTTGAACCGTGATGTATAGGAATTCCGTTTGGCCGGCTACCATAGTGCCTACCGTCCACTCACCCGTAGTCTCGTCATAAGAGCCTTGTGTAGCCGTTGCGCTCTGGAAGGTAAATCCTGATTCCAGCTGGTCTCCTACCACAATACCCGTACCGGTACTCGGTCCTTGGTTGGTCAAAGCCACTGTGAACTCAATGATATCCCCGCCATCTGCAAACTCTACATTTACGCTCTTATCGATAGCCAAATCAGCAATAGGATTAGGATCAACCTCTACGCCATCGCCATCGTCTTCATCTCCTTCGTCGTCTTCTACATCGCCATCGTTATCGGTATCTACGCCGTTGTCTGGAGTGGAGTCGATATCTTCTTCATTGGCATCTGTAACTTCTGCCAAGTTCTGGTAGTTTCCGCTGGCAAGCACCGTAGCTACTATTTCTAGTGTTTTGGTCTCTCCAACTGTTAGATCACCCAAGTTCCAGTCACCAGTCGCCGCATTGTAATCGCTACCTGCACTGCTACTTACGAAGCTGTAGCCAGAAGGTAGTTTGTCGGTTACGACTATGCCACTGCCTGCACTTGGTCCCTGGTTGATCACACTGATTGTAAAGACAACATTGCTACCCACATCTGGAGTGGTATTGCTTACTGACTTATCCAATTCCAGATCAATGACTGGGACCGGATCTACCTCTACACCATCTCCATCGTCTTCATCCCCACCGTCATCATCTACATTTCCGTCGTTATCGGTATCTACGCCGTTTCCAGGAGTAGAATCAACATCATCTTCATTGGCACGGAATACCTGAGCAAGGTTGGTATAATTGCCAGTGGCGTTGACTGTCGCGCTGAAGCTGAGGGATACAGATTCCCCAGCATCCAAAGAAGCGATTTGCCAAATCACATTACCAGCATTGCTAATAAAGGCTGTTCCGTCGAAGTCAACCAATTGCACATCGGAGTAACCACTTGTGATAGGATCAAAGACCGTAATGCCTGTGGCTTCATCTGGTCCTTGGTTCACAAGATCAATGGTAAACACTACCGTGCTTCCAACTAATGGACGTCGATTGTCTACCGATTTATCCAATTCCAAATCAATCTGAACGGGTTCAACACCTGCGTTATCTTCGTCATCTTCACTTTGGTCCCCGTCATCATTATTTGGCGTACTATCCACATCATCTTGGTCCGCATCGGTCACTTGAGCTACGTTCAAGTAGTTGATACCTGTGGTAGGTTCATTCACTTCTGCAGTAAAGGTGAGGCTAATGCTTTCCCCTACTCCAATATCAAAACCAGACCAAGTTATGGTACTACCCGCAAGGTTTCCTCCATCGCTGATGTTGCCAATATTGCTGTATCCATCTGGAATCACATCTTCTACAGCCACGTTGGTAGCCGCATCTGGGCCAAGGTTTTCTACTTCGATGGTGAATGTGACTTCATCGCCAACATTTGGCGTTTCATCACTTACCGTCTTAGTCAACTCTAGATCAATTTGCTGTGGTCCTACCTCAGCATTGTCTTCGTCGTCCTCGCTTTGATCCCCATCATCGTTGTTTGGGGTACTATCAACGTCATCCTGATCTGCATCAGTCACCTGTGCCACGTTGAAGTAGCTAATGCCTGTAGCCGGTTCATTAACCGTAGCATCGAAAGTCAGACTGATGCTTCCTCCATCCGCAATGCTTAGACCAGTCCAAGTGATGGTACTGCCTGCTAAGCTTCCACCATTAGAGATATTGCTGATATTGGAATAACCATTTGGTACCACATCTTCAATCTCTACATTGGTCGCATCATCAGGACCTAGGTTGTCAACTTGGATAGTGAATGTGATCACATCACCCACGTTTGGTGACTCATCATTCACCGTTTTAGTTAACTCTAGATCAATCTGCTGTGGTCCTACCTCTGCGTTGTCTTCATCATCCTCGCTTTGATCGCCATCATCATTGTTTGGCGTACTGTCCACATCGTCTTGATCCGCATCAGTCACCTGTGCCACGTTGAAGTAGCTAATGCCTTCAGCAGGCTCATTAACGACTGCATCGAAAGTCAAGGTAATGCTGCCATTGTTGGCAATACTCAATCCGGACCACGTAATAACATTGTCGGTAAGACTACCGTCATTGCTGATATTAGTGATGTTAGAATAGCCATTGGGCACCACATCTTCTACCGCGACATTGGTAGCTGCATCTGGACCTAAGTTGTCAACTTGGATAGTAAAGGTAACTACATCGCCAACATTTGGCGTAGCATCGCTCACCGTCTTCGTCAATTCTAGGTCGATTTGCTGTGGTCCTACCTCGGCATTGTCTTCATCGTCTTCACTTTGATCACCATCATCATTATCTGGTGTACTATCTACATCATCTTGATCCGCATCGGTTACCTGGGCTACGTTGAAGTAGCTGATTCCGTCTGCAGGTTCATTTACTATTGCATCAAAGCTCAGGCTGATACTTCCTCCATCTGCGATGCTTAGACCACTCCAAGTCACAACATTTCCATCAAGTGTTCCGCCATTACTAATGTTATTGATTGCTGAGTAGCCATTTGGTACTACATCTTCAATCTCCACATTGGTGGCATCATCAGGACCTAGATTATCAACTTGAATCGTGAAAGTGATTACATCCCCAACATTAGGTGTGGCATCACTGACCGTCTTCGTCAATTCTAAGTCAATCTGCTGCGGAGCAATTCTAGCATCGTCGCCGTCATCTTCATCATCACTATCTTGCGAACCATCATCATCTAATGGTCCGATATCACCATCTTCATCGGTATCCGCCTCGTTTCCTGGTGTACTGTCAATATCATCCTGATCTGCTTCGCTAACTTCTGCTACATTCACGTAGTCTACTCCTTCGCCAGGCTCATTCACGACTACATCGAAGGTCAGCGTCAAGCTTTCTCCAGCATCAATGGAAAGGCCTTCCCAGATCACGGTGTTTTCATCCACGGATCCACCGTTAGAGATATTGCTAATGGCACTGTAGCCATTGGGCACAACATCTTCTACACCAACACCAGTGGCATCGTCTGGGCCTAAGTTTTCTACCGCAATGCTGAAGGTTATGATATCTCCCACATTTGGAGTGGCATCGCTAACAGATTTAATCAATTGTAGATCGATCTGCTGCGGGGTGATTCTAGCATCATCACCGTCATCTTCATCATCGCTATCTTGCGAACCATCATTGTCTAATGGCCCAATATCACCATCTCCATCTGTGTCAGCTCCATTTCCAGGCTCACTATCGGAATCAATTTGATCCGCATCTGTAATCTCAGCGATATTGACGTAATCAACATCGTCGCCAGGTTCATTTACGGTTACATCAAAGGTTAGGCTAATTGTTGAGCCATTTGCGATGGTCAATCCATCCCAAGTAATGATGTTGCCGTCAGCAGTACCTCCGTTGCTGATGTTCTCGATATTGGAATAACCATTTGGAACCACATCTTCTACAGACACGCCGGTAGCATTGTTTGGTCCCAAGTTCTCCACATCAATGGTGAAGGTTATGACCTCTCCTACATTCGGAGCAGCGTTGCTAACCGTTTTGATCAATTGTAGATCAATCTGCTTGTTGATACCTGCATCCAAGGTTGGGTCATTGTCGCCACTTTCTAGCGTAGTAGTAGCCGTCATGCCATCTTGTGCAGGGTCTGCATCACTATCTATCGTATCATCATCACCAGCATTTACTGGGCTGAACACGAATCCTTCTGGCAGCACGAACTGAACACTGTAAGTGCCTGGTGTCAAACCATCAAAGCTGTAGGAGCCATCATCAGCGGTGGTGGTAGTCTCAATGACATTACCGTCCTCATCTTTCAGGTTCACTGTTACGCCTCCAACACCCGTATCACCATCATCTTGAATTCCGTTGAAATTCAAATCATTCCATACGTAATCACCCAGGCTAGTGGTCTGGTAAATACCTGCATCTAGCGTAGGATCATTATCACCACTCTCTAGCGTAGTCGTAGCCGTCATACCATCTTGAGTAGGATTGGCATCACTATCTGCTGCGTCGTCGCCGCCTTGATCGATCGGACTGAACACAAAACCGTCTGGCAACTCAAATTGTACACTGTAGGTACCTGGATCTAGGCCGTCGAAGCCATAAGATCCATCAGCTGCTGTGGTAGTGGTCTCAATCACATTGCCGTCCTCGTCTTTCAAGTTCACGGTT
>ENA-UENT01000408-UENT01000408.1-marine-metagenome-genome-assembly--contig:-NODE-408-length-27220-cov-4.471475_pt1 | contig 27220 bp, 17 predicted proteins | sample MGYA00237879_ERZ529330 | MGnify/ENA primary metagenome ERZ529330 (study PRJEB26372, sample SAMN05368345) | marine metagenome | biome: cultured habitat; feature: ocean water; material: water; isolation... | reverse complement strand
TCTCCATAAACTCCCCTACTCCCGGAGGTGGCGCCGAAGGAAAAGGAGGTTGGTCCTGTGCAGCCGCCTTCTGCTGATGCTTCCGAATCTTCTGAGCAATAATCTTATTGACTTCACCCACTAAAAGCTGTTCATCTACGCCAAACAAACGTGCACATTCCTTTACGTATAGTGACCGCTTCAAGGGGTCAGGAATGAGTGCAATCGAGCCAACGATATCCTTTATGAGAGCTGTTCGCTTAACAGGATCATTACCAGCGTCTTTGAGAAGTAGATTGGCTTTGAAAAAGATAAAATCTTCAGCTTGCTGTTCGAGATAACCTTGAAACGCATTTAGGCCCACGTTCTGCAAATAGGAATCCGGATCTTCCCCATCGGGCAGAAGTACAATTTTTACATTGAGGTCTTGCTCTAGCAATAGGTCAATACCGCGCAGTGCTGCTCGAATACCTGCGCTATCTCCATCGAAGAGGACTTTGACGTTAGGCGTATATCGTTTGATCAGGCGAATCTGATCAACTGTTAGAGAGGTTCCAGAGCTGGCAACTACATTTTCTATTCCTGCTTGATGCAAAGAAATTACATCCGTATACCCCTCTGTGATAATGCATTCATCCGCTCGCCGAATAGCCTGTTTCGCTTCATAGGCGCCAAATAAAATTCTACTCTTGTTGTACACCTCCGTTTCCGGTGTATTGATGTACTTGGGTGCCTTAATGTCCTTTTGGAGGATTCGTCCACCAAAGCCGACTACCTTACCAGATAGGTTCCGAATCGTAAACATGACCCGATCTCGGAAGAAGTCACGATTGTTCTTTACTAGGCCGGCCTTTTCTAGCGTGTCTTTTTTGTGCCCCGCAGCTTCGGCAGCCTTGGAAAAATTATCTCGGCCCATGGGGGCATATCCAAGTCCGAATTTTCGGATGGTTTCTTCACGGAACCCACGTTTCTTGAAATAGCTTAGGCCGATACTTTTGCCTCGATCTGTATCAAAAAGCTGTTGCTGATAATATTCTAACGCGAACTGATTAGCGATAAAGAGACTATCCGCCAATTGCTGCTCGGCACGTTGCTCCTCACTCAGTTCTACTTCTTCGATCTCGATGCCATACTTGGCTGCAATCCAACGCAAGGCTTCTGGGAAGCTCAATTGTTCGTGCTCCATCAAAAAATTGACGGGGTCTCCTCCCCTGCCACAACCAAAGCATTTGTAGATATTCCGAGCTGGATTGACGTTGAATGAGGGCGTCTTTTCATTGTGAAATGGACACAGGCCAATCAGGTTGGTTCCGCGCTTCCGGAGATTCACGAAGTCACCAACAATGTCTTCTGCACGCGCAGTTTCAATGATTTCCCGAACCGTGGCTGGCTTGATCACAACAAAAAGTATTCACGATGACAATTGAACTGTTAAAGTTGAAGAAAGTATATCTGCAATGTGTTTTCAACTCTCTGTAAATCAGTTAATTGTGTTTTTAGTTAAAAACTATAACATTTAAGGATGCATACATGTGCCCCAAAAAAGCGTCTATAATAATGAAAGGTATAAAATTATACCCGATTCTAACACGAAGGTGTAAAGATATAATGGGTGTTCTCATAGTGTGTGGTCTACCCCGGCTCCGGCGACGGTTGCTGGGGTAGTTTTTTACACAAAAAAGGGGATTTCAGCGTCAGCCGAAATCCCCTTTTCTCGTTTTATGCCAAATTATTCTTCTCGACGCAATACTTCTAGCGGGCTTTTGCGAAGGACCTCCCGGTTATTCATGAGACCGATAGTTACTATTAGCAATACCACTAGAATGAAGATAATGAACACTGCTCTCCAAGGCGCATAGAACTCTAGCTCTAGTTCAAAGGTGGCCAAGAGCCAACTACTGGTCAGGGCAATAAGGATTCCCGTGGCAGCAGCCAATCCACCTAGCAGTGCATACTCTGTTGCTGTGATCTGTAGAAGCTGTTTGCTACTTCCTCCCAATGTACGAAGGAGTACGCTTTCCCTGATTCGCTGTAGTTTACTCAGGAGTAAAGAACTAATCAGCACCAAGAATCCGGTTAGAATACTGAAGACCGCCATAAACTGGATCACATAAGAGACCTTGTTTAAAATGTCACTCAGCGCATCCAAAATGGAGCTCAAGTCCACCACAGATACATTGGGAAAGTCACGAACGACCGCTGTACGATATGCTGCTGTAGTTGATGGATCTGGAGATTTGGTAACTAACACTTGGAACTGCGGTGCATTCTCCAATACATCTTCTGGGAAGAGAATAAAGAAACGTGTCCGCATCTTAGTGAAATCCACTTTGCGGATACTGCCCACGTAGGTAGTCATCTGCATTCCCTGTACATTGAAGCTCAGCTCATCTCCTATTGCAACATCCATGTCTTCTGCATAGCCTTCCTCCAGAGACACGAAAATAGAATCACCATTTTCTGCACGAGGTCTTGGGAAAGTTCCAGCGATGACTTCCTCAAAGCCATCGAGAGTATCACGATAGGTCGTACGGATTTCGCGGTTGAAGGCCCATCGTTCTGCCGTTCTAGTAGAATCCGCCAGCCAATCCGCTTTAGTTCTGCCTTGCCAGCCCGTCATCCGCATCGTGATGATCGGTACCTGCTGCACGATAGGCATCTCGAACTCAGAGGTAAGACTTCCCAATTCAGTCATCTGGTTCTTTTCGATCCCGTAAAGAATCACATTCGGTTGGTTACCAGCATCCATTTGTGCCACATTGGCCAGCAGTAGATTCTGGATAATGAAAAGAGTAGTCAGAATAGCGGTACCAAGCCCAATGGAGACCAGCAAGGTAGCTGTCTGATTATTAGGACGGAATAGGTTGGCAAGCCCTTGTCGGAATACAAAGCTCCACTTCCGTGGGAAAAACCGCTTGACGCCCCAAATAATGAGTTGAGCCACGCCGAATAGCAGCAAGAAGGAGAATAGTAAACCGATAGTGAATATCAAGCCATTGCGGAAGGAACCAGTCAGATACCATAGAAAAACGAGCAACGAGGCTCCAATAGCGGCATAAGTACCCCACTGGGCAAAATCTCGCGCTTGCACATCCTGCTCAAAAGAAGAGCGGAGTATACGCAAAGGACTGATCCGACGTACTGGTAAAAGTGGCACTAAGGCAAAAAGCAGGGTGATGACCATACCGATCAAGCCACCTTCGGCAATTGCCGGCCAGGAAATCTCCGTGGTAACTGCCAGCGGCAGGAAGTCTTGAAACACCAACGGAAGTAGAAGCTGCACCAACGTTCCTAATACAATGCCGATGACAACACCGAGGCCTCCGATACTCAGAATCTGTAGCAGGTAAACATAAAAGATATGGCTACCCTTCATGCCTAGCGTCCGTAGTACTGCAATAGAGGCAATCTTTGTCTTCACGTAGATCAGTACTGAACTGGCGACACCAATACAGCCTAACAATAAAGAGACTAGAGCCACCAAGTTTAAGAAGGAATTCAATCCTTCGAAAGCTTCACTCAAGTTTTCTTTTTGTCCTTCGATGGTTTGTAAACGAAGGCTCTCATTCCCGAATGCCTCCCGGCGAGATTCCCGCCACTCTTCAATAGCATAACCTTCGGGAAGTTTGAAGTAGTAGTTGTAATTGACTAAACTACCTGCTTGTACCAGTCCTGTTTCTGTGAGGTTGTCTTGAGAGATGTATACTGGCGGAGCAAAGCCAGCCGCCATATTTGCACTCGCAAAATCATTGAGTAAGCGGCCCGTAATCAGATAGGAGTTATTACCAAGCCGAATACTGTCTCCGGTCTTTACGCCGTGCTGGTCCATGAAACCTTTGTCTACCAACGCATGACGCCCATTGTTGAGCTCTTTGACAGCATTTTCAGGTTCCGTTTTCAATTTGCCATAAAAGGGAAAGTTGCCCTCCAAGCCTTGTAGGCGAATGAACTGACTCACATCCTTTGCAGGAAGGTATCCCATAGAGAAAAGCTCCAATTTGGAGGCTCTTTCACCAGGTAGGCTATCTAGTCGTGCTTGTAATTCTGGTCCTGCAGGTCGATTGCCACTAACCACCAAGTCAGCTCCTAACAGAGAAGCTGCTTGCTCGTCAATATCCTGCTGCAAGTTGTAGTTGAAGGAATTGATCGCTACCAGAGCAGCAATTCCAAGGATAATGGACGACATGAAGAGAATGAGTCGTCCGCGGTTCTTTCGGGAGTCGCGCCAAGCGAGCCGCCGTATAAATGCCCAATCTATCTTCATTATTGTGCTACGTTTGCGGCTGGTCGATCAGCGACTACCTGCCCTCCTTTTAATTGAATGATGCGCTGGGTTTTTTCAGCCAACTCTAGATCGTGCGTCACGATCACGAGTGTAGTACCCATCTCCTGGTTGAGCTCGAATAGCAGTTGCTCTACCAATTGACCTGTAGACTCATCTAGGTTACCAGTAGGTTCATCAGCAAATAGGATTTGTGGCTCATTACAAAATGCCCGAGCCAGTGCCACTCGCTGTTGTTCTCCTCCGGAAAGTTGGGTTGGATAGTGATCCATGCGGTCACCTAAGCCCACCTTTTCAAGAAGTTCAGTAGCTCGGCTATAAGCGTTCTTTTTACCGTTGAGCTCTGCTGGGATCATTACATTTTCCAAGGCCGTTAGTGTAGGAATCAGCTGGAAATTCTGAAAGATGAATCCTACAAATTGATTGCGTACGGCTGCCCGTGCATCCTCGTCTAAATCATTCAACACCTCCCCACACAGGTTGACAGAACCTTCAACCGACCGATCAAGCCCAGCACATAATCCAAGTAAGGTTGTTTTTCCACTACCTGATGGACCAACAATTGCCAGGCTTTCGCCGGTGCCAATAGAAAAAGAAACATCTTTGAGAACAGTAAGTGAGCGGTCCCCGCTACGATAGGTTTGGCTGAGGTTTTCAACCGCAAGAATTGTGGACATAGAAACTAAACTTTATGGAAGCTGTGTTCGTTGGGTTAGGAGTATTGGCTGTGGATTAGACAACCCAACAGTATAGTCTATATTAACACAGCTAAGCTAAATTGGATTTACAAGCTGGCTAATTATCGATCAATAACCGGTTTTTACCCGTTAACCCCCGACTTTAGGGGACAAAACCCAGTATACGGATCATGCGAAAATCAATGAACCACCATCTTCTATCTTCTTTTGTAGTGCTTCTACTGCTAAGCTTAGTCTACGCTTGTGGCGGCGAGGAGGCTCCAAGTTCGACGCAACAAGACCCAGCCGAGACTACCACAGTGGAAACAACAACTACCAGTACCGTGGATCAAAACAACCGTGCACGTATAGTCTTCTTTGGCAATAGTCTCACGGCCGGGTACGGCTTAGACGAACAGTATTCCTTTCCTAGTCGTGTTCAAGAGAAAATTGATTCGGCAGGGTATGCTTACCAGGTAGTAAATGCTGGCCTGAGTGGTGAAACGACCGCTGGTGGGCTCAATCGTATCGACTGGGTGATGGAGCAGCCAATTGAGGTATTTGTTCTGGAACTAGGTGGGAATGATGTCCTGCGTGGTTTCGATCTAAGCGCCACTCGAGAAAACTTACAGAAGATTCTTGATGCAGTAAGAGCGAAGTATCCTGAGGCTAAGCTAGTCGTGGCGGGAATGGAAGCTCCACCAAATATGGGGCAGCAATATACCGATGAGTTTCGTCAAATCTTCCGCCAACTCGCGGAGGCTTATGACGCTGCCTTGATCCCTTTTCTTTTGGATGGTGTTGGTGGAATTCCTGAATTGAACTTACCCGACCGAATTCATCCAAATCAGGATGGTCAGGTTATCGTGGCGCAGAATGTTTGGGAGGTAATAGAACCTCTCCTGGAGAAAGAAAGCTAGGAGAAGTTACTGCCAATTTGGTTCATGATGCGCATGAAGTCATCATAGTCTTCATCGTCGAGTCCTTCCCAGCCACGCCGCCGTAGAGCGAGGACCTCGGGAGTAGCACGGTCGTGGTATTCTTGTCCTTTGCTCGAAAGGTAAATCATGAATTGACGCCGGTCGTCATCGGAACGTTTCTTTTCGATAAGGCCCTTTTTGCGCAGCAACTCAATGATGCGGGATACTGTGGGCGCATTCTTGAAGCTATCATTCGCGAGGTCGGTTTGCGAGACGCCATCTCCCTCGGCTAATCGGTCCAGGATGACCCACTGCTCTGTTGTAATGTCAAGCCCTAATTCACGGAATGTTTGAAGATAATTGAGCTTAATGATCTTCAAGGTGCGATCCATGATGGCACCAAAATTCCGCGTCGTTTCTTGCTCCTTCATAGGCATCTACTTGTAGTCGTCCCGAGCTGGTCGGAAGACATCGATGATGTAGCAATCGGTCAGGGCTTTTCCCGAATGTAAGGTATTTGGCGGAATTGTTACGATTCCGCCTGCCTCGCAAGTTTGTGTTTCTCCGTCAACTGTCATCTCAAAAGTGCCAGAAATAAGGTTTGAAATTTGCTCGTGATGGTGCTGGTGTTCTGGTAGTAGGCTACCCGCTTTGATGTGAAAATGACCAATAGTCAATTCTGGTGTATGAACGAAGCGGCCTTCGAAACCTGGCAAGATCTCGTTAATTTCGATTTGATTCTTGTTGTGGAAATACGACATTGGAGTGAAATAAGAGTGAGGCAAAAAAGGAAGACAATAATTGTGGGCGGAGGAAAAGGATACTTGGTCTTCTCCTCCGCCTACGGCGATTTAGAAAGCCCTCAATATGAATGCGGCATTCTGAACCATACGACTAGCCCCACGCCAGAACATGCGATAGTGAGGGTTGTCTACGAGATAAACAATCTTACCCTCCCCTACATTGAGAACTCCGGCGAATGTTTTACCTGCTAGACGTTCCAGATTTTCTGGCGATGCATATCCTGCCGCCAACATCTCTGCTGGATCATCTTGGTACACACCAACAGACGCCAGTCTTGTTGAAGGTTCTAAGGCATCTGTACTAAGCTTTAGGGTATACAGCTCTGACTTTATCCCAAATGCTAATGGATGACTCGTGTCCACCGTTGCATTAATTGCAGAACCCGGAATACGTCTTAATCCACGGTACCGTTCACGCTCATCATATGTAAGATATTTAACAGCCTCGCTTGTGTCCTGATTCCTCTTAACCATTTCCTCTTTGCCGAACTTTCCACCAGCTGTAAAGAAGCTAGCCGCATCTTCTAGGGCAATAAGAACCCCTCCGCGTTGGAGCCACTTGTTGATGTCCGAACGCTGGTCTTGCCAAAAGAGGCGATCCAGGTTATTAGCATCAGGCAAAATCATTACATCATAGTCGTTGATATCGGTGTAGCCGTAGCGTTGGCCAAACTTAGGCATACTTGTTTGCGAGAACGCAGACGTCCGAATGCGGTCGAGCGGAAATTCTGTTTCTTGATCGAATAGGTAGTAGACTTGGCCACTGGTGTAGGTGTTAAAGGGCGGCTCTACTAGCATGGCAACGCGTGGTTTATGAAGGGGTTGATTTCTACTAGAGGCGAGATCGAAACCATCATCCATTCGACCTGTCGGGAAAGCAGTAAAACTCGTAGAGGTAGCAGAAGCAATCTCTAGCATGTCCTGCGCCATTTGCTCATCGTGCTCCAGGTTACGACCTCGCAAAACAATCAAGGTACCAGGAGAATAGGTCGTGCCGCGATAGGTGAAAGAACTAACCGCTGCTCTAACGCGGTAACCTTTTTCCCACAAAGCGTTGAGTGCCTTTGGTGCCCAACGCTGCTTCCAGTCCAGGCAATAGGCATAAGCGGTAGAACCAGCCAATTGACTATTATCCACTCCACCAGACCACTTCACTTCGTCGGCTGTAATTAGTTCTTTGTCAACACGAACTACATTCGGGCTAGAGTAAGCCTCCAAATTATACGCAAGCGGTGCAGACCAGGTGGCCATATCATACATGACAGAGTCCTCAATGGCCATATTACGTTCCAAAATACTATGCACAAATAGGTGGCGAGGCTGGTCGGCTGGAACAATGATATCCCCAGCAGAAAAGGATTCCAACCCGATATCTCCAGAACGATAGTCAAGGCAGTCGCCTACCTTAAAGTCAGTAGTTGCACGATAGAACTGGATATTTTGGCGCAGTAGCACCTTCTGAATATCTGTGAAGTATCCCCCTTCCTCTTGTCGGATAATGAAGCTCTTGTTTGGTGACTTGCTCTTGACTGGATTCCATGCATCTACACTGTACTTCAATAAGGCTTCGCGACCTTGTGCAGCTGTACGAATAGTTGCGATAGATGTAGTGTAGTGATCCCATACTCGTTGGCGCAGTGTCAATACATAGCCATCATTAGTAGTAATTGCTCTACCGGCACCAATACCGCCCTGCTCGGTTAGCATTCCAATAGCCCCCATTACACTCGGATACGAAGAACCATAACCTGGATAGAAGAAGTCAAAGCGATCGCGGGTGAAGTACATCAATCCTTGCTCATCAAAAGCATCAATATTGGCCCGGCCAAAGGTATCACTCCATCCTTCGTAGCTGTCTGGTAGCAGTAAGTTCCGAGGTGTTGCGCCTGGCGCCGTAAAGTAATTGGCGTTGTAGCCCTGCTCATGATAATCTACGTGAACTTGAGGCATCCAACGTTGATACTCGCCAGTATGTCCACGTGACTCTGGGTGCACGCCCCAGATCCAATCGCGATTAAGGTCAAACCAGTAGTGATTCGTACGGCCATTAGGCCAAGGTGCATAGTGTTCGAAGTCTCGTGGGTTAATCCCTGGTTGTTCGCGACTTGCACCATTGATCCAGTATACGTAACGGTCGCGGCCGTCCGGATTAATGCACACGTACATAATGACTACGCTATTGGCAAGTATATCAGCTGTTTCTGCATCAGTGGCGGCCGCTAGTCGATATGCTACCTGCATGGCGGCTTCTGTGTTCGATGCCTCGTTGCCGTGAATATTGTAGCTGAACGAGGTGAAGACAGGATCATTGGCAAGTACATCTTGGCCTTCGGCGCTTGCTGCAAAACCAGGCTCCATGAGTTGTAGGTGACGTCCACGAATTTCTTCTATTCTAGCGTGATTCTCTTTACTAGTTACGACCAGGTTGATCAAAGGTCGTTTCTCATAAGTCTCCCCGTATTGATTAAGCGAAATGCGGTCAGATTGGCTAGCTAGGTATTTAAAATACTGCACCGATTGGTGGTATTCTGTAAAGCGTTCGCCTAATTCATAGCCGAGAAATGCGGCTGGAGATTTGATTTCTGGATTATAGCTAAGCCCTTTTTCGAAATCAAAGCGTTCTGGCGTCAGATCTACCTGTGCTACCATCGCTATAGGTAGAAAGCACAGTAGGAAAAGTAGCGGTCGGATTATACTAGTCATGTGTACTATTGATTTAAAATATCCTTGTGGACGTACTATAGCAATGATAATAAAAATGTCTGTGCCAGCCCCATACTGCTCAAAAGCGGAAGTGAACTGCCGTAGGTATGCAGTTTATTCATGGTTGCCCTGAGTTGTACCTAGATTGAATATACTGGTTACAACACGGTTTAGGGTCGATTTTACGCAAGGCAACTTCGACTAAGATAGATGGAAGAAAAGAGTGGTCGTGTGGGGTGTAAGTGATTAGAAACGAGGCCAATTCGGCCTCGCCTTACTTACTTATCAAATAGCTGCAGGAGATCAGAAATTCGTTCCTTGACATCCTTACGATCTACAATGAAATCAAGGAAACCATGTTCTAGTAAGAATTCTGATGTTTGGAAACCTTCCGGCAAGTCACGCTTAATCGTTTCCTTGATTACACGAGGCCCAGCAAAACCGATGAGTGCCTCTGGTTCTGCAAAGTTGATGTCACCAAGCATCGCAAAAGATGCCGTTACACCACCAGTGGTAGGATCAGTCAAGAATGAGAAATAAGGAACACCTGCTTTGGCCAAAGTCGACAGCTTCGCAGAGGTTTTAGCCATCTGCATAAGACTGAAGGCAGATTCCATCATCCGAGCACCTCCCGTCTTGGAGATGATCATAAATGGAATGCGATTATCACGAGCATAATCGATAGCACGGGCGATACGCTCGCCTACTACCGAACCCATGGAACCACCGATGAACTTAAAGTCCATAGCAGCGATAATTAGAGGACGACGGTTTACCTTTCCTTTGGCAACAGTGATTGCATCGGTAAGGCCCGTTTTATCATAAGCGCTTTCCAGGCGGTCTGGATAAGACTTAAGGTCAACGAAGTTGAGGTGATCAACGGCACGATATTCTTCGAACAAGAGTTCGTAGTTACCGTCAAAGATCAGATCGAAATAATCGTAAGAACCAATACGGACGTGATAGTTACAATAGGAGCACTTGTAGGAATTCTCCCGAAGCTCCTTCATTGTAGAAGTTTCTTTACAGCGCTTACACTTGTACCAAAGACCCTCTGGAGCCTCTTTCTTGTTACGTGTAGCAGTCTGAATACCGTCCTTTAGTCGCTTGAACCAACCCATACTTATAATTTGAATGGTGGGGTCGTTAGGTGTTGCCTTTCTGGCTTTGCGAGGCAAAAGTAAGAAAGGACTGGGGATAATAAAAGAAGTGGGAAGATTTGTGTGAGCCCCCTTGATGGTTATAAGGACTACAAAAAGACTCACTGCCCTAGCAGTGAAGGTTCATCGCACTCATTATCAGCCTTCCTGGTTGAATTAATAGCGAAACGCTTGCACTGCATTAATAAAGGCACGTACACCATCAAGTGGTGTGTCAGGATAAACCCCGTGGCCCAGATTGGCAATGTGTTGGCCGCCGAAAGCCTTAAGCATCTCCGTAGCAGCTTGGGCTACCTGCTCAGGCTCAGCATAGAGTTGGCATGGATCTAGGTTACCTTGTAGGGCTACCTTGTCCCCTACCCTCTGGCGGGCAATTTGTGGGTTTTGTGTCCAATCCAACCCGATCACGTTACAGGGCTGTTCGGCGAGGCCTTCCAGGGCGTGCCAGGCATCTTTCGCAAAGAGTGTTACCGGTACCTCTTCGTGAAGAGCAGTGGCAATTTTGCCTAGGTAAGGCAGGGCGAATTCATTGTATAGCTTAGGAGAAAGAATACCCGCCCAGGAGTCGAATAATTGGATAAGGTCGGCACCGTGAGCTACCTTTTGCTTGAGGTAAGCAATAGTGGTCATGGTAATCTTTTCCAAAAGACGGTGAGATAGAGCAGGCTCACGGAAGAGCATACGCCGCGCTTTCGAGAACGTCTTACTTCCGCCACCTTCAATCATGTAGGCGAAAATGGTCCAGGGTGCACCTGCGAAACCGATCAGTGGTACACGGCCAGCCAATTGTTTCTTAGTCAGGGCTAGAGCGTCGTAGACGTAGGTAAGCTCACTCGCGGCATCCTCATCAGTGATCAGGCGCTCCACATCAGCTTCAGTCTGGATGGTTTCAGGAAAAGAAGGCCCCTTCTTTTCGATCATCTCGTACTTCAAGCCCATGGCCTCAGGAATTACAAGGATATCAGAGAAGATTATGGCTGCATCTACACCCAAAATATCCACCGGCTGAATGGTCACTTCTGCTGCTAGCGCTGGTGTTTCCACCAATTCCTTAAAGCCACTTAAACTGGCACGTACAGCACGGTATTCAGGAAGAATACGACCAGCTTGACGCATTAGCCATACAGGTGGGCGTTCAACAGTTTGGCCATTGGCCACGCGGAGCAAAATATCATTCTGTAATTCCATAGGCGCGAAAATAAGCGAATTTGCTTGCCACAACAACATTGCCCGTAATAGGACTCCATGGCGACAGAAAAAATAACAGCTTGATGACAATTTGAGTGGAATCGGGGGAAGATCAGACGCGAATGCCTTGACTAAGGACGCTAAGAAGCTAGCAGTCGAACTGATAAATTTTCTCTAATTTGGGGCGGCAGATTGGGTATAATCTGCCACAATCCTTATCTACTCTGTAGAGTTGACTAAGAACAAGATCAAAACAAACGTGTGAAACGAGCATAAGATTGATTAGTCAATTTTTTGCGAGACCGCAGCGATTACATGCAAGCAGTCCCGATAGTTATCGGGATTCTGCAAAGTGTACAGCTGCAGAAAACTTTCAAATACATGAAAAACCTACCGTTGCATTGGAAGATCATTATTGGATTATTCCTTGGTATCATCTACGCTTTCTTTTCGGTAAAGTGGGGCTGGAGCAAATTCACAATTGATTGGATCGATCCCTTCGGGACTATCTTTATTCGGTTGCTGAAGTTTATCGCCGTTCCACTGGTATTGCTATCCATTATTGCTGGTATTAGCACACTACCTGATTTGTCAAAATTAGGCAGGATGGGTGCCAAAACACTCTTGGCGTACATGGTAACCACCGTAGCTGCGGTAGGTGTTGGTCTTTTGATCGTGAACATCGCCAAGCCTGGTGAGTCTATCGCGGAAGAGCAACGGATAAAGAACCGGATGAAGTACGAGCTATGGGTCTCGCAGACCGATGGTGTAGAAATACTAGATGGACAAAACTTCCTGGCTGATCCTGATTATGCCGACTTCCGTACGGATGCGGAACAAGCCCTAGTAGACGAGCAAAACTTGGCTTCTGAGGATGCCAGCCTTGCCAAGAAAATGACCGATGCGGCAGCCATGAAAGACGCTGGGCCCTTGAAATTCTTTGTAGACTTTGTGCCGGAGAATATATTCATGGCCCTTTCGGATGGCAAACTCATGCTTCAGGTGATCTTCTTTGCCATCTTCTTTGGTATCGTACTATTAATGATTCCTAGGGAGAAGGCTGAGCCCGTCATGGCCTTTATTGATGGCACCAATGAGGTATTCTTAAAGATGGTTGAAGTGGTGATGAACGCCGCGCCCTTCTTCGTGTTTGCGTTGATGGCTGGCGTAATTGCCAAAATGGCTAGTACGACCGAAGAAGTAATTGAAATCTTCAAAGGGCTGGCCGCCTACTCGCTGGTCTTGGTGGCTGGTTTGGCCTTTATGGTATTTGTTTTCTACCCACTAATACTCAAGCTGTTTGTTAGAGATTTGTCCTACGGAGCGTTCTTCCGTAAGATGAGTCCAGCGCAATTCCTGGCATTCTCAACTAGCTCCAGTGCCGCTACCCTACCGGTTACCTTGGAGTGTGTAAGAGATAACCTGGGTGTTTCGAAAAACGTATCCAACTTTGTCTTACCGATCGGTGCTACTGTAAACATGGATGGTACCAGCCTTTATCAGGCAGTAGCAGTAGTATTTATGGCTCAGATGCACTTTGTAGATCTATCTGTCGCTCAACAGGCTACCATTGTTTTGACGGCTACTTTGGCCTCGATTGGATCAGCTGCTGTGCCTTCTGCTGGTCTAGTGATGATGATTGTAGTATTGCAGTCTGTGGGATTAAATCCTGCCTGGATTGCGATAATTTTCCCTGTTGACCGAATCCTTGACATGTGTCGCACCGTAGTAAATGTAACGGGTGATGCATCAGTATCCACACTGATCGCAAAATCCGAAGGTGATTTGGACATGGAAATACTTAAATCATAAGCATACAGAATGAGTCAAGTACTTGGTGTTGGTTCCAGAGTAAAGCACCCTGCGTATGGTGATGGCGTTGTGATTCGGTTGCATGCCGCTGCTTACGAGCTTGCTTTTACCCTTTATGGTATCAAACTAGTAGGCCGAGAATACGACAAATGGGAAGTCGTAGAAGCCATTGAGGCGGTAGAAACGGTGAGTTTTACCGATGCTGAGAAGGCATTGATTAAGATCCTTAAGAATTACAATGCCTTAAACGAGGAGATTCCATTAGGTGACCGTTGGCAAGGTGGCACCTTGGTCCTTCGTCCTTCGGACCCTGATCTAAAGGATAAGGAAATGGATATTGAGACCTTCTTTCACAAGATCGTTATGGTCCGTGATCGCCTACGCGTAATGGAGCAGCGAATCAATAGCAGTAATCTTACGGACGAAGAAAAGGTAAATCTGCAGCAGTATATTACGCGGATTTATGGAAGCCTGACCTCCTTCAACGTGCTGTTCAAGTACAAAGAAGATAGTTTTAAGGGTAGTAAGAGCTAATTCGTATTACTTGAGAAATTACAGACCGATTTCTTAATTGGCTAGTGAATGGCGAGGTCGCTTACGGTGCACCGTGTTATACGTCATTCACTAGTCGAAATCGCTAAGGCAATTATTCTGCGTTACTTCTAATCAATTCTGAGGCTCTTCAGCAAACGCTTTCCGTGCTTTTGCTGTTGTCACCTTAGTGATTATAGGTATTTTGTGCCTTGTTCACTGCTTATGGAGTGGAGAGCTTGAACGCTTCTCGATTCATTGCTGACAGAAATTAATAATAGTGAGAGTACTTTCTTTCCTGACCTGTATTGGTCTTCTACTGGGTTTATTCGGTTGTTTACGTTTTCAGAATGCTTATACAAAGATTCCTCCTGGTCCCTGGCGAGCTACCTTGCTTTTGGATCCCAGTACGGTCACCCCTAACCCAAAGGGTGAACCGTTGGATGAAAAGCTGAATCTGTCTTTTGACGAGGTGACTAACGGCGAACTTCCGTTCAATTTCCTGGTGGAATACACAGATGATACGACCTTTCAGGTGGTCCTCCTTAATGGAGAAGAGCGTATCGTTTCTAAAGATGTAAGTTTTGGTCGAAGTAAATCTCGCGCCAAGGACTCCATCCGCATTAATTTCCCCATCTATGATACGTACATCGTAGGCCTCTACGAAGAAGGGATCATTGAAGGCGAATGGGTGGTCAACTACCGGGAGAAATACAGCATTCCGTTTATCGCCCGCTTCGGTATGGACTATCGCTTTACGCAAATTCCAAAACCAGCGGAGATTGATCTAACCGGTACTTGGGAGGTAACCTTTGGACCAGGGGGAGATGAACCTTCACCTTACGCCGGCATCGGTGAGTTTGTTCAAACGGAAAACAACCTTCAAGGTACTTTCCGAACGGAGACTGGCGACTATCGCTATCTACACGGAGTAGTATCCGGTGATAAGGCCTATCTCTCTGTTTTTGATGGTTCTCATGCCTTCTTATTTGAAGCAAAGATTGACACAGAAGCAGAGACCATGGTAGGTTCTTTCCGCTCAGGCAAGCATTATCGTACCGTTTGGCAAGCGCGTCGCAATTCAGAGGCTACGCTAACGAGCCCGTATCAATTAACGAGTGTGAATGATGCCGGTACGCCAATTGATTTCAGTTTTATTGATACTAACGGTGATACCATCAGCTTAAGTGATCCTGCTTTTGAAGGGAAAGCAAAGCTAGTACAGATTTTCGGTACCTGGTGCCCGAATTGCCGGGATGAAACGCGCTTCTTGCTGGAGTACCTGCAAGCGAACGATCTGCCTAACCTCCAAGTTATGGGTATCGGGTTTGAGCGTTATCGTCAAGAAGAAAAATCCTTAGCAGCCCTTGATCGCTTCAAGACGCAAATGGAAGTCCCCTACCCCATTTTGTATGGTGGCTACTATGATAAAGGCGAAGCATCGGAGCGTTTACCAATGTTGAGCAAGATCATCTCCTACCCTACGCTCCTTTTTATTGATGGAGAAAACCGGGTACGGAAAATACACACCGGCTTTGAGGGGCCAGCTACCTCTCGCTACGAGGCTTTCCAAGCTGAATTCGAGGAAAGTATTCAGCAATTGTTAGCTACCTTACAGTCCGAATCGTAATAGAGCACTAGAAGAAGCTTAGTCCAACAAGATAGGATTTGTGAAAATTTGAGAACGCTGATTTTTTCTGTAGCAAGGCGGAAAACGAAAGCAACGCAGCGCGTTGGAGAGGCTTTCCAACGAAGATAGAGAGAAAAGCAGCAGGTCAAAAATCGCAAATCCTAACTTGGCGGGCTATAAAACCCAACCACCAACTTCAATTCCCGAAAGCGAAAAAACAGATGCAAAGATTCACCACACCTATTCTTTTGGCTTACAGCGCCGACAATGATGCTGCCATCAAGCAGTTGACCGATCGTCTAAAGCCGGTGTTAGATTTTAAATATGCCAGTATTGAGCGAGACCAGGAAGAGAGTCTGACCGCATTGGCTCAGGGCTTTGAGGGGCCTATTCTCCTTTTTGTCAGTGATAATTTTCTGCGCTCTACAAGGTGCATGCAGGATGGGTTGCGAATGCTCAATGAACACAAGGATCAACTTCTTCCGATCGTAATTCCTGGTTTCCGTTCGCAGGAGGATGGCAGTCAGGAGGTGATAAATACCAGTTTTGAGCGCGTAAGTGATATCATTCAGTATATCAATTTCTGGCAAGACCGCTATTTAGATTTGCGCCGCCAAAAACGGGAAGACCCTGAGCTTGATACGCCTGGTTTTGATCAGCATCTAAAGGCCATAAGAAGCATCAGTGGTGAGGCCGGTGAATACTTGCGATTGCTCCGTGGAATTGAACACTTGCATTTACCCGAGTTTGAAGAAAACACTTACGAATTGCTTTTTGAGTTTTTAGACGCGGAAGCAATTGGCGAGCAGCTACGAGAAGAAGATGGAGAAGTTGAAGACACGCCTACTCCTGAACTCCTAATAGAAGAAAATCCTGTAGAAGAAGTAGCCGAAGAAGTAACTCCACCGGCTCCTGCTGAGGAGCCAGCAGAAGAGGAAGAACCTCCGATTGACCTCACCGGTATCCCTGGAATTTCCTTGGTGAGTGAAACGCCAGCAGAAGAGGAAGAACCAGCCGAAGAACCTGCAAGTGATCCTGTAGAAGAACCTGTAGCTGAAGATGCTCCTGCAGAACCGGAACCAGAGGCACCTGAGGAGGTAGTAGAAAACACCGAGGAAGAGGTGGAGGAAGAACCTGAGGAGGAAATGGTAGCCGAAGAGGAAGAAGAGACCGCTGACGAACAAGCTGAATTACTAATCGACAAGTCATGGCGCCTGGTGGATGGTGGTGAACTTGCTGCCGCAGCGGCCTTGTTAAGTGCGGGACTGGATGAATTTCCGCAGTCGGAAGCCTTGCAATACAACTACGCCCTTTTGTTGGCTCAACAAGACAAGGCTAGTGATGCCAAGCAGGTAATTGATGATCTGCTTACCCGCAATCCACAGCATGAAAGTGCCTTGTATCTGGCGGCAGAGTTAGCGGATCTAAATGGCAATGCATCATTGGCGCAGAAATACCTCGTCCGCTTGGTTCGCTTGAAGGATCAAGGCCCGGAAGTATGGTATAAAATGGGGCTACTGAGCTTACAGAAAGACCCTCCAAAACCAGGCGAAGCAGAACGCTATCTCAAGGAAGCTACTAAACGGGACAATTGCCCGCCAGAAGCCTTCTATGAACTAGGGTTGTTGTACGCGCAAGAGGGTAAAAATAAGAAAGCACTGAAGCAGTTTAGCAAAACAGCTGAACTACAGGAAGATCATCCTTTTGTGCATTATGACATGGCGCTATTGCTTCACAAAAGAGGCAAAGAGAAGCGGGCACATGCCGCTTATCAAAAGGCCATTGCGATAAATCCGGAAATTCAGACACCTGATAATGATGCCGCCTTTGCTCTGCCGGAGAAACAAAGCAAGCAAGAAGAGCAACAGGATACGCTTCAAGCACTCAAAACCAATGTAGAGCGCCTGGAAGAACTGATTCATCAATCAGAAGATAAAGGGCAACGTACCGGAAACGGCAAGACTGTCTTGATTACCGGTGCTACTTCCGGTATCGGCCGGGCCACTGCCATCAAATACGCCGCCAATGGCTATCGACTCATTATCACGGGGCGTCGAAAAGGCCGCTTGCAGGAATTACAGGAAGAATGGCAAAAGGAATATGGTATTGATGTCCACTGCCTAAACTTTGATGTCCGGGAATCCAATGAGGTGAAAGGAGCCATAGCCAGTTTGCCAGATGAATGGTTTGATATTGACATCCTCATCAACAATGCCGGCAAGGCCAAAGGTTTCGACCCTATCCATGAAGGTCAGTTGGACCACTGGGAAGAGATGATCGATACCAACCTAAAAGGCCTACTCTACCTCACCCGTGTAGTAAGCCCACGCATGGTAGCCCGCGGTAAAGGACACATCATCAACGTAGCCTCGACAGCGGGTAAAGAAGTCTACCCTAACGGAAACGTGTACTGCGCCACCAAACACGCTGTAGACGCCCTCACTAAAGCAATGCGCCTCGATCTGCACCAGCATGGTGTTCGCGTGAGCCAAGTGGCTCCAGCACATGTGGAAGAGACCGAGTTCGCCCTCGTTCGCTTTGATGGGGACGCCGAGCGGGCCAAAATCTACAATGACTTCAAGCCGCTCACCTCAAGTGATGTGGCCGAATCGATCTATTTCATTAGTCAACAACCTGCACACGTGAATATCCTGGATGTGGTCTTACAGGGTACCCAGCAGGCCAATAGTACGACGATTGATCGTTCTGGAAGGGATCGGTATGAGGAGGAAGAGTAGTTGATGGTTTGGGAGTTAGAAGGTTGGGGTGTTTGATTGGTGGAGGGTGATCTCCAGGCCTGGTAGAGCACCACTATTTTGTTTTAGCCCTCCATTGCCCTATCTTACCTGATAAACACCGAAAAATCTATGTCGAGTGCGAGCCAGGCCGCTACCGAATTCCTGGATCAGGTAGATTGGGCAGATGTATTGGATACCCTACAAGCACAGAAGTGTGTGCTGTTTTTAGGAGGTGGTGCCTATCAGTTGGGAGCACAGGAATTAGATGCTGCCATTCAAGCTTCTTTGGGATGGCCGGCGGCGAATCATCCCCATATCAAGCATTACAATGCGGACGGTTTTGTGCTTCTCAAGAAGAACCGTTACCGGCGACATGTGGCCACTGGTCTGCGTGAATTCTACAGTCAGGCTTTTCCAGATACTGAACTGGCCTTCGCCCAACTAGCAAGGATACCCTTTCATGCGATCATCAGTTTGACGCCCGATAATCTTCTGGCGAGGACCTTTGACAACTTGGGACTGGACTACCAGCAGGACTTCTACTTCCGCAACCGCAAAGCGCCAGACCAGTACGAAGAGCCGACCGCTGACAGGCCTTTGATCTACAACCTACTCGGGAATATTGAAGAGCCCGAAAGTTTGGTATTGACGCATCAAGATTTCTTTGACTACCTCAATTCGGTCTTCAACAGCAGCAGTATGCATGAGGATCTGAAGCTAACCCTAAAGAGTGCAGAACGCTTCATTTTCCTGGGCTTACCTTACGAGAAGTGGTATTTCCAGCTATTGCTACGCGTGTTATCCTTACAGGCAGATGAGTTGCAAGAAATTGAGCGCCTCGCTCTGCAGGAATTCGACAATGAAAATTTGCAGAAAATTTATGCCGGAGAATTTAAGCTGGATTTTGTGCCCGTAGGTATAGGTGCATTCCTGGACCGCCTCTTTCGGGAATGCGATCGGGCAAACTTGATTAAGGAGGTGGTAGAGCAAGAAAATGTAGACGACCAGGGACTGAACGAGGAGCAACTTCGAGAACTAGTAGCCGAAGCCAAAACGGAAGCTGCCATGGAACAGTTGAAGCTGCGCCTAAAAGCTCGTCAACCTCGATCAAACAAGTTATACACTGATCTTACCGTCCTGCGTAATCGCTACAAGTTGTTGATGCAGCGTGAAATGCGCGGTACGATTGATTCTCGTGATTTCAGTGTGGAAAACGCTCAGATTGTGGAGCAATTATTGGAGTTGATCAACCAAAGTGCTACCCTATGAGCCAGCAGTACCGCTACCCTGGGGTAACTCCCTTTAGTACCGATCAGCGCCATCTCTTCTTTGGCCGCGATGAGGATATTGATGAGCTTTACAAGCTGCTCATGCGAGAAACCATTGTGATTCTCCACGGTAAGAGTGGTTTGGGCAAAAGCTCATTGATCAATGCAGGCCTCCTACCCCGCCTGGAACAGCAGAGCGACTACCACCCGATGGAGATACGTTTAGGTGCTAGAGGAGATGATCATCAACAAGCTCCACTTCATACGACGAAGCAAGCCCTGCCAGCTGGACACCCACTACTACAAAAGTTACTATCGGACGACGACTCGCTATGGACCAGAGCAAAGGCCTTACAGTTGGAAAAGGGAAAGCAACCCCTACTTATCTTCGACCAGTTTGAAGAGATCTTCAGCTATCCGGAAACGGAGGTGACGGCCTTCTTGCAAGATGTGGCAGAACTGCTGCACACTGCCTTACCTTTGCGCTATCGCCGAAGCCTGGAGCGATCCGATAATATTACGGAGCAAGAAGAAGATCAGCTGGACGAACCCTTGCGCGTACGCTTGCTGTTTTCCCTTCGCTCAGATCGCCTACATCTGCTTGATCGCTTTAAACGCTACTTCCCCAATATTCTGCGCCACAGTTTTGAGTTGCAGGCGCTTACGGTGGCTGCAGCACGCCAGGCCATTGTGGCACCGGCCGCCTTAGCGGGTGATTTTGCCAGTCCAACCTTTACCTACGATGATGCCACCCTAGATAAGCTTTTAGAGTACCTCCAAGCGGAAGAGAGTCCAGGGCGTGTAGAAGGTATCTTGATTCAGATGTTGTGTGAACACTATGAAACCAAGGTGGTAATTCCGAATGGTGTTCGAGAGCTGAGATTGCAAGACATTGGCGAGCCAGATGCTGTGGTGCAAGACTACTACGAAGAAAAGATTGCGGGCCTGATCCAAGAAGAGCAGCTTCCCGCCCGGAAGCTCATCGAAGAAGGCCTCGTATCTGAAGGCGAGCAAGGTATGCGCTTAAGCTTGCACGAAAGTACTATAGAGAGCCAGCACGGCGTACACAAAGAAATGCTGAGCCATTTGGTGGACCAACGCCTGCTTCGCTCGGAACCGTTTTTACGTGGTGGGTACACCTATGAGTTATCCCATGATCGATTACTGCCCGCAGTCATCATGGCCCGTTCGATCCGCCTCGAACAGGAGGCACGAGAAAAACAAGAAAAAGAAGCCGAGCGCTTACGCCGGGAGGCGGAGCAGGAAAGGATAGCAGCAGAAAAAGCGCGTAAACAATTGCGCCAAGTGCAATGGTTATTAGGCCTTGTGATCGCGGCTCTGGTAGTTGCCGGCTACCTAGGGTATCGTTCCTCCGAACAAACGAAGGAGTTGGAGGCTGCATATGAGCGAATTACTGCAGAGCAAAAGACTTCTCAAGATCGATTAGACGCCTTTGAGGCAGAGGAAAAACGCAGGAAAGACACCGAAATAGATGCCCTATTGAACAAGGCGACTACCTTCCAAAATCTCAACCAGCCAGCACTAGCGCTTCGAGCCCTCCGGGAAGCCCTGCAAATTGATAGCACTCGACAGGATGTGCAGCAGCGTATAGATAACCTTCAAGCAGCTCAAAATCAGTAAGCATGAGATATTTCTTACTGTCCTTAGTGCTGTTGACTTCTTCTTTGGCTATCGCCCAATGTGATGCAGTGGCAGACCTATTGAGGCAAGGAGATGAGTTGCTACAGGCGCAACCTCCTAACTATACCGCTGCCATCAATGCCTATACCGCGGTAATGGTCGCCTGCCCTGAGCAAGCAGGGGCAGCCAGACAACGCATCAGCAACATGGTACAGGATATGAATAAGCTGCGGGAACGGGCATCAGCATCTGCTCATCAGGCTCAAATTGTACTGGATACCTTGAAAGCGGAGCAACAGCGGGCGCAGGAAGCACTAGCGGAGAGCAATAAGTTGGTCAATTCCTTCCATTTCTATGCCGATCGTTTCGCTTTAGCCTATGGTAACGTAAAGAGAAAAGGACGACTCTACTATTTCATTGACAAGCAAGGTCAGCAGGTAGAAAAACTGGGCGAATGGGCACGTGCCGAGCAGTTTGATGATCTAGGATTTGCCCACATCTGGAAGCAAGATGATCCACAGCCGTATCTGATGGATACCCTTGGAAAGATGTATCCTGTTGCTTATTCCTTGGAGAATATCGGTACGCATATTACTGCTCTGGATTTAAGTGGGCAAGCGCTTAAAAAGGTGCCAAAAGGTGTAGGGCAATTACTTAGTCTAGAAGTTCTGATTTTAGGCAACAATTCAATTAGTGTCCTACAGGAGCATATCGGTGACTTGACCAATTTGCAGATTTTGGATTTAAGTAGGAATTCCTTGATTAGCCTGCCAGAAAGTATTGGTGAGTTAATGAATCTACAAAGGCTGGACCTACGTCATAATTCGTTGGTAAGCTTGCCAAAAAGTGTTGGTAATTTGGCGGATTTACAACTGCTGTATCTACGCAAAAATTCTTTAAGTAGCTTGCCGGAGCAGCTGGGCGATTTGAGCAATTTACAGCTATTAGATTTAAGTAGTAATTCCTTGATTAGCTTGCCGGAGCGGTTGGGCAATTTGAGGAATTTAAAATCGCTGTACCTAAATTCTAACTCTTTAAGTAGTCTGCCAGAGGATATATGCGATTTGGCTGAACTAAACTATCTGGTTGTAGATGGTAATCCTCTAGACAGTCTACCAGCTACGGTCTTGCAGTCCGGATTAGTGCCACTAAATGATATTATTGCACTGCTGAATAATAAACAGCGGATAACTTACATACGTCATATAAGCAACAATATTCAAAACGCGTATGACTTTTCCCGGGACGATTTACGGCTACTGACATCTCTATTTCTTGAAGCTACTGTTTATGAAGGAGCTATTTGGACTGGTGAAGCCTATTGTGAATCTGGTGGTTCAGGATTAAGGTTGCGATCCAAGCTTGCCCTTGCTTATTTGTGCAATGGACAGGAGGAAACAGCTCGGACCACCTATGAGGTAAGTGCAGAACTAAAGGAAACGAATAGAGAATCGGCAAAGGAACTATTTCTAAAAGACTTGGAACGTATCTCAAACTATGGTCAAATTGATCCTGAACTGGTAGCACGCACAAAGACTTTTCTAGAAAACTGGTAAGCAAAGGGTTCGTATGAAGTACTTTATCCTGTTAATAGCGTTGTTGATGATGACCAGCCAGGCATGTGGGCAATGTGATGCCTTTGCGGGACTCTTGCAGAAGGGGGACCGACTCCTGCAACAAGTACCGCCTGCTTACGAAGAGGCTATCAATGCTTATTCAGCCGCGATAATCGCTTGTCCACAACAGGCGACAGTCGCCCAGCAGCGAATAGATCGAATGACTACGAGATTGGATCAATTACGCAGTGAGGCTACCAAGAATGAGCATAATATCCGGCAAAGTTTGCGGGAGGTAAAAATCGCTCAACAACAAACGCAGGATGCCGTTGTGCAGGGTAAACAACTTATTGCTGCCTTCTATTTCTACGCAGATCGTTTTGCTTTGGCTTACCGAAATAGTTCTAAGCCTTTCTACTTCATTAATAAGAAAGGAGCGCCAATTGAGAAACTTCAACAATGGGCGCGCGCAGAACCCTTCGATCAGCGTGGCTTTGCCAAGGTGTGGAAATGGGAAGATTCTCAACCATATTTATTAGATACCTTCGGTAATGTATACCCGGTCGCTTTTTCCCTAGCTGAACTTGGGCCGGAGATCACGGCCCTTGATCTTGAAGGACAAGATTTGACCGGCTTGCCGGATAGTATCTGGGAGCACCAGCAGTTGCAGGTTTTGCTGCTGAATAGTAATAAGCTAGAGCAGCTTCCCATCGGTCTCACTCGTTTAGCTAACCTCCGAACGCTGAATCTGAAAAGGAATCTGGAGCTAACTAGCCTTCCAGAAGGCTTCAGTCAACTTCAAAAACTACAAAATTTAGACATAGGCCTCGCCAGTATTCGAGAATTGCCGGAGGATTTTGGTCAGCTCCAAAATTTAATGACCCTTCACTGTAGTTTTACTAAACTTCGTGAGCTGCCTGAAAATTTTGGTCAACTCCAAAACCTAACTCACTTCATTTTAAGAGTGAGTTCGATTCAGAAACTACCTGAAAATTTTGGCAACCTTGCCAAACTGAAGCACTTTGACTTTGCCAATAATTCCCTTTATGAACTACCAAGCAACTTTGGACGACTCAGTGCATTGACCTACTGTGATCTAACTAGTAATCGATTACGACGGCTACCTGATAGTTTTTCAGAATTACAATCACTTATAGAACTTAATCTTAGCTCTAATCCATTACGAAGATTGCCTGAGAATTTTGGAGATCTAAATAAGTTAAAAATTCTCAATCTCAGTGGGAATGCAATAACGGAATTGCCTCAACAGCTTTGCCAGCTCCAGGCGCTTCAGATTCTTGATCTTGGGGACAATCGATTACAGGCGATACCTAATTGCTTGGATCAACTGACACAACTCTCAATCCTGGATTTGAGGGGGAATTGGCTTTCAGATTTTCCGTCTAACCTTTACCTGCTAAGGCAACTTGAAGAGCTAAGTATAGCCTTCAATAGCATTATGTCATTACCAGAAAGTATTGGACAGCTGGAGCAGCTTCGTAGCCTTCAGCTAGACGGTAATGAATTACAACTGCTGCCTGAAAATATTGGGCGGCTTCAAAACCTGGAACACCTTGGCTTAAGTGAAAATCAATTACAGGAGTTACCAGCTGTTATCTCAGGGCTAGATAATCTTTCCGTTCTGCGGCTAGATAATAATTCGCTTCGAACACTACCAGATAGATTCGGAGATATAAAGGGATTGACTACACTATTCTTGGATCACAACGAGTTTGAGCAATTGCCGAATAGCTTTGGCCAATTAGGGAATCTCAGGTCATTACATCTTAGAGATAACAAATTGAAGGGACTCCCAAGTAGTTTTGGTCGTTTAACTTCATTAGAGGAGCTGATACTCGATAATAACAACCTAGAAGAACTCCCTGATAGTTTCGGTTACCTAACCACACTAGAAGAATTGATTCTAAACTACAATCAACTAAAAGAACTGCCAACGAATTTTGGCCAGTTGGAGAAACTAGACATGTTACAGCTTAGAGGCAATCGTCTAACCTCACTACCGGCAAGTTTTGGTGAACTCCATGCCCTCACCTTTGCCTATCTCGACGGGAACGAACTCCAGACTTTACCAGATAATTTTGGGAAACTTCGAGGTCTTGTTTCATTGCATTTAAGTAAAAACCATTTACAAGAATTACCTAGTAATTTGGGCCAACTTAAAGAATTGGATATACTTCGCCTCAGTAAGAACCAATTACAGACTTTACCAGAGGATTTAAGCTCCCTTCAAAATCTAGAAATATTATCTCTTGAAAATAACCAGCTAGCAACCTTGCCGGAAAGCATAGCGCAACTAGAGGAACTTACTAAACTCTTCCTAAACGGTAATCAATTAGTGGCACTTCCAAATAACTTTGGTCATTTGCCAAAGTTGAAAGAACTACACCTACAGAATAACCAATTAACGACCTTGCCTGAGAGTTTTTCCCAACTTGACAGCTTGACTGAACTGAATCTAAGGTTGAACAAGCTCACTTCGCTCCCCGCAACATTTGGAGAATTACAAAGCTTGACCAAGGTTCAACTCTGGGGCAATGAGCTTACAGGATTACCAGCTAACTTTGGTGAATTAAGCACCTTGACAGACTTAACCCTAAACGGTAACCAGCTAGAAAGTTTACCGTCCAATATCGGTCAATTGCGGAACCTAATTAAACTCGATTTATGCATTAATCAACTACAAACGCTCCCTGCGAGTTTAAGTGAATTACAAAACTTGAAGACCTTCGAGTTAAATGCTAACCCCATTCAAACCATACCAGATTCAGTATGGTCCAGTGGACTTATCAATGTCTCACAGGTCATAAAACTTCTCCAAAGTGCGGTGGCTGAAGAAAACTCAAGCTTTGCTGAGGAAATTGCTCAGCAAGTTCCAATGCATTATAAACCTGTGGGTGTTGAGCTGGACCTGCTCAATCAGGCATTTTTCGACGCTAGTCTTTTTGAGGCCGCTATATGGGCGGGAGAAGCTTATTGTAGCATTGATAATGTTATAGGAATTGATACTGGAAGTGTGATTGCGAGAACTGGACTGGCCTATCTATTCCAGGGCGACTACAAGAAGGCCGTAGCTACCTATGAACCCTGGCTAGATGAGCCTATCTACAATCGTTCTGGTCGAGAACAAATTCTCAACGCTATCAATTCGCAAAGTTTACCAGAAGAACTTGATCCTAGCTTGTTAGAACGGATCACTGCTTTTCTGCGGGGAGAGAACGATGAATAGCAGCCCCACCTACTCCCCTACCGTTTACCTCGCTTGCGCTCTTTAATCACGTAACGCAACACCACACTGGCAGCAAGATTGATCTCTGGCGGATCGTAGGTACGAGAGAGTTTTTGTTGCTCCTGCGTTAGTATAGGATTTTCCACCTTTACACTGCCGAAATCAGCCAGTAAAATATTGGGTGTCAATTTGAGGTCCAGGAAGGCGCGCTTACTGAGGCGAGCTTCTACCATTGGTGAGATAGATAACTCCAAAGTCATGATGCGGGCCTGTACGGGGAATTGGGCGCTACTCAAGGGCGTAAAATTGTAGGAATAAAGTGTGGGCTCTAAACCGCCACTAATGCCAAATCGTAAACCTGAACGGCGCGGATCACCGAAGTACTTGCCGTACTCATAGCGAAAGGCGAAAATGAATGAGCTTTGCTCAAAACCGGTCGTCAGGGGAATCTGGTTGCGGCTGGTATCCGTGTAAATGAAATCGCGCCGGTAGCTGGATTTGCCAAATGATAAGCGCGTCAGTGAGAGCTCATGGAATACCTCTTCTTGATTCACCCACTGCATGCTCATTCCTGGGCCGAGCTGCGGCGAATGTAGCTCGTAATTGTAATCGATTTCGTAGTCGACTCCGCGTTCGTCCTCGATTTCAAAAATGCCGCCAGTTGGCGTTTGGAAGAATAAGAATAAGTCTCGAACCGTGGTAGTGCCTCCCGTTTTCTGTGAGTAAGTATCGAATACAGGATAGTAATTAATGGAAGTGCCAAAGAGCACAGTCTTGTCATTGGATTGGGCACTTAGTACACCGAAGGTAATGCTGCAAAGCAGCAGACTGAGGAGCGCGTTTTTCATCAGAGAATGGTCGTTAGATGAGTGGATTTTGTTGCGTGAGGTAAATTAGTTGATAGAATTGGATTGACTGCTACTACACAGCAACTAATTCAACAGAATGCACTCGCTCATTTTCGCATGAAAATGCACTAACCAAACTTATCTATGCTTCTTGTCCCGCAGCCTTAAACACCCCACTTGACTCCCAGTCGCGGAAGTCTACCGGTGTAACGGCGGAGACGCCTTGCTCGGCCATGT
>ENA-UENT01000407-UENT01000407.1-marine-metagenome-genome-assembly--contig:-NODE-407-length-27220-cov-9.930739_pt1 | contig 27220 bp, 26 predicted proteins | sample MGYA00237879_ERZ529330 | MGnify/ENA primary metagenome ERZ529330 (study PRJEB26372, sample SAMN05368345) | marine metagenome | biome: cultured habitat; feature: ocean water; material: water; isolation... | reverse complement strand
TATTTACCCCAACTACCGCCTCGGGCCCATTGATAATCCAGGTGAGCCCTGTGACCCTGGTATTGTTAATAGCTCCAATACACTGCTTCCCGCGAAGGGCATTTCCCTTTTCCCCAACCCTTCCTCCGGGGAGGCTATTCATCTTCAAACCGGCTGGACGGAAGCCAGCTCGATAGAAGCCATGCTTTTTAATACCCTTGGGCAGCCGGTATGGCAATGTACCCTGGAGCTCTTCGGCTGCAATGCCACCTTCCAACTGGGCCACTTGCCGGAAGGTTGGTATCAGTTGAGCCTCCGGGCGGAAGGGGAGCAAAACGTTATTCCGCTTATGATACAGCGGTAGGGCTGCTAAGGGTAAAGATTTAATCCAAGTAACACCCCAAAGACAAAAGCCGCTGCCCAAAACAGACAGCGGCTTTCCTGCGAATTCACTTTACTTTTTGCCTAGACCGTTGTCTCTGACCCCAGTGCGGAGGACAGGTACTCGCGGTTTAGCTTAGCGATATTTTCTACGGAGATGCCTTTGGGGCACTCTGCTTCACATGCGGTAATGTTGGAGCACATGCCAAAGCCTTCGTCGTCCATCTGCTTGACCATCGCCTGAGCGCGGCGCTTGGCCTCTACTTCACCCTGTGGCAAACGGCCCAGGTGCGCGACCTTGGCACTGACGAACAACATAGCCGAAGCATTCGGGCAGGCAGCCACACAGGCACCGCAGCCAATACATGCTGCAGCATCAAAGGCACTCGCAGCCGTTTCCTTCTCGATTGGAATGGCATTGCCATCCTGCGCCTGACCGGTGTTGATGGAAATGTACCCGCCTGCCTGAATGATACGGTCAAAGGAATCGCGGGTAACCACGAGGTCCTTGATGACCGGAAAGGCGCTGGCTCGGAACGGCTCAATCACGATGGTATCGCCGTCCTTAAAGTGGCGCATGTGCAGCTGACAGGTAGTCGTACCCTGCATAGGGCCATGCGGTTCCCCGTTGATGACCATACTGCAGGTACCACAGATGCCCTCCCGGCAATCGTGCTCAAAGGCAACCGGCTCCTCTTTTTTGGAGATCAGGTCCTCATTGAGGACGTCCAGCATTTCCAGGAATGACATATGCGGGGTCGCCTCTACCGTGTAGGTTTCAAACTTCCCCTTAGCGTTGGCGCTTTTCTGGCGCCATATTTTTAGTGTGAGTTTCATGTTCTTTGATTTAGAAGTTGAAGTGAAATTGGGTGCTCGGGCGCTTATTTGTAGCTCCGGGTCTTCAACTCTACATTTTCAAATACCAGCTCTTCCTTGTGGAGCTTCGGGTCTTCGTCCCAACCGGTATACTCCCAGGCAGACACGTAAGCGTAGTTTTCATCATCACGCAGTGCCTCACCTTCTTCTGTTTGGTATTCCTCGCGGAAGTGGCCACCGCAGGACTCCTGACGGTCTAGTGCATCCACGACCATCAACTCGCCTAATTCCATAAAGTCAGCCACGCGGTGGGCTTTCTCCAGCTCAGGGTTGTAATCCTTCGCATCGCCAGGGATGAAGACGTCCTTGTAGAACTCTTCGCGGAGCTCCTTAATCATCTTGCGGGCTTTCTTCAGGCCATCTGCATTACGCGACATGCCGCAGTATTCCCACATGATTTTGCCCAGACGGCGGTGGAAGCTCTCCACAGACTGATTGCCCTTGATGTTCATCAGTTGATTGAGGCGGTTCTCCACGTCTTTTTCGGTCTGCTCGAATTCCGGGCTGTTCGGGTCGATCATCGGCGTACGGATTTCCTGGCTGAGGAATTGACCTATGGTATAAGGCAGTACGAAGTAGCCGTCTGCCAGCCCCTGCATGAGCGCAGATGCACCCAGGCGGTTGGCACCGTGGTCCGAGAAGTTGGCTTCTCCCGTAGCGAAGAGGCCTGGAATATTCGTCTCCAGATTGTAGTCTACCCAAAGACCGCCCATGGTGTAGTGGACTGCCGGATAGATTTTCATAGGCGTCTGATAAGGATTCTCGCCGGTAATCTTTTCGTACATCTCGAAGAGGTTACCGTACTTTTCCTCTACCACCTTTTCGCCCAGCTCTTTGATTTTGGCTTCGCTTGGATTGCTGATGCCTTTGGTATTGGCTTCTGCCTGACCGTAGCGCATGATCGCCGATTCGAAATCGAGGAATACCGCCAGTCCGGTTGGTGCCACGCCAAGCCCTTCGTCACAGGCTACTTTGGCCGCGCGGGAAGCTACGTCCCGTGGTACGAGGTTACCGAATGCCGGGTAGCGGCGCTCCAGGTAGTAATCACGGTCTGCCTCCGGAATATCATTTCCGGTTTTGCGGCCCTCGCGAATGGCTTGTGCGTCCTCCTGCTTTTTCGGTACCCAAACCCGGCCGTCGTTACGTAAGGACTCCGACATGAGCGTCAGCTTGGACTGATACTCCCCAGACTGTGGGATACAGGTCGGGTGGATTTGCGTAAAGCAAGGGTTTGCCATGTAGGCTCCGCGGCGCACCGCACGCCATGCGGCGGTACCGTTGGAATTCATGGCGTTGGTAGACAGGTAGAAAACGTTGCCGTAACCACCGGAGGCCAACACCACACAGTGAGCCGCGTGGCGCTCGAGCTCTCCCGTGAGCAGGTTACGGGCAATGATGCCCCGCGCCTTGCCATCCTGAATGACGACATCGAGCATTTCGTGGCGGTTGTACATTTTCACGCTGCCTTTGGAAATCTGTCGCGACAGGGACTGATAAGCTCCGAGCAACAGCTGCTGTCCAGTCTGTCCCCGTGCGTAGAATGTACGGCTTACCTGCACCCCACCGAAGGAGCGGTTAGCCAGCAGTCCACCGTATTCACGGGCGAAAGGCACGCCCTGCGCCACCGCCTGATCAATGATATTGCGGCTCACCTCTGCCAGGCGGTGGACATTTGCTTCCCGGGAACGGTAGTCGCCCCCCTTAATGGTATCGTAAAACAGGCGATAGACGCTATCACCGTCATTTTGGTAGTTTTTGGCGGCATTAATACCACCCTGAGCGGCGATACTGTGCGCCCGGCGGGGGCTGTCGTGGAACGTGAACGCTTTCACCTTGTAGCCCAGCTCGCCCAGTGTAGCTGCTGCAGCAGCGCCCGCAAGACCTGTACCGACAACGATGACTTCGATGCGGCGTTTGTTGTTGGGTGCCACCAGATTCATGGTACCGCGGTAACGCGTCCATTTCTCCGCTAATGGCCCCGGAGGAGTATTACTTTGAAAAGGCATATCAATCAAGTTTTGCAGTTGTCAGATAAATTAACCCCTGAGGTACATCACGATAGGAATGACCGCGAAACCAAGTGGGATGAGTATTGCGTAAGCTTTGCCAAGCCCCTGAATAAACGGGGTGTACTTGCGATGGTTGATGCCCAGCGTCTGAAAAGCCGACTGGAAACCGTGGACCAGGTGGTACCCGATCACGACCATAGATACGACGTAAAAAATGACAAAGCCGATATTTTCGTAAGCCGTGGATACCAGCGCGTACAAGTCCTTCACTTCCTTACCATCATAGGTAGCCATAGGTGTTGCGCCAAGCTTCATTTGCAGCCAGAACTGATACATGTGAACGGCGATGAATACAAAAATAATTGTACCCAGCCAGCCCATATTGCTTGCCGCGAAGCTGTTGGTGCCTGCCACCTTGTTCACCTTTACGGCATAGCCTTTAGAACCCCGGGCTTTCCGGTTTTTGCGCCATAGCGCCCAGCCCTGAAAGGCGTGCAGCAGAATACCCGCGTACAGCAGATAGGAAGTTGTCTTAATTAGCGGATTGGTCGTCATAAACTCGGCGTAAAGGTTGAACGCCTTGCCCCCGTCCCCTGCCAGTAGCTGCAGATTACCAACAAGGTGAACGACCAGGAAAACGATGAGAAACAATCCGGTCAGACTCATCACTACCTTCCTGCCAATTGAGGATGTCAAAAAATTTGAAAACCAGCTCATGTTTTTTGCTTTTTCAGTTGTGTGCAGCCTGCTAAGAGGCTTGTTTAGCGTTTTAGTTAGTCTCGTAAAAGTAGTAACAAAATCTATGGATATTGACAAAGACCACCAAGTATTGTTTGGTTGACTTAAATCACAAAAGTTATTTAGAATCGTTTCAAATTATACAGGAGTAGTGTACTTAATCTGAAGGGGGGTGCAAACAAAAACACTACCTGACATCGTTCTACATATAGATTAAGTACAAAAAACGAAAATCGTGGCAGCCCGATTCCTCAGGAAATAGCCCCGGCTGCCAATAGTTACAATTTTTATGGACAAGCCAAAACGGCAACCTAAAGTTAGTTTTTCCCACTTTCTAGATAAGTTCCCTGAAGTCCCCCTGCCCATTACGCTCGCAGAGGAAGCCCACCATGCTTTTAGTCAGAAAAACGATCCGCTGCCGGCCGTGATGATCGAGCAGTTCATCCTTCCCATTGAAGGGCAGCCGATGGACGACTATACAGAGTTTGTGCCCTGTATGCGCATCCCCGACACCCATGATTTTCATGCGATCATTTACTGGCGGGCGATGCTGATGTCTTATCAGTATTCTCTGGTGACCTTCAACAAAAAAGGCGAGCTAATCGACAAACGGGTCATTGCGGGAACCATCTCACAGGGCGGCACGTTAACAACCTCAGTTGCAACCATTGAAGACGACTGGAAAATTTACATCGTTTCTGGCCAGAGCCAGGCGAATCAAAATAAGGGATTTGATCCGGCCAAGAGTACAGCCAACCATTTGGAGCTCTTGCCTGAGGGTCAAATCACAGAACACATTTAACCTATTACTGACTTCCCTACAACTTTCCGGCCCTATAGCCCTGCGCTTGCCAACCTCGCCAAGGACCGGACAACGATTTTCTAAACACCCAAAAATATCATGAGTAAAAACAGAAAACACAACTCCAAAAAGACCGGCCGTAAACTCAGCGCCAATCAGCTGCGTGAAGAGATCTTGAAGCTCTTCCGCCGCCACCCCAAGAAACAACTGAACCCCAAACAAATTGTCCGAAAGTTGAAAGTCGCCAATAATAGCGATTCTGTACGGGATGCACTGGAGAAGCTTTCCGAAAGCAATGAGCTAAGGCCAACCGGCGACTACAAGTTCAAGCTCAACCGGCAGGACCACGCTGCCCGGAGCAATGGACAGTACGCCACCGGCACTGTGGATATGACCCGCAGTGGCGATGCTTATATTGTCTGTGAAGGACAGGAGCAGGACGTCCACGTTTCTGCAAAGTACCTGAATACGGCTATGAACGGCGACAAGGTGAAAATCCGAACCTGGACTCCATCCGGCCGCCGCAAGCCTGAAGGTGAGGTCGAGCAAATCCTGGAGCGTGCACGCGATCACTTCATCGGCACGCTTTGGATGTACCCCAAGCACGCGGTAGTAACCATTGATATCGTGCCCCCTATTGATGTGGAGGTGAACATGAAGGATATGCCGGAGGCTAGCGATGAGGACCGGGTAGTCGTACGTATAGACGAGTGGCCCGACCGCCACAAGCACAATCCGAAAGGTACAATCACAACGGTACTGGGCAAAGCCGGCAGCAGCGATATTGAGATGAAGACCATTTTGGTCAACAACGGCTTTGACCTGGAATTCCCGCAAGATGTCAAACGGGAAGCCGAGTACCTGCCTGCGCGGATCAGCGAAGAGGAGATTAAGCGCCGCCGTGACCTGCGGGAGATTACCACCATCACCGTTGACCCCGAGGATGCCAAGGACTTTGACGATGCCCTGTCCATCCGCCACCTGGAAAACGGGGAGATAGAAGTCGGTGTGCACATTGCGGATGTCACGCACTATGTCAAGGAAGGTACCCCACTGGACAAGGAAGCCTTCAACCGTTCCACCTCCGTCTACCTGGTGGACCGGGTACTGCCGATGCTGCCTGAGCGGCTGTCTAACGACCTCTGCTCCTTGCGCCCTAATGTCGACCGGCTGGCTTTTTCGGCTCTGTTTGTCTTCAATAAGAGCAATAAGATCATTAACCGGTGGTTTGGCAAAACGGTCATCCACTCGGATCAGCGGTTCACCTACGAAGAGGCACAGGAGCGCATTGAAGGACAGGGCGGCAGTTTTGCCCAGGAAATTCAGCAACTGGCTAAGCTTGCCCGCCATTTGCGCAAGCAGCGCTACAAAGAAGGTGCCATCAACTTTGAAACGGAGGAGGTGAAATTCCGCCTGGACAAAGACGCCGTTCCTGTGGAAGTATATGTCAAGGAGCGCAAGGAAGCCCACATGATGATTGAGGACTTCATGCTGCTGGCCAACCGGGAGGTGGCACAGTTTATTAGCCTGAAAGGACGGGACCAGGAAATCCCCTATGTCTATCGTATCCACGATGAGCCTGACCCGGACAAAGTAATGGAGCTTTCCCGCTTTGCCCGCGAGATGGGCTTCGATATGAATATCAGTTCTCCGGAGCAGGTTGCCAAAGCTTACAACCGCCTGGCACAGGAAGTACAAAAGCGCCCGGAACTGCGCCTGTTGAGCCCATTGGCCATCCGTACCATGGCCAAGGCCGCCTACTCCACCGAAAATATCGGGCACTACGGGCTGGGCTTTGAGTATTACACCCACTTTACCTCCCCTATCCGGCGCTATTCTGATGTGCTGGCCCACCGTCTGCTGGAGCCTAACCTCAGCCACAACGACTTCTACCGCGTCAACAAATCGCGCCTGGAGGATCAGTGCAGCCACATTTCCAAAAAGGAGCGCAACGCCATCACCGCCGAGCGCGAGTCCATCAAGTATAAACAAGTGGAGTTTATTGAGAAGCACATTGGCGAAGAATTCGATGGCTTCATTAACGGCATGATGGACCGGGGCTTTTTTGTGGAGCTGGAAGCCGGCCTGATCGAAGGTATGGTGCCTTTTGAAACACTGGATGAACCATTTGATGTATCGGATTCCCGCCTGCGCATGGTCGGTGCCTTTTCCAAAAAGGAGTACAAAATGGGGCAGCGCGTACGGGTGCGCATCGCCCGGGCTGACCTTGCCAAGCGCCAAATAGAAATGGACTGGGTGCGGGAAGAAACCGTACCTGCGGGCAGTGGCGGCAACAACGGCAAAGACAATAACCGCAATAAACGCCGGAAGCGCTAAACATGATGCAGACGACTGTAGAGGGTTACCTTAGGGAAGGCTGTGGCCGGTGCCCGTTGGGCGGTACACCCGGATGCAAAGTGCATGCCTGGAGCGCTGAACTGCACGCGCTCCGGGGCATCTTGTCCAAAAGCGGCTTAACAGAAACGGCAAAGTGGGGCGTGCCCTGCTACACCCTCAATGGCAAAAACGTGCTCTTGCTCAGTGCTTTCAAAAACCACTGCGCGATCAGCTTCTTCAAAGGGGCGCTGCTCAAAGATGATGCAGGGCTCCTTTCCACCCCCGGCCCTAACTCCCAAGCCTCCCGCTTGCTGAAGTTTACCAGCCCGGATGCTGTCGAGGCACTAAGGGAAGCCACCCATGATTTCATTCAACAGGCTATTGCAATCGAAAATGCGGGCTTACAAATCGAGCTCAATAAAAGCCCGGAGCCCTGGCCGGAAGAGTTGCAGGAATGGCTGGAGCAGGACCCTGTCCTCAAAGACGCCTTTGAAGCGCTCACCCCAGGCAGGCAGAGAGGATATGTCCTTTATTTTTCCGCCCCCAAGCAGTCTAAAACCCGGATTTCCCGTATCGAAAAGTGCGTGGACAAAATCATGAAAGGGGAAGGGCTGCATGATGCCTACCAAAAGAAGGGGAAAGCGTAATTCTTCACTTGATCATTTACTTCCGTCACTAATAACAAATCGGTACCGCATACCTGATGCGATACCGACCTGAGCAGCTGTAAAGACTAATAAGGAAGGCGGCGGCACCTGATAGCGCACCTGCCTCCGGGTCTTTCAAAATCAGCCTGAAAGCTTATCCAATTAGCCGATGTACCTGAAGTTGTACTGGTAAATACTAACGACAAGTATGACAAACAGCAAGAAGAAAATAAAGGCACCGAGGATCAGGTATCCTTTTTTTCCTGAATTTCTTATTTCATCACCCATGATGGCTATTTTTTATGTTAATGGTTATTCCTGCCTGCAAAGATGGACAAAAATCTAAAAATGGCAAAGTCTGCTATACGCCTTGATACCCTTTGATACGAACAAGCAGGGCTGACCTTCCAAACGAAAGAAACCGGCTTGCTGCATCTGAGGGCAACAGGCCGGCTTCCTGTGGATCGGTCCCTAAGACAAATCCTAGTAAAAACGAGAACGATTGTCCTCAATATCCGCGTTTTTCTTCATCGCCTGAATCAGGCGGGCTGGTACTTGCTGTTGTACCGGAGAAGACATGGTACGGCGCAGCTCAGGGATGTTGCTGGCCTGACCTGCAGCAGGCTTGCTGAGGACTTGCACGACAAACACGCCTGTCTTGCCTTCAATTGGTGCAGAAACGCTGCCCTGCTCCATAGTATATGCTTTTCCGATCACCTTAGGTTCGAAGCCCAGACTGGGTACGAATGTCGCATTGAAAGCTACATTGCGAGCAGTATCCACCTGCGTACCAAACTGCTGAGCAATAGATTGCAGATCAGTACCGCTAATCTTTCCGGCCAGCATTTCTGCTTTTTTCTTGTTGATGACTTGCTGTTCGATTTGGCTCTTGATATTCGCCACCGCAGGCAGGCCAGCAGCCTGACGGGCACGAAGACCAACTACCACATACTTGTTGGTATAGTAGTCTACCGGGTCCTGATAGCCATAAAGCTCAGGGGAAACTTCACCCACATCTGCGTTGAAGGCCCAGCGAACGATGTCGCGGCTCGCCTGCCCACCGCCCAGCTCACCGATGGAGAAGGCATTGCGCGTCAGACCAGTGGAAGTCTTCATATCCAGTCCACGGGCAGCAGCGTTTTCCCGTAGTGTTTCCAGGTCGCGGTTCTCACCGATAAAGGCCAGGACGTCCGCTTCAATATTCTCTTGTGTCTCTTCCAGTGGAACGATAGACTCTTCCAGGTAGGCTACCTTCACACGGGGTGTAGTGGAAGCGCTGCGGCTCAGTACTTCAACCAGGTGCCAGCCATAAGAAGTCCGTACTTTGTACAGTTTGCCAATATCGCCAGTAATGAAGAGAACTTCGTTGAATTCAGGTACGAACTGACCAGGAGTCACGCCCTCGTACTTACCACCATCGGAAGCACTGCCTGGGTCCTGACTGAATCTGATTGCCAGAGAATCGAAGCTTGCCCGATTGGTTTCCAGCAGGTTTTGCAGGCTGTCGATGGTTTTCTCAGCCGATACAAACTGCTCGGGTGCCTGTGCCTGAATCAGGATGTGGCGGGTATCCGCAGAGTCTGCGATCATACGGCGCTCTACCAGCTTCACGGCCCGGTACTTGCCCTGATCGATGTAAGGGCCGTAAACACTACCCTCCGGCATATTCATTACCGTATCCTTGATCGCTGCGCTAAGGGCATCCTCTGTCAGGAAAGTGCTCGGTGGCACGCCATAGTTACGCTCCGTGAATGCGGTATCGTCTTTTGTTGTTTCAAACTCAGGCAGTAATTCTGCCAGGCGGTTGCGCAATGCTGCAGAGTCTTCCACCGTTGGCTTCACTTCAAAGACCACGTACTCCAGGATACGCGTCTCTTCTTCATTCTTATACTGCTCGGCGTTTTCCTTCAGGTAAGCCTCATAGTCCGCATCAGAAAGCGTCACTTCAGCGTTGTCCATTTCATCAAAAGGCACCTTAACGTAAGCCAGGCTAACGGGTGCATTCTGCTCGGCATGACCCATTTCCGCCATCCAGGTCGGTGTATAGATAGCCTTGGACACCAGCATATTGATCTTGCTCTGCAGGCGGTCCTTGATAATTTCATTTTCCTGGTGTGCCCAGTAGGACATCAGGCGGGGGTCCTCAGCAATAGAGCCATCTTCGATAGCAGTCTTAATCTGATTCAGCTGCTGAAAGTCCACCTGACCAGTTTGCGGGTTGCGGAAACGCTGCTGAATGACCGGGCTTGGGTTGGTACCAAACTGCAGATCCAGCAGTTCTGTTTTGCTCACACCAAGGCCGAGCGCTTCGGCTTCTTCTTTCACCAGCGCTTCTTCTACGAAGTAGTTCCATAGCTGGCTGCGGCGGCTGTACAGGTCACCACCAGAGTTGCCATACAAGACCTGCTCCGTGCGGTAAAACTGATTCCAGTCCAGCTTTTTACCCTCAATATCGCCCACAATAGTCTGAGAGCTGCCAAATACACTTTGCTGACCAGAAGTCATGTCCATTACAATGAACCCGATCAGACCCAGTGCGATCAGTACGACCAGCAGCCAGGAATTCTTTCTAATTTTACTTATCAAAGCCATCTTAAGACCGATGTTTTTTGAAAATCAATGTTTCAATTCTACTCATCCACAGGCGTTTTCTGTTTAGAAGCGGCTTGTGAATGCTCCACTTTACGCTAAAGAGACGCAAAGATAAGCTACCTTCGCGAAAATCCATGCAAATGTAGTTGGTTTAACGGCTAAATACAAACTTTAGGGAAAGTAGTAGCTACTGAAGTGAAAATCGGGACGGGCGGGCAACGGGCATATGCGGAGTGTGGTAAAATGCGAGGCTTTGCTGATCATGAAATCAGGAGCAGGGTATTCGCATGGCTGAGGTTGAGGCTGAGCGCCTTTGCTATGGCTTCCTGCCGGGAATAGCGAGCTATTCATCCCGCTCCGGCAGCCCCAGCCTGTTCTCAACCTCAACCTCAGCACAGATAGCGGCGCCTTACAAATCATTCAACCGCTTCTGCACAGACTTAATCACGCCTTCCTGAGCTTTGATACGCTCTGCCATTTCCTCCTGCGCTTTGAGGTTGTCTTCGATGTCCTTTTCGGCTTTGGCGATAGTCTCTTTGGCGCGTTGTATTTCCCGCTCATAGCGCTCTTTGTCGGCAGCGAGGCGCTCCAGGTCGCGGTTGAGGTCCTTGAGCATACCCTCTTGTTCTTCCAGTTCAATTTTGACTTTGGCGCGGGCCACTTCCAGCCCAAACCGGACCAGCATCTTCTCCGCTTCGGTATAGCGCTCGCGGTGTTGACTGGAATTCAGGTAGGCCCCGCCCAGATCAATCCACATATATATAAAGGTGTTATCGCCCTTTTGCTCCGTTTTGGCGATGACATCCACGGTGTTGCCCATGCCCAGAGCGGCGATGTCCGCATCATCAGAGAGCCATTCTTTGTCTTTGCGCTGCCATTTGGGCTTTTCGCGGTAGAAGTCCTTCATGTAGTCTTTCCAAAGGTCCGAGACCAGCCCGGCATCAACGGCGGGGACTTCGAGGACAAGGGCATTTTGCACGCCGGCACTCATGCCTACGCTGCGCTCTACCACCTGTGCCTGCGTAAAGGGAAGCGCACAAATGGTGAAAATGGAAATCCAGATATAACGAATCATTATGGTAAGGTTTTGGTGTTAGGACGGGTTCTTGCCGATAAGTCACTTTACGCCGGCACCACGATACGCAGGGCTTTAGGCACAATCTGGAAGTGAGCGGGGGTCTCGCCCAGGAACTCCCCATCGGCTTCCAGCAAGGTAGGCGGCGAACCGGGCGTGGCTTTCACATCGGCCTCCTCGGCAAAGAAAGTAGTGACTTTGGGGTGCGCCCCGATAGTCCCATTATAAAACCGATAGGTGTTCATCAGCACGCCCAACCGGCTGATCTGACCGGCCAGAGTGACCGCAAAAGCGCCTTTATCAGGTTCTGCATGAGGCACGAGTTGCATGCCACCGCCAGAGTATTTCCCAATTCCAAAGTTAATGGTGTAAAAGAAGTCCTGATAGGCCTGCCCGTTGGCTTCCACTACGGCTTCCTGCAGGTAGTATTCAAACAGGCACTTTGTAACCAGCGATAGGTAAAACAGCTTGCCGCCTTCTCCGGGCTTGCGCTGCATAGAGCGCTGCACCAGGTAGCCATCATAGGCCAGGCCGGCTACGTTGACAAAATAACGGGAAACGGGCTTGTCGTGGCTTTGGTAGTTGATCAGGCCCACGTCCTGCAAGGTCGTATGCCCTTTGGCAATCATGGACAAGGCGTCATCCGGTTTAGTGGGGATGCTGTGGGTCCGTGCCCAGTCGTTGCCGGTGCCTGCGGGAAGCAGGGCATGGTGAATATCAATCGGCCGGGCCACCGATTGAGAAAGTATCCCATTGGCTACTTCGTGGTTGGTCCCATCGCCTCCTACGGTAAGGATACGGCGGTAGCCCTGGGCGATCGCCTGTTTGGCCAGCTCGGTGGCGTGCCCGTTTTCAGTGGTCACTGCCCAGTCACTAACCGGCAGGTAGCTGGCTATCTTCTGCTGTAAATCGGTCCAGTTGTTGCCCGCTTTGCCCTGTCCCGAGACAGGGTTAGCGATGACATACCACTGTTGGTGCATAAGGTGAGCGTTGATTCTGTGGTTGAAGATAGGGAAATTGTGGTAAACGAAGCAGATTGAAAAATACTATGTGCTCTTGGGCAGGCTTCAATAGCTGCAAAAAAACAGAGCCCTTCGCTGGCATGAAGGGCTCTATCTAAAACCGATAACACTAAATTTTTTTCAGCACGTTGATGGTGCCCGAAAAAAGTAATATGTAGTTTGACGGAAATAAACGATACATTTTTTTAGGATTCGCTAATATTTTCACACAACCTCCCTCTGGTCAGTTGTTTAGAAAATTTTAGCGAATCAAAATTCCATCATTTATTTTTTCTCCGTCACTATGAAAAACTTATGGCTCAATAAAAAGCTGGTGTGGGAAGTCAGTCTGACTGACGTTCCGAAACCTTGGCATTCAGCACGCCAAAGTAGAGCAACATCAATGCGGCTAAAACGGCCAGCCACCATTGCCCGGCAACGAATGCCAGTACTGCAATAGCACCCATTAAGTAGGATTGTGATGCCATGTAGGCTCTTGTTTTATTAAGCACTACAAATGTAATGGCAGGGTTATGGCCGTGAAATGACTTTTGTCAGTACTGCTTTGATTTTTGGGTGATCTATTCCGCCCCTGCCAAAAAACAAAAAACCCATGCCAACAAGTCAGCACGGGCCCCCTTTCAAAATGAAAGTAAGCAGTCTTTAGCCCATCAAAAAGCCAAATTCGATCACTAAACCTGCTGTTCGTTAAAGATACTAATAGAGTACCATATCAAATTGCCGGCGGTAGGTTTTGGTTAGCGGATGGTCGTTGCCCCAGGCATGAAAACAGGCGATAGCTGCCCGGCGTGGCAGGTCTTTCGCATAGGACTTGTCCTTACCGGCCGCTTCGATGATGGCTTTGATGCCGTTCTCCCAGTCCCGCTGCTTCAATGCAGCCTGGGCTTTGGCGATGGACTGTCCGGGCGCAGAGTCGGCCGCTTCGTGTTTCATCAATTCGGCGATGGTCCGGACTGCTTCGGCCTGTTCTGCAGAAGGTTCCCCTGCTTTTATGGGCTGCAGCAAGGATTCCGCCCGGCCGGGTGCACTCACCGCCAGCGCCATTGCCAAAGCCAGGCGGGCATCCTTCATATCCGGATATTGCGCCACAAAGGCCTCCAGCTCAGAAATATCACCATCGCCGTCCAGGCGTTCCAGGATGAGGTCCAGGGTTTCCTTTCTGCCATCCGGCAGGTTATTGGCCAGCCAGTTTTCGATCTGCGTACGGGGCAGCGCACCGGCAAATTCAGCAATCACCCGCCCTTTGTGGAACATCTTGACGTTGGGTATACTGCGAATCTGATATTCTGATGCCAGGACCTGCTCTTCTTCAGTATTGACCTTCACCAATGCCCAACGGTCGGACTGCTCTTCGGCCAGTGCTTCAATAGTTGGGCCCAATACCCGGCACGGGCCGCACCAGGAGGCCCAAAAGTCCACCACTACGGGCATTTCGTGGCTTTTCTCAATGACTTCGGCTTGAAAATTCATACTGTACTTGATTGATGAATAAAGGGTTTGATCGGTCAATAGGGGTATATCCTCTTAAAATACATCATAAAAGCAGGATATGTTTAGGGCGGATAGCGCCCGGCTTTAAGGATTAAAAATCAACCAATATGAAATACCCGACCTTATTCACTCTTTGCATTCTGGCCACAACATTGCTTCAGGCACAGCACGAAGCCCTCTTTGATGATGTATCGTCTTTTGGTGCTTTTGGTGGCCCTATCCTTGAGTTCAGCTCCATTAACGGCCAACTGGTAGCTGACGTTGGCGGCGGCGGCGCAATTATTCTTGATGAATTCTTTATCGGCGGCTACGGCATGGGCACCGACTACCCGGAGGTCAGCTTTGAAACAGAAATCGATGGGGAGCTGACCGAAATTGACGCGGATATTGACTTCGGCCACGGTGGCCTTTGGTTTGGCTATGTGAGGGATATCGAACAAAAGATGCACCTCTATTCCAGCCTGAAAGTGGGCTGGGGCCGGGCCGATCTGGAACACGACATAGCCGACCTGCCTTCGGACCGCCTTTTTGTCCTTACCCCCGAGATTGGCATAGAACTGAACATGACCAGGTTTTTCCGCATTGGCCTGACCGGCGGCTACCGGATTGTGAATGGCGTCAGCCGCCTGCCGGGATTGGACAATCAGGATTTCAGTAGTCCAACGGTTGGCATTACCTTCCGGTTTGGCGGGTTTGGCAGTTACTGGGATTGGGATTAAATTGTAGCTTTGCCCCAGGCATAGCTATTCGATGAGGTACTTCGCAGAACTGGCATATAACGGCACCAATTACGTAGGCTGGCAGTCCCAGCCCGGGCAGCGTAGCGTTCAGGGCACTATTGAGGAAGCCCTGAGCACCATTCTCAATACGCCCATTGAGGTGGTAGGCTGCGGGCGGACGGATGCTGGCGTTCATGCCAAACAATACTTCCTCCACTTTGATTTTGACGGCAGCTTTCCTCAGGGCTTCGACCGGCGGATCAACAAATTCCTGCCCCCGGATATTGCCATTTACCGGTTTATTGAGGTGGCCCCGGATGCGCATGCCCGCTTCGATGCAACCCACCGGGCCTATGAATACCATATCGACTTCCGCAAGAACCCTTTCGGGAAAGATACCCGGTACTTCTTCCCCTTTGCCGGCCAACTGGACGAGAAGCTTTTACAAAAAGCCGCGCAATTATTGCTGGAATATCAGGAGTTTTACCCGTTTTGCAAGTCGAATACCGATGTGAAGACGATGCGCTGCGACCTGCGCCGGGCCGAGTGGATCATAGACCGGGAAGCCCATAGCATGGTCTTCCACATTGCTGCCGATCGTTTCCTGAGGGGTATGGTACGGCTCATCGTTGGTATGTGCCTGAATGTAGCGCACGGGAAGCTCGATCTGAAAGCCGTTCGTGTAGCGCTGGAGCAGCAAACCCGCCTGCCCAAAAGCCTCAGCGCCCCTCCGGATGGGCTCTACCTTACGGATATCCGTTACCCGTTTATCGATTCTGCAACCTGATGGGCGGAAAAGCGTTCTCAAAGGATATGAAAAACCGTCAGACCTCTATCAAGATGAAATATGCTCCTTTGCTTGCTTTGGCACTGCTCACCACGTTACTCCACACTTCCTGCGAAGAACAGGTCGCCGCTGTGGCCAACCAACCTGATCCTTTCTTCGACCTTGAAGCTTACATCGAAGAGCAAATCTCCGACTTGAACCAGAAACAGCCCAAGGTCCGCAAGACCATCTCGGTGGAAGGGCAAAAGGAAACTCAGCAGTTTGACTCCCTCGATTACCGAACGGAGCTGAAGACCTTTCTCAATTCCGATATCAACCGCAAAGCATGGATCGACAAATACAAAGCGGACAGCACCTTTGAGGGGAGTCAACTGAGGCAAGTCACCTACAAGGCTACCGGAGAGGACCTGAAAACACGGCTGTTGCGCGTACAATACGAACAGGGAAAGGTCTCTGATATCTATATCGAAAACCGTACGAATAGCCTCGTTGCCGATGTCCGTCAGGATTTACATTTTCAGCCCGGCCAAGGATACCGGTTAGTGACCACTCAGGAAACGGTGCTCTCCGAAAAACAGGAAATTGAGGTGGAAGCGAAATGGCAATGAGCGGCCGTAAAGTCAGAACAAAAAAAAAGAGGCAGCGCTACCACAGCACTACCTCAGCCCTAACCAAATAAAACCAAATTATAACTTCTATAACAAAGAAAAGCTTTAAGGCGCTTTTCTGTTTTTCTCTCTTTCGATAATACAAAGGTAAGTACTTTGTGTAAAAAATACAATAACAAAATTGTTAAAAAAGCAGGCCCGGGCTTATAAAACTTAAAACAAAAGGTCTTTTCTAATCAAAATTAACTATATTCTAAAGGCACATATATAGGTTTCTAGATATTTTAATAAAAAAATAAGCGCCCTCCTAAAATTTAATTCCGGTCATTAAATTCGTACCAAATAAATTTCCGAAGACCATTCTGTTTGATTTTCAGCTACCTGCCGCAAGATTTCCTGAAAAAAAATGAAAAAAATTATCTTTGGGGCATGAGATCTACCAAAATCATGCTCAGCGTACTGGTATTGTCCCTTTTGGCAGCACCCTTAATACACGCACAGGATAATCCTACCGACGAGGACGCCTTCTTCATCCGAAAAATTTACGACCACACCCTCACCAACAGTCAGTGCTACGACTGGCTGCAGTACCTGACCCGGCGAATCGGGGGGCGGCTGGCGGGCTCCCCGCAGGCTGCCGCAGCGGTAGAGTATACCCGTCAGATGCTGGACACCCTCGGGCTCGACAGTGTATGGCTTCAACCGGTCATGGTGCCGCACTGGGAACGGGGCGAACCGGAACGGGTGCGCATCGTCAACTCCATGAAGATGGGCAGTGTGGACCTGAATGCCCTGGCTTTGGGCAATTCGGTGGGCACGGGCCCTGCCGGCATCACAGCGGAGGTGGTGGAATTGCGCAGCCTCGATGAGGTAGACAGCCTGGGCGAGCAACTGCGTGGCAAGATCGCCTTCTTCAATCAACCGATGGACCCCACTGAGTTGAATACTTTTGCAGCATATGGCAAGGCAGCCGGGCAGCGGGTGTATGGCGCATCCCGGGCGGCCCGCTATGGTGCAGTGGGAGCTTTAGTGCGTTCTCTGACCACCCGTCTGGACGATATCCCACACACCGGCTCCACGGCCTACGATGATCAGGCAGACCCCATCCCGGCCATTGCGATCAGCACCAATGATGCAGAACTGCTCAGCCGTTTGCTGAGGGAAGAGCCTGTGCGCGTGTACATGCGCAACAACAGCCGCATGCTCAGCGAGGCCCTTTCCTATAATGTGATCGGTGAAATCCGCGGTTCGGAATACCCGGAGGAGATCATACTTGTGGGCGGGCACCTGGATTCCTGGGATGTAGGCACAGGCGCACACGACGACGGCGCCGGCTGCGTACATGCGATGGAGGTATTACGCCAAATCCGGCTAATGGGCTATCAGCCCAAACGGACGATCCGCTGCGTACTTTTCATGAATGAAGAAAACGGCCTGCGTGGCGGCAGGGCCTACTGGAAATGGTCAGACGAGCAGAAAGAATACCATACGGCAGCCATTGAATCCGACCGGGGCGGCTTCACCCCACGGGGCTTCACGGCGGACGGGCACGATGAGGTGTTTACTAAAAAATTCAAGCGGGTCATCGAGTGGATCCCTCTGCTTGCCCCGTACGGGCTGGACTTTGAGAAAGGAGGTTCCGGCGCCGACATTTCCGGTCTCAAGAGCCAAAAAGGGCTGCTCTTTGGCTTCAAACCAGACTCACAGCGCTATTTCGATTACCACCACACCCCTATTGACGGGCCGGATGTGGTTAACAAAAGAGAGCTGGAGCTCGGTGCCGCCTCCATGATGAGTTTGGTCTACCTTATTGATCGGTACGGACTGGACTGATTCTGCAGGATGAAGTAGTGGCGTGTGCATAACAAATCACACTACTTGAAGTAGCCTGGCAGCATTCGTAAATAAGCTGGAGCAGAGCGGGAAGCTCTACCCCAGCAGCTACCGCTCTTAAGTGCAGAGGGCTGCCCCCCCTGGTATTGATAGCAGTGGTCACTTTCTGTTTTGTGCAATTTGTCATACACATAGTAGTGGCAGGGTTACAACCATTACTATATTTTTGCCATTACCTTTACGACAACTTTAGCAAAACGCTCCACTTTATGGCAGAACGCATACAACTGCACGATCTCCATTTCAAGCCCTACCTAAGCGAAGCTCAGATACAAGCCCGCATACGTGAACTCGGGCAGGAGATTGCGGCAGACTACCAAGATAAGAAGCCGCTGTTCATTGGTATCCTCAACGGCGCATTTATGTTTACCGCTGATCTGGCCCGAGCCTGCCATTTCGATGCTGACTTTGCCTTTGTGCGCCTGAAATCCTACGAGGGGACGAGTTCCTCAGGGGAAGTCATCACCATGATTGGCTTGAAAGCGCCTGTGGAAGGCCGGCACCTTATCCTGGTGGAAGACATCATCGACACGGGGCGCACCCTGCATACTTTCCTGCCCCAGCTGCAGGCCCAAAAACCGGCTTCGGTGCGCATTGCCGCACTGCTTTCCAAGCCTGAGGCACGGGTCAAACCATTGGAGGCCGATTACACCGGGTTTGAAATCCCCAATAAGTTCGTAGTGGGGTACGGGCTCGACTACAACGAACTCGGCCGCAACCTGCCTGCCATTTATCAACTCGAAGACTAATCATGGACCTATCTAACATCTGCCAGCAAGCCGTGTTACTTACAGAACAAACCGCCCGCTTCCTTCGCCAGGAACTGGGCAATGTCAGCACCAGTCAAATCGAAGAAAAAGCGCTCAACAGCCTGGTTTCCTACGTCGACAAGACTGCTGAAGTCCAGCTGGTGGAAGGCCTGCAAGCCATCACTCCCGGCTGTAGTTTTCTAACTGAAGAAGACAGTGTGGAGAATACGGAAGGAGAATTGCGATGGATTGTAGACCCCCTTGACGGCACCACCAATTTCCTTTTTCAGCTGCCGGTTTTCTCCATTAGCCTGGGGCTGGAATTGGAAGGGGAACTTGTGCTCGGCATCGTTTACGAAGTCAACCAAAGCGAAGCATTCTATGCCTGGAAAGACGGCGGGGCCTACCTCAACGGGCGCTCTATCCGGGTGAGTCAGCGGCCAAGCCTGCCGAAATCACTCCTGGCTACCGGCTTCCCCTACTACGATTATGATCAGACACAAGCCTACCTGGAGGCCCTGGAGCACTTCATGCAGCACACCCGGGGCATCCGCCGGTTTGGCTCGGCTGCCGTCGACCTGGCTTATGTCGCCTGCGGCCGCTTCGACGGCTTTTTTGAATACAGCCTGCAGCCCTACGATGTAGCTGGCGGCGCACTGATCGTTCAGGAAGCCGGTGGGATAGTGACTGATTTTCAAGGCGGGGGCAACTGGTTGCATGGTGGAGAAATGCTCGCTTCCAATGCGCTTATTGCCACCGATTTCCTTAATGTGGTGCGAACGGCTTTCAAGTCTTAACAGGCCTGACAGACAGATGCTTACACGAAGCTTCGCTTTATGCGAACAAAAACGAACAAACGTTCGTTTTTATAGTAGCAAGTTATTATATTTGCATATCGCAAAGGCTATTTTGCCGTCTGATATAACCTAATGACGACATGAAAGCGCCAACAGACTACGCACACCTCGAAGATCAATTTCAGGCACGCATTGATGCCGAAGAAAAAATAGAGCCTAAAGACTGGATGCCGGACAAGTATCGTAAGACGCTGATCCGGCAGATTTCACAGCATGCCCACTCCGAAATTGTCGGGATGCTGCCCGAAGGCAACTGGGTAACCCGCGCCCCTTCCCTGCGCCGAAAAGTCGCCCTTCTGGCGAAGGTACAGGATGAAGCGGGGCATGGCTTGTACCTCTACGGTGCTGCCGAGACCCTGGGTGCAGAGCGGGATGACCTCCTCGACGAGCTCCACACCGGTAATGCTAAGTACAGCAGTATTTTCAACTATCCTACTCTAAGCTGGGCGGATATCGGTGCGATTGGCTGGCTGGTAGACGGCGCTGCCATTATGAATCAGGTGCCACTATGCCGCTGTTCTTACGGGCCGTATGCCCGTGCGATGGTCCGCGTCTGTAAGGAAGAGAGTTTTCACCAACGTCAGGGTTATGAAATCATGCTGACCCTTGCCCGGGGCACCGAAGCGCAGAAAAAGATGGCGCAGGATGCCCTTAACCGCTGGTGGTGGCCTTCATTGATGATGTTTGGCCCCAACGATGCAGAGTCTAAGCACACCGCTCAGTCGATGGCTTGGAAAATCAAGCGCTTCACCAATGACGAGCTCCGGCAGCGCTTTGTGGACATCACAGCGCCACAGGCAGAATTTATTGGTTTGGCGATACCGGATGAGCACTTGAAATACAACGAAGAAACTGGTCACTACGACTTTGGGCCCATCAACTGGGACGAGTTCTGGCAGGTTGTCAGCGGTGAGGGCCCCTGCAACCGTCAGCGCCTGAAAGCACGCCGCCGGGCCCACGAGGAAGGGCAGTGGGTGCGCGACGCCGCTCTGGCACATGCTGAAAAACGCCGACAGCGCCAAGCTGCCAAAAAAGATCAAAAAGTAGCCTAACCAATGAGCGAAAAGAAAAACTGGCCCCTGTGGGAAATCTTTATCCGCAGCAAAAATGGCCTCAACCACAAGCACGTAGGCAGCCTCCACGCTGCTGATGCTGAAATGGCGATTGAAAATGCCCGCGATGTTTACACGCGCCGTATGGAAGGTATAAGTATATGGGTGGTGGAATCCGAACATATCACGGCCTCAAGCCCTAACCAAAGCGAATCTCTATTCGACCCGGCCAATGATAAGGTGTACCGCCATCCAACCTTCTACAATCTTCCGGACGAAGTGAAACATATGTAAGTGCTTTGTCAGCCCGGAGCTCCTTCCGGGCTGCCTTTTCCTCCTTTGATTCTGTAAGTCTCAGAACGTTTAATCATGACATTAGCCGACGCCAAATACCAATACCTGCTCCGCATGGGCGATAATGCCCTCATCCTTGGCCACCGCCTTTCCGAATGGTGCGGACATGGCCCTATCCTCGAACAGGACATCGCAATGACCAACATCGCCCTCGATCAGGTGGGGCAGGCACGCAGCTTGTTGCAGTATGCCGCTCAGCTTGAGGGCAAAGGGCGTACGGAGGATGATTTGGCTTACAAGCGGGACGTCATGGAATACCGGAATGTGCTCCTGGTGGAACAGCCCAATGAAGACTTTGCCTACACCATCGTACGGCAGTTTCTATTTGATACCTTTAACTTTCTCCTCCATAAAAGCCTCGTCCACAGCGAGGACGAACACCTCAAAGCTATAGCTGAAAAGTCACTAAAGGAAATCACCTACCACCTGCGGTACAGCTCTGAATGGATGATCCGCCTGGGCGACGGTACAGCTGAGAGCCACCAAAAAATACAGACAGCACTGGATGATCTTTTCATCTACACCGGTGAGCTCCTCACCCCGGATGCCGTGGATCAGGCCATCTCCGAAGCTGGAATTGGGCCGGACTTTACCGCGCTTCAGGCACCCTATCAAGCCAAAATAGACGACATCCTGCAGCAAGCCACCCTCCAAAAGCCGGAAGTCAAATACATGCAAAGCGGTGGCAAGGATGGCCGTATGCATACGGAACACCTGGGCTACATTCTGGCTGAGCTGCAATTCGTGCAGCGCGCCTACCCCAACATGGAATGGTAGAAAAGGGGTACTGAGCAATTGAGGTGCCCAATACCCGCTTATTTTTAAGGTGCAGGGTTAGGAATCGCCTCGTGCACGGCTTCTATCTCGTTCAGTACATCCTGACTGAGCGTAACTTCAATACTACTGATATTTTCCCGCAGTTGTTCCATCGTGGTCGCTCCGATGATGTTCGCCGTTGTAAAAGGCTGTTGATTGACAAAGGCGAGGGACATTTGCGCCATGTTGAGCCCGTAGTCTTCGGCTATGGAAAGGTAACGGGCCGTCGCTTCCTGGCAATTCTGGCTATTGTACCGGGAAAGCTGTTTAAACTTATTGATGCGGTCGCCCGGCTGATCCTGTTTGCGGTGGTACTTGCCCGAAAGCAGCCCAAAAGCCATAGGCGAGTAGGCAAGCAGCCCGGTTTGTTCGCGCATAGCTACCTCTGAAAGCCCGACTTCGAATGTCCGGTTGAGTAAGCTGTAGGGGTTCTGAATACTAACCATGCGCGGCAGGTTATGCACTTCTGCCAGATGATGGTAGCGCATGAGGCCCCAGGGCGTTTCGTTAGATACTCCGTAGTGCCGGATCTTCCCCTCTTCCTTTAATTCATTCAGGGTTTGCAACACTTGTGGCAAATTGTCCTCCCATCCTTCATCGGGGTTGTGCTTATAGCCGCGCTTGCCGAAACAATTGGTATTGCGCTCCGGCCAGTGCAGCTGGTACAAGTCGACGTAGTCGGTCTGCAGGCGGTTCAGGCTGCCCTCGATAGCGGTACGGATTTGCTCCGGCGTGAAGCGCAGTGGGTTGCGGATGTGCTTTAGCCCGGTGGAAGGGCCCGTCACCTTGGTGGCTATGATGACGTCATCGCGCCTGCCCCTGCCTTTGAGCCAGGTGCCGATGATGCGTTCAGTGCTGCCCTGCGTTTCCGGGCGGCCCGGCACGCTGTACATTTCAGCGGTATCTATAAAATTGACCCCCTGATCAACGGCGTAACTGAGTTGCTCGTGCCCTTCTGCTTCGGTATTCTGCTCACCAAAAGTCATAGTGCCCAGGCAAATTTTGCTCACCTTAAGGCCGGTGCGGCCAAGTTCTGAATATTTCATTGATGTGTTATCAGTTTGAAAGCGAATTTAGGAAAGTTATATAACACAAACAGCGCTGGCTTCAGGAGTTTGAAACCAACGCTGCTATTTTTACTCTTTATGAATGATAGCCTACAGGTGCTTCCGAATGCCCATAAATATACCCGCATTCATATGACGCTGTTGTACAGCGAACTGATCTTGGGTGACTGAGTTCGGGAACATTTTGAAGTGCGGTTCTATCAGTAACTCCAGGCCTGACTTCGTAGCATAGGTCAGGGCAACACTACCATAATAGCCTACACCAGCCTGCCGCTTGAACACACTAACCGAGTTAGGGTCTTCCGGGTTAAGCGGAGTGGGTGTGAGCGTCTCTGGTGAAAGGAAGTCGCCGCTTTGGCGGAAGAGCAGGTTCAGGTATGCACCGCCGTTAACCGACAGCCCAAACTTGCCCATATCCATTTCGTAGCCTACAATAAATGGGATATCGAGCATACGGTAGGTATTGCGGCTTACTTTGTAGCGCTCGCCTACAGTCACTATCGTATCATAGCCAATGATATTTCCCTGATTGTCGCGGACCGGCTCGGTGATTTCCCGGCGTTCCGTACCGTTGAAGTAGGTAAATTTTTCATTGACCTGAGAGTAGTTGATCCCGGTACGGAAAGCCAGACCGTTTGCTGCTTCGAGGGAGAGGCGTACCCCACCGCTATAGGCGAAGACAAAAGACTCCGTTTCCCGCCGGCTCTTGGCATAGTCTTCGAAGTTGGCATTGCGGGCTTCGAGATCACTAAAAGCCAGGTCAGGCGATACCATCAGGTCGACGTATATCCCCCAATTGCCGTTGCCAAACTGTGCACACTTAGGCTCAGGATTGAATAGCGCAGGCAACAACGCTTTCTGCTCCCGCTCGTATACGGCAGCGATGCCGGGCAGTGCCGCTTCATGCGCAGGCTTTGGCAGGACCGATGCAGGAACGGCAAGGGTGGTCTGTTCCGCTGTGGCTAGCGGGTTGGCTTCCGTTTTAGAATAATCCAATACGGCAGAAGCCAACTGCTGAGTGGATTGTTGAGTAGCGATGGCTGCCGATTGGGCAACAGTTGCCTTAGGCACTGCTATGACGGACGGCTCATCAGAAATGTAGAGTGTGGATTGCGGGCTGCGCGCCGCAGGGCGTGAGGTGTTTGCGAAAGCGGTGCTTTCAGTTTCTTTGTGTTGTTCAATCGTTTTTGTAACAGAAGGTGTAGCCGCTGCCCGGAGGGCGATCTGCGGTTGATGTGGTGTTGCGAGAACAGGAAAAGCAGTGAGTGTGGGCTGCTGATTGTTCCAAAGCAACAGAGCTACCCCTGCGGCGGCCATGGAGGCCAGCACAGTTGCGAATGGTCTGTAATGCCGGATCTGATTTAGGAAACGGTGCTTCCAATTGCGTTTTTGGTCTATTTGCTCCCAAAGATGCATTGGCGTTTCGGTGGTCAGGCCCTGCAATTTGTCCCGAAACGCATCATCCAGGGGATGTTGTCGGTTCATACTGCAATTTTTTGAATTTTAACAATCATGCCTTGAAGCATTTTTCTGGCCTTGACTAATTGGGATCGTGATGTGCTTTCCTGAATACCCAGCATGTCGGAAATTTCCTTGTGGCTGTACCCCTCAATAGCGTAGAGGTTGAAGACCACGCGGTACCCTTCCGGTAGCTGATTGATCAGGCGAAGCATTTCTTCTTGTTCTAAGTTTTTGTAGGATTCTGGTTCCGTTGAATATTCGGGCTGGTTTTCCAGACCGATTTGTTCTTGCTGAAAGCTTTTCTTGCTGTAGTTTTTCAGGGCGGTGTTGATGACAATTCGCCGGATCCAGCCTTCAAAGGAGCCTTTGAATTGGAATTTATGGATATTATCAAAGACCTTCACGAAAGCGTCCTGCAGTATATCCTCCGCCTCCATCCGGTGACGGGTATACCGCATGCATACCGCTAGCATCTTCCCAGCGTAGCGCACAAAAAGCGCTTGCTGACAATGCCGGTCTTCTTTTATACAGCCTTGAACAATCTCTTTTTCCGTCACAGGAAATTATTGAGCTATACGCCCTACACCACTGCATTTTCCCCTAATGTAGGAACCCATAGTTTGTTCAAAATACCCAGGTTAGCGGGAGGTTAAGCTTGGCGAAACCCATCATTAAGATGGCTTGGTCAGGGGAAACGCTGCCTGGATATTCAAAAAAATATAACTCAAGATACAGAATATTATGGTATTATGCTGGAACAAATCAATATTTTCCCTATGCCTCCGGACCTGGGGTGGCTCCGGACAAAACAATGACTATGGAAAAAGCGGAACGAATCGTTGATCAGATGTACCGTAAAGATGCTTTTAGTCAGTGGTTGGGCATCGAAGTAGTAGCGGTAGCAGCAGGCCACTGTGTGCTAAGGATGGAGGTACGGGAAACCATGCTCAACGGTTTTGGCATCGCGCACGGCGGGATCAGCTACAGCCTTGCGGATAGCGCGCTGGCTTTTGCCTCCAACTCACAGGGCAGACATGCGCTGAGTATTGAAACTTCCATTTCACATACGGCTCCCCTAAAGGCAGGAGATATCATTACTGCCACAGCTACGGAAGAACAGTGCAGCCGCCGCATCGGCCTTTACCGGGTGGAAGTCCGTAAGGCCGATGGGCAATTGGCTGCAATATTTAAAGGTACGGTGTACCGAAAAAGTCAGGACTGGAAAGTGTAGGCTACTTCCAGGTCTTCAGGTGCAAATGCTCGTAAGCCTGCTTCTCCAGCTCTTCCCGGTGGTCGGGGTGCGCAATGGAAATCAGCTGACGGGCACGCTGCCGGAGGTTGCGGCCGAACATTTCGGCTACGCCATATTCCGTAACGATGTAATGCACGTGCGCACGGGTCGTGACTACCCCGGCACCGGGTTTCAGCATGCAGGTAATGCGGCTGATGCCCTTATTGGTCGCAGAAGGCAGTGCGATGATGGGCTTACCACCCTCTGAGAGCGATGCCCCCCGGATGAAGTCCATCTGCCCGCCTACCCCGGAGTACACGCGCGTACCGATAGAATCGGCGCACACCTGTCCGGTCAGGTCTATTTCAATGGCGCTGTTGATGGCCACTACTTTTGGATTTTGGCGGATCACAGCTGTATCGTTCACATAAGCGATGTCCAGGAAGCGGACCAGAGGGTTGTCATCTACGAAATCGTAGACTTTTTGTGTACCCATCAGAAAGCCCGTTACGATGTGGTTGCGGTGCTTTACCTTATGCTGATTGGTAATAACCCCTTTCTCTACCAGCTCAATGACGCCATCGGAGAACATCTCGGTGTGGATACCCAGTTCTTTATGGTTTTTCATGGCAGCCAGCGCGGCATTGGGGATGGTACCAATGCCCATTTGCAGGGTGGAGCCATCTTCAACGAGGTTGGCGATATGCTGACCAATGCGTTTTTCGATATCGGTAGGCTCAGGCAGGGCAATTTGCGGGAGTGCATAGTCCACCTCTGTCACCCGGTCGAACTTGCTGATATGAATAACGCCATCACCGTGGGTGCGCGGCATGCGAGGGTTGATCTCCGCAATCACGGTTTTAGCGGATTGCGCAGCGGCAAGGCTGGCATCCACGGATACGCCGAGTGTGCAGAAACCATTTTTATCCGGAGTAGAGACCTGCAGCATCGCCACATCTAACGGAAGTATTTGGCGGCGGAACAACAGGGGCACTTCGCTTAGAAAGATCGGGATATAATCTGCCCGGCCGGCTTGTACGGCTTTCCGCAGATTCCCTCCCACGAAGAGGTTATTCACCCGGAAGGAGTCTTCCATACCTTCATCGGCGTAAGGCGCCGGCGCATCGGTATGCAGGTGCATGATTTGGATATTCCGGAGCTCCTCTGACCGTTTGGCCAGTGCCTCAATTAATGTCTTGGGGGCTGCGGTAGCACTGTGAATAAAAATCTTGTCCCCGGTTTTGACTAATGCGACCGCTTCCTCGGGGCTTACAGCGGTGTAGGATGGATTAAATTTCATGGTAATTATTTCATTCCGTTTGGCCGAAAGTACTTATAAAGCGCATAAAAGGGAAGGAAGGTTTGGCATTTTGGGGGGTGATTTTTGTTACCGTACTTTTTACAATAAGTACAGCTAAAAACAAGCCCCGGCAGCCAGGTGACGGAGAAAAAATATAGGATTCAATTTTGATTCACTGAAATTTTCTAAACAACTGATTAGAGGGAGGTTGTGTGAACTACCCGCCGGTCTTCAGCTCCATGTTGGAGATAAAGGCTTCGCCCTGCCCTACCGAGATTTTGGCATAATTGCCGTATTCCGCCAGGCCTTCCAGCAGCTCTACGGTATTGTCTCCAATATCAAGAGTCGTATTGTTGCGCAGGCGCAGGAAGCGCTTG
>ENA-UENT01000399-UENT01000399.1-marine-metagenome-genome-assembly--contig:-NODE-399-length-27829-cov-3.681681_pt1 | contig 27829 bp, 17 predicted proteins | sample MGYA00237879_ERZ529330 | MGnify/ENA primary metagenome ERZ529330 (study PRJEB26372, sample SAMN05368345) | marine metagenome | biome: cultured habitat; feature: ocean water; material: water; isolation... | reverse complement strand
GAGCTTGCTAGAGCAGCAAATCGGTTCTGAAGCTTTCAAATTTGATGTGATCTTCACCTTGTCTCAAGACGATCCTTGGATCAACTAGGAAAGAACAAAAGCAGAAATACTAGAAAAAACTACCATCCTATCAGAATAGATCAACGATCCCGAATCAAAGCTTTGGCTATGATTCGGGATCATTCGTCGAGAGAAGAATGAAAATTCCGGCCTCAACTGTATCTTTTTAAAGATTCTACGTCATAAGCAGGTACGGACTTGAATTTGAAGGTTGAATCTTCTTTTGATCGCCAAAATCAAATTGTAGTCCACACCGAAATCAAAGCTATCTGACAGGGAAATCCTTAAGAGAAACTTAAAGTCCTATTTTCCGGAGAGCCCCATACAACTCAAAAGACGATCGGACGTTCTTTTAACTGGACTTTGGAAAAATACCCTGATTAGGAGAATTAGCTTTCTCATTACACTATAACGCCCAAGACTATATCATGCGCAAACAAGTATTGACTCTTTGCTTCTTAGTTTCAGCCTTCTGTTTAGCTGCCCAAGATCGAACTGCTGAACCATATGCTACTTCTCGAGTACTTAATCAATCTCCAGCAAAAGGTTTGCTGTTAGACTATAGCCAACTAGGAGGGTTCAATTATAAGGGACCAAACAATAGTAGCCACGTAGCGGAGAGCGATCGCTTAGAATTAAAACTGCGCATCCCCGTCTTGCTCAAGGAGCGCACCAAGGTGTTGTTGGGATTACAATACTTTCAGGAATCCTATGAGTTCGAAGAAGATGGGTTGTTAGAATCTAATTTCGTGCTTCAACGCCTGAACGATCGGGTCTTAAAGAAATCACGACTAAGTCTTAGTGCAGGGCACGCCATTAATAGCAAATACTATACAGCTTTTAGACTGGAAGCTTCCTATGCTGGAGATTACCAAGGCATTATCAACATGGATAATCGATATGCCATCTACCGCGCTACCGCTGCCTTCGGTGTCAAGAAATCTGAGCGCCTAACCTATGGCTTCGGTGCTTACTATAGCAACAGCTTCCGTCGCACGCAGATCCTTCCTTTTGCTTTCTACAATCAGACCTTCAGCGATAAGTTTGGTCTAGAATTCACGATTCCGGTCAAGCTAAAGGCGCGATATAATATCAATGATCGATCCTTGCTCCTTTTTGGCCCACAGTACCAGAGTCAAACCTACTCCTTGGACGTGCCGAATGAACAAGGGGACTTCAGTATAGCTCACTTTAGAAGACAGGCCATCGACTGGGGTGCCACTTACCAGTACAATATCGACGGCTGGACCTGGATGCAGGTCGGCATGGGGTATTTGACCAATTTCAATACTCGAGTAGAAGACCCTGCCGCTGGCACCGCCTTTGGCATGCAGCCAGGTGATGGAGCCTATTTGAAAGTTGGACTCTTTTTATCTCCTACGAGAAGGAAATAGGCGGTTTTGGCTATTGAGTATGTTCTGCTTCAACTAACAACTTAAATCTATTTACTTCTTCGATTGAGCTGAAGTGACGTCCAACGATTGTCAGCACAAATACTAGTCAATAATGATAGTAAAATGCTGTGGTTTACGATGATAAGCAATAGCTTTAGGTCTAATATTTGACCATCCGCATTGTCACATGCTTTTTCGTACGACGATCCTAACTTTACTACTCAGCCTTTTTGCAGGAAAGGCTACTGCTACGCAACCTATCTTGGTACCGGACGTCCAAGGTAGAGTTGAAATCGGCACCTACGTTTCCATCTTTTCTGACCCTTCCAAATCATTACGGATTGAAGATATCCTAGGGGATAGTACGCTTCGATTTATACCACAAACACATGACCAAATCATGGTAGGGCAGCGGAGAGAAGCCATTGCCTGGGTACAAATTGAGGTATCCAATCCCACTGATTCTACCTATTCTATGGTCCTCTTTCTAGGGGATATTTTCACGAGGCATATGGATGGCTACCTAGTTGAAGATCAGGATTTACTGGAGCATTATCAATTAGGGCTGAAGGGCAGTTTTACGGAAAGAGTGCTCCCATACCGCAGTTCTGCGTTACCCTTTGACATCCCTGCTGAAACAACTCGTAAAATCTACCTGCGAATCGAAAACCGGTGGGACCCTGTACAATTCCCCATCTATTTATCTACCGCCAAATACTTCCCTCGTTTCGTTGAAAAAGAATATTTCTTCTTAGGAATCTTCCACGGGTTCCTGGTCCTGATCGTACTCATTGCTGCTGTCCTATTTCTTTCTACCCGAACGCGCTTATTTCTCATCTATCTACTGTACGCTTGCGCTTCCTTTTTGTTCTCCTGGAGTATTTCGGGACTAGATTACCAATTCTGGTTTCCCGCTGATGGAGAATTTGTCTATCCCATGCGGATGATCATGGGGGTTACCACTATTCTGCTCTTGTATGCCTTGATCGGAGAATATTATCGTTTAGAAAACATCAAACTCTCTTTCACCAAGCACCTTTCTCGCTTCTTCGCGGCCCTGCTTATCCTTATCCTGCTGCTACTGCTACTGCAAGTGCCACTCGGTTTAAGCAGTCCCAATAAACAGACAACCTATTACTTCATTCCAGGCCTAATCATCAGTGCATCATGTCTATATATCTTTTTCACCCTATTTCAAATTACCATCAGGAACCCCAAGTGGACCAATATTGTCTTTTTGATTGGGTATTCCGGCATCACGATCTATGGACTTTTCGCTACTCCTATCCAAAATGCCTGGATCCCCATCTCATTCGATAAATTCAATCTTTTTCGCCTGTCTACCGTGTTCGAAATGACGGCCCTGACGATCTTGATGGTACATCGCATCCTACAGATAAACCAAGAGGCCCTATTAAAATCTGAACAACTAGAAACCGCACAAAGGGTCGAGGCCGCTAAGAGCACCTTATTTACCAACATCACTCATGAATTCAGAACCCCACTTACCGTGATCAATGGCTTTTTGGATAGGATTCAAGGGCATGACTTTGAAAAGGCGCAAATTCAAAAAAGCAGCAACGATCTCCTCCAATTGGTTGATCAATTACTAGACTTGGCTAGATCTGAAAACGGCATTTTACACCTTAAAATGCAACAAGCGGATCTCGTGCCTTTTCTACAGCAAGAGTCGACCACTTTCCAGCAGTGGTGTCAGCAACAGGGAATTGCCTTTGAATTCTCCAGCTCACATGAGGAGTGTTTCATGGACTTTGACCCCATTCGTTTAAACGAAATCCTAAAGAACCTAATCTCAAATGCCATTAAGCATACTCTCGCTGGAGGTAAAGTCAGGCTGGAGGTGGTGAAAGAGGAACACCAAGTTAAGTTAATGGTAACAGATAACGGGAAGGGCATAGCCCAACAAGACATTCCGATGATCTGGAATCGCTTTTATCAGGTAGATGATCAGCATGCAGGAACAGGCATTGGCCTCTCTCACGCTAAGATGCTGGCGGAGTTGATGGAGGGATGGATTGAAGTTGAAAGTGAATTAGGTAAAGGGTCCATATTTTCCGTAATACTTCCCATCACCAAAAAAGCAGGCATAAATGTACAACAGAGAGCGGCAAAAGCACAGACGTCCTCTTCTGCCGACTTGGACCGCTACCTTCGGGAACTCACAAGTATACGGCTCCCTACTCGCCCCAATCTATTGATCATAGAAGACCAAAAAACAGTGGCTTATACCATTGCAGACACCTTAGCTACCCAGTATAATATTCAAATTGCCTATGATGGTGAGGAAGGCTTGGAGTTCGCTAAGAAGGAACTTCCCGATCTAATTATTACAGACATTATGATGCCTAAATTGGATGGAATCCAGGTATGTAATGAGCTAAAACAAAACACCAATACCTCTCACTTACCTATCATTATGCTTACCGCCAAAGCAGCACAGGAAAATAGGATCGAAGGCTTGCAAGCTGGAGCGGATGCTTATCTAAGCAAACCCTTTGATGCCCAGGAGTTACTAGTCCGGATCAAGAATTTGATCCTGCAAAGAGAGAAGATCAAGGAAGCCATCCAAAACGGCAACTATAATAGCGTGGCAGACAAACTTGGCCCAGATTATAACTGGTTAAAAACGTTGGAAGCCTCCGTTCTAGAACGAATTGACGATCCAAAGCTCACCCCCCCTTTCTTGGAAAAGTTGGCAGGCATGAGTCAAGCCAACTTCTATCGAAAACTGACACAGCTGACGGGTTTAAACCCTAGTACATTCATCAAGAACATTCGTCTAGAGGAAGCCAAAAAGCAGCTACTCAGTACCAGCAAAAATGTAAAGGAGATAGCCTATGATGTTGGCTTCTCCAGTCCAGCCTACTTTTCTACCAATTTTAAGGCAAAATTTGGTCATAGCCCCACCGACATGCGCAAATAGTAGCGTCTAGAATGCACTTGAATAGGAGTTGAAAGCTTTTGAATAATAACTGAAAGCCCTTTTCTTCAATTTCTTGCTCTTTTGCCGTACTCAGAGCAACTAAGACTTGTTTTGACAGCGCAAATGTATCATGAGGTGGTTTCGAATTTCTTAGCTGTACCTAAACGAGCTTCTTCTCAGAAACTCACAGTAAGTCAGGAAACATTACAAGGTATGGCTTGTAAAGTCGAGACCACTTCCATTTTGCATTAATAGCGGTTCCCTCTACAAGTTTGTAAAGTATAAGTTCCACTTTAGCACCCTGCATAGCACCAGAAAACCTATAACTACTTCCTCAACCAAAGACAAAATCAAACATCTACTATTGGCCTCTGACCATAAACTAGGGGAACGGAGCGGCTTGATGATACAGGCCGCCCTCCAATCCCTGGTAGCATTTGCCTCCTACGACGGTTTAGTCTTTAGGTCCTCCCCTATGCACCGTTTCCCACATTCATGAATGTATCGAGGATTAACCCTATAGTACCAGCTAGGAGGTCAACCTTTCCCGTTTTCTTATTACTTTTAAAGCATACAAGATAGCCTCCCCTTAAAACGATCAATCAACTGATTTATGAATATCAAAAGACTCCTAACTTTAGGGATAATTCTATGCCTATTGCAGGCCTGCCAATCTGTATCTGAACAGGCCGAGCTCCTTCCCCCGGAAGAAAATCGCTTCACTACGATCGCGCTAAATCAAGCAGGAAGCTTAGATGAACCAATGGCCTTTACCTTCTTAGATAAAGAAGAAATGCTCATCGTAGAACGTAAAGGGGGAGTGAAAGCTTTCAATGTAGAAAGCCGACAAATGCGTGCTGTTGGCTTTGTTCCCGTCAATACTAAGTATATAAATAAAGAAGGGCGTTCTCGCGAAGCCGAGGAAGGACTAATGGGTATAATAGCCCACCCTGACTACGAGGCCAACAATTGGATCTTCATGCATTATGCTGACCCTGAGGAACCTAAGCACGTCTTGGCTCGGTGGGAATACAAAAATGATTCACTCTATGAGGATACCAAAGTGGTCGTCCTAGAATATCCCACGCAACGGGAAGAATGTTGTCATACCGGAGGAGGCATGGTCTTTGACAAAGACGGTAACCTCTTCTTGACCACCGGTAACAATACGGTCAATCCTCCCCAAGGCACTTCCAATCTAGACGAAAGACCCGGACACAAGAATTCAGATGATCAACGTACGGCAGGCAACACCAATGATCTGCGCGGTAAGATCTTACGCATTCATCCGGAAGATGATGGAAGCTACAGCATTCCTGAAGGCAATCTGTTTCCAGAAAATACACCCGATGCTCGTGCGGAGATCTACACCATGGGACATCGCAATCCCTGGCGCGTTTCTATCGACAACGAAACAGGCTACATCTACTGGGGAGAAGTAGGTCCTGATTCAGCTGAAGACAATGAGAACGGACCCCGTGGCTACGATGAATTTAACCAGGCTAAAGGCCCAGGATTTTTTGGCTGGCCATACTTCATAGGAAACAATATCCCTTACGTGGATTCCTTAGGTAAGGCCTTTGATGCTGAGCAGCCAGTTAATCATTCTCCCAATAATACTGGGCTAGCTGAGCTTCCACCCGCTCAACCTGCCTTCATCTGGTACCCTTATGCCTACTCTGAAGAATTCCCACTGCTCGGAAGTGCGGGTAGAAGCGCTACTGGTGGACCGGTATTCCGACAGGCCGACTTTCCCGCCTCTGACAAACGCTTTCCCACCTACTACGAAGGTAAATGGCTCATCAGCGAATTTATGCGCGGATGGATCATGGCCGTTTCCATGGACGAGGAAGGCAATTACCTTTCTATGGAACCTTTTCTACCCAACGAAGACTTCATCAGTGCTATTGACATCCAATTTAGTCCTGACGGGGATTTATACATTTTAGAATACGGTTCTGCCTGGTTTAGAGGCAATGATAATTCATTGGTCAAAAGGGTGCAGTACAATGCAGGAAATCGCCCACCTGTAGTCAAAGTCAGCGCCGATAAATTAGCGGGTGCCATACCCTTGGAGGTTCAACTTTCCGCCGACGGCACCATCGATTATGATGGAGATGAGCTCTCCTATTCTTGGTCAATTACTTCGAACAGCGGATTTGAACAAACCTTAGAAGGGAAGAACCCAAGCCTTTCCCTTGATCAAGCCGGTCTATATCGCGCAAGGCTGACGGTTACGGATGCCGCAAACAACAGCGAAGCCCAAGAAATCGAGCTTATTGCCGGCAACGCACCGCCGGAGGTCGATATAAAAATTGCAGGAGGTAATTCCTCCTTCTTTTTCCCAGGAAGTACCATTGACTACCAGGTAGAAGTGCGTGATCAAGAAGATGGAAGCACTGCAAATGGCGACATAGCCCGTGAGGCAATAGCCATTAACTTCGACTATGTTCCTCCAGGCTTTGACCCCATCGAGATCGCTCAAAACCATCGTACTACAGATGACTGGGTTGCCTTTTCCAAAGGACGCACCTTAATTGATGGTAGCGATTGTTTCTCTTGTCACCGGCTTCAGGTCAAATCTATTGGCCCCAGCTATCAAGCAGTAGCAGAGAAGTATCCCAACACACCACAAAATCGACAACTGTTAGCCAGCCGTATAATTAAAGGAAGGGTAGGGGTATGGGGTGAACATGGAATGAGCGCTCATCCTGATTTTTCACAGGAGGAGGCGGAGCTCATGGTAGATTATATCATGGGACTCAATGACCCAAAATCAGCCCCCACTGCGCTCCCCTTGGCTGGCACACATACCCTAGAAGCTCCCGAAAACAGTCAGGGGCAAGGGGGATACCTACTACGTGCAGCCTATACCGACCAAGGGGCGGAAAACCTAAAAACTATCGCAGCCGAAAAAATCATTCCATTGCGCCATCCCTCTCTGATGCCCGAAGGAGCAGACCTAAATCAAGGCGTGCAGATTTTAACCACGCCCAGGCGTGTAGTTTTCGTAGCAGAAGACAATGCTCATCTCGCCTATCACGATTTAGATCTCACTGGACTGACAGCTATCGAAGTCGTAGCCGAAGCTCCTAGTCGTAATGATGCAGCTGGTGCAATCGTAGAAATTCGTCTGGATAGCCCGGAGGGGCGCTTATTGGGAAGTACGCCCAAGATTGAGGAAGTGGAAATAGATGAGGAGGCAGAACTCGAAAAGATGAAATCTGAATGGGAGAAGAATGGGAAAAAAGGTCCTGAACCCAGAAGATGGAACGTTTGGGATAAATTTAGACCCCGCTTTTCCATTCCCATAGATCAAGTCATTGGTAAGCACCATGTTTATATTATATTTAAAAACCCAGAGGCCAAACCAGGACAAATCTTATTGAGGTTGTACAGTATAACTTGCAAAAACACGGAGTCTCCAACTTAAACAAGATTATCATGACAAATCGAAAAAACCAAACCCGCCGACAATTTCTAGCCACTTCGGCAACGGCTACCGCCGGGCTATTGCTCGGTACACAGCAGCTCGCTGCTGCTCCCGCCATTCTAAAATATTACAACAAACCCAATTCAAATATCAACGGTGTGCAAATCGGAGTCATCACCTATTCCTTCCGGAGCATGCCTGATCAAAGTGCAGAAGCTACACTAAAGTATATCCTGGAAAGTGGTATCAACGCCATAGAATTGATGGGCGATCCAGCAGAAAATTTTGCCGGAAAACCTACTACCTCATTTGACAGGAGAAAGTTCTTTGGATTATTGCGGAAGCAAAGGAATAGTAGTATTTCTGAGCAGGAAAAAGTGGAGCTAAGAGGAATGCAAGCGGAACAGACAGAATACCGAAAAAAATTGGCACAATGGCGCGCTACAGTTCCGATGGACAAATTCAAACAATTGCGGAAAATGTACAAGCAAGCCGGTGTAAAAATCTATGGTTTTAAACCTGGTGCTTTTGGTAAGAATAATACGGATGCAGAAATCGATTACGGTATTCGAGCGGCCAAGGCACTTGGAGCCTCCCACATTACTTTAGAGCATCCTAGCGATGATGCCCATACCCTGAAATTGGGTACTATGGCCAGGAAACATAAGATCAGAGTTGCCTACCATGGCCATACCCAGCAAACGCCTACCTTCTGGGATACCGCCCTGGGGCAATCCAAATTCAATGCCATGAATCCAGATGTAGGCCATTATGTAGCTGCGGGATACGACGATACACTGGACTTACTTTCGAAGTATCATAAAAACATCTACAGCATCCACTTAAAGGACCGGCAAAGCAAAGCCAACGGTCAGACAAACATGCCCTGGGGAAGTGGTGATACTCCGATCCCGGAGATCTTGCAATTGATGAGAAGGGAGAAATATAAATTCCCGGGAACTGTAGAACTGGAATACGAAATTCCCGATGGTTCGGATGCGGTCAAAGAAGTGCAGAACTGTCTGGAATTTTGTAGAAAGGCCCTAGCGTAACTGGTCTGGCAAACCAATGAATCCTCAGGAAGTGGGTAGCAGCTATCTCCCCACTTCCTCTACCCTCTTTCCTCTGATTTTCTTTAACGTTAATACCTAATGAAAAATACAAGCATCCTAGCTTTTCTTGGGCTAGTGGCCATATTTACAGCCTGTGAGCCTAGCTCACCCTCCTTGTATCTAGGGCAAGGTTTAATGGCAGGCGAGATCACTGCTGAATCAGTCATTCTACAAACGCGGCTAACCGCTTCGGATACTTTGATTGCTGGAGATGTCCCGGGTAAAGCTGGATTCGGGTATTTTGAAATTGCCACAAGTGCTGATTTCGAAAACGCCCTACAGTCTGAATTGATCGAGGCCAGACCTACTTACGATTTTATACTGAAACAGAAAATCAATGACCTACAACCTAATACTCAGTACTTCTATAGATTGAATTTTGGGGACAATGCCAAGGTGAGCCAGCAAAGTGAAGTGGCTTCTTTCAAGACGCTCCCTGGTCGAGACAATCAAGACGAAGTTTCCTTTGTGGTCGTTACCGGCATGAATTATTACCATTTCCACTTCGGAAAATACGACAGCACTAAAGCGTATAAGGGACCGGACAAGGCCTTGGGCTACCCAGCCTTATCGACGATGAAAGCACTTGCCCCAAATTACTTCATCGGAACAGGGGACAATGTCTATTTTGATCATCCCACTGAGAGAGATTTTACCCGGGCCATCGAAAGAGGCAATTCTCCCCATCCAGGTCGATATGATGGAAAAGAAGTGAAAGATGAGGCAGGTATGCGGCGTAAGTACCACGAGCAGTTTGTTCAACCAAGATTCCGCGAGCTTTTTCAGAGTGTCGGCACCTATTGGGAAAAGGATGATCACGATTATCGCTTTAATGATGCAGACCCCTATCAAGACTTAGCTATCTCCCACGAATTGGGCCTCAAAAATTTCAAGGAACAAGTGCCCATCACGGACCCCAAGGACCCCAATGCCAAAACCTATCGCACCCATCGCATGAATCGCGATGTACAGATCTGGTTACTGGAGGGCCGTGATTACCGAAGCGCCAATGCCCAGCCAGATGGCCCCGAAAAGACGCTACTTGGATCCGAGCAAATCCAATGGCTCAAGCAGCCCCTAACCGAATCTGATGCCACCTATAAACTCATCATCTCCCCTACTCCAATGGTAGGCCCTGACGATGCCTATAAGAGCGACAATCACGTCAATCCTAAAGGTTTCCGCCATGAGGGGGAAGCACTCTTCCAATGGTTTGTTGATAATGATTTCCTCGAAAAGGAGCTGTATCTTATCTGTGGAGACCGACACTGGCAATACCATGCGAAACACCCCAGCGGTGTGGAGGAGTTTTCCACAGGAGCTTTAGTCGATAATAATTCTCGGGCGGGCCGCCTAGCTGGGGATCCCAATTCTACCGATCCAGACAGTCTTATCCAACAATATTATATCCAAGGGACAAAGGAAAGTGCTAGTGGAGGTTTCTTATGGGTTGATGTAAAAGCTGAAGGCGGTACACCCAAGGCGACTTTTCGCTTCTACGATGAAAAAGGGGCGGTACTGTATGAGGTGGTGAAGTAAAAGTATTGCTGTAAAACAACATGGCCTGCTGATTTGAGTTATTAAATCAGTCTATATATTGCTCCGTGTATTAGGGGTGTTATCCGTAAATCAATCCAACACTATTGATCTCCTTTATTTAAGCGATTAAACATCCATTGTACACCATATTTATCCGTACAACTTCCATAATAGGCTCCCCAAAACGCATCTTGAAGGGGCATTGTTATAGTGCCTCCTACAGCTAGGGCATCAAATAAGCGTTTGGTTTCATCTCGTGTATCTGGCGATAGACTGATATGGACATTATTCCCCACATTCAATTTGAAGCCCATCTCTGGCGGGCAATCATTTCCCATCAGGGTATGGATACCGCCTAGAATGGGTAAGGATACATGCATAACCAGTTCTTGGGTAGCTTCCGACATGGGAGCTTGTCCTTCTTGGGGAGGCATATCTCCAAATCGTCGAATTCCTCCTATGAATTCTCCGCCAAAGATGGATTGGTAGAATAGAAAAGCTTCTTCTGTTTGATCCAAGAAATTTAGATAGGTGTTGACACTGGCCATAAGGTGATCACTTTGAATTCAAAATAAGAAGGGTACTATTTATCAAAAGTCTGTCTTGATCAATTGCGCAAAGGAAAATAAGAAAATCATCTTGATCCTTAGCTGGAAAGCTTCAGAAATATCTACAAAAATCTGATAAGCTTGACATCGTCCCCGCTGTGCTTAATCTTATGCAAAAGGGAACATCTGATCCCTGGCAATAGCACTCGACTCCGGGCGATTTTACTATATTAGAGGCACACCTGACGATAAACTTCGAAAGCGACGACGAGCATGAGTGAAACCACAACCTTTCGCGATGTCATTATTGTAGGAGCTGGCCTATCGGGCATAGGAGCAGCCTATCACATCCAAAGTAAATGCCCAGGAAGCAGCTATGCAGTACTGGAAGCCCGGGAATCCATGGGTGGGACTTGGGACTTGTTCAAATATCCTGGCTTACGTTCTGATTCTGATATGTATACTTTAGGTTTTCCTTTCTATCCATGGAAGAATCCTAAAGCCATAGCAGATGGCCCTTCCATCCTATCCTACATTAAAGAAACAGCCGCCCACTTTGGGATCGATAAAAAGATTCAATACAATCATAAAGTGATCGATGCAGAATGGTCCAATGCAACCAACCAGTGGACCGTACGCATACATCCGCATGTAGGGGTAGAAGCAACCGAAATGCACTGCAAATTCCTCATGATGTGCAGTGGTTACTATGATTATGACCAGGGCTACATGCCAAAGTTCCCGAATCAAGCGGCATACCAAGGGAAATTGTTTCATCCACAACATTGGGATACCACAGCTGATTACGCCAACAAGAAAGTAGTGGTCATCGGCAGTGGGGCGACAGCAGTAACCATCGTACCGGAGATGTCCAAGACTGCTGAGAAAGTAGTGATGCTGCAACGTTCGCCCACTTACATCATGAATATGCCCAGCGAAGACGTAGTCTCCAATTTCTTAAAAAAAGTGCTACCTAGTAAAGTCGCGCACCACCTTGCTCGTTGGAAAAACATCCTTTTCAGCATGTTCTTCTACAATCTCTCCAAATGGAAACCGCATTGGGTAAGAGGGATGATTCAAAAGGCTGCAGAAAAGGAATTGGGTGATAAGTACGAGAAAAAGCACTTTGACCCCAAATATGATCCCTGGGATCAGCGCCTATGTCTAGTGCCGGATAATGACCTCTTCCAAACGATCAAAGAAGGGAAGGTTGAAATCGTCACTGATACGATTAAGCAGTTCACCCCCAGTGGCATCGAACTAGATTCAGGTGAAAATTTGGAAGCGGATATCATCGTCGCCGCAACGGGACTCACCATGAGACTATTTGGTGGCATGGAAATCAAAGTTGACGGAGAGAACATTCAAATGAACCAACAACATGCCTACCGCGGCGTCATGTTCAGCAATCTCCCCAATTTCGCCATGGCTGTAGGCTATACCAATGCCTCTTGGACCTTGAAATGTGATCTCAATTGTCAATTCGTCGCCAAGCTCATCAACTACATGAACGACAAGGCCTACAGCAGTTGTACGCCAGTCTTTGACAAAGCTGAATTTGGCGAAGAGGACCTTCTGGATCTCAGCTCTGGCTACGTGCAACGTGCCAAAGACATTTTACCCAAACAAGGAAGCAAGAAACCTTGGAAGGTGCATCAAAACTATATCAAAGACCTCTTCATGCTAAAGTACGGGAAGGTGGACGATGGGCATTTGGAGTTTGCTTAGTTCTTCTGATATACTGTCGCTACTAGCTCGTCTCCTGAAGTCATTGAGGAGATGAATGGACTTAACACAAAAACACAATGAAAAAACTACTGATCTACATTCCGCTTCTTTTACTGTTTGCTTGCCAACAGGCAACCGATGGTGATAACGAGGCTGCTTCAGCGGAAAAGGAAAACACCTCAACATCAGGGGACCTAGATAACTCAAACGAAAGTGGAGATCACATAGACATGAAGTCTCTTTTCGAATTGAGTCCATTATCCATTTTTGATGAAACTACCGAAGGTTTGACTTCTTCAGAAAAAACGGATTTGCTTGAAAAAGGAGAATCAGCTACTTGGAAGATCACTGATGAAAGCGGGACGAAACTCGCCATTCAATGTAAACATCCTTCCAGCGAGGTCACTCTTTCCTTTTTTAAGAATAGCAATAATCTAAATGGTGTGTTATTCGCTAGTATAATGAATGAGCAAAACAGCAAAGTACATTCATGGAGATATGTTCATGATAACCAGACGCTGCAAAAAGCTAATGTGCTAAAGAAATACAGTGCCAATGAGTTTGTCAGTGAAGAAGACAGGTTGCCCACTTCCTATGCGCCTGTATTAAATTATCAGTTTCTTGATGATCAAACCATAGAAGTATCCCTTCAGACTTGGATGGACAAGGAATTTGAAAACCGCGAAATCATCAATAGGATATTGCTACAATGGGATGGGGAAGACTTTGAAGAAAAGATTGTAAAGATTCAGCCCGCTCAAGAATCTGGCAAATTAAGCCTACTCAACAAATCCAACTATGACCTAAGCAAACTGGATCATGATGGCAAAATTGTACATCAAAGAATCTGGGATGATGCCCATGGCGAAAACATTGCCTTGTTCACTCAAAAAGAAGAGGAACTATTTGTGTATCACTACGCCATTGATGCTGACAACCCAAAGTTATTAAGGAAGATCTATGATGCCGAAAAGGATTGCGACTATGATCTTACCTTGGAATTTGTGGAAGAGGCTATCCAGCTTACGGATTTGGATAACGATAATATCGGTGAGCTTACTTTCGCCTATAAAATAGCCTGCATTTCGGATGTTTCTCCAGTAGGCTTAAAGTTGGTGATGTTGGAAGATGGAAAGAAATTTATACTAAGAGGTAATACCATCATCAAGATGGGGGACGATAAGTTCGGCGGCGATAAGACTGTTGATGCCTCCTTTAAAAATGGCCCAGATAATTTTCTATCGCATGCTAACAAGATTTGGAATAGTATAAATCAATAGCTTCTCCTATCCATGCATTGGCAATCAGTCAGGCTATAGGTGGCAATCCATCAAGGATTTATTCAAACGGATGTATGGGAAGGTGGACGAGGAGTATTTGGAGTTTGCTTAGTTCCTCCAATTTGAATTACTCGTAAATGACGCGTCCAGCCCCAGAGCGTGGCCCGTAGAAAGAAAATTGAAGTGAAATAGAATGGATATTTCAAGATTTAAGATTAGTCTAAAGAAATCAATCACAAAGAATATCAAGAATACCTTGGACTATCTCGGCGAGATCACTTTGCCAGAATCTATTTTATATGACGAAGTTCTTCTGTTTTCTGATCGACATGATAAGAATAATCGAAGCTTAAATTTAGGGGTTATCACAGTAGATGATTACCGGGTAGAGCAAAATAGAATTACGAAAGGTGTCCTTGACCTAATCGACAGAATTGACCTTTCGAATTTATTTGATAACGAAGGATCATTAGAGCGGAAAAGACGAAAGTTTACGAATCAAGTAAATGCTGTCAAGATTACTTCCATCGAGTTCAAGGGCTTAGCGGTAAATCATAAGAAAGCATTTTACCTAAACTTGATCAAACTTAGCTTCATTTTGATACTATCAGGAGCATTGGCGTTTATGATCGGAGTAAAGCAATCTGCTGAAGGAATGACCGATCGTAAATCAACCTACGCTTATATGCTAGTATTCGGGTACTTTATAGCAATCGGCATCTTAGCCTACTTACACTACCGACGATACCTAAAGCAAAACAGAGACTGGGAATCCATTTGGAAAGAAGCATTAGAATTAACCATTACTGGGAAACATGATTCGATCATGGATACCATATTTCACACCTTGAATGAATTTGGCTTCAAAATCAAGAAATACAATATTGAAGAAGGAGCGTTGGAAGGTAGAAAATGGTGGCTAGGGCATACGAGAGTCGTTAGCATTCAAAAAAGGGATCAGGAGGAAAAGGTGCTGATCTCTCTTGATTACTTATACCCCTCTGCTATATTGATGCAGGAAGGAACCAATAAAATACTCCTCAGCAAACTAAAGAAGAAGTTGATAAAGAACTTTGAGTATTAGATCCCTTGTCCAACAAAGTCCTTGCGATCAGCTAGGTTGTACGTAGCAATCCATCAAGGATTTATTCATGCTGAAGTACGGGAAGGTGGACGATGGGTATTTGGCGTTTACTTAAAATATGTTCTCGGTGTCTGTCCTGACTCTAAATGCTGAGGGGATTTCTTTTCTACTCCTGCGATAATCTCGTCATTCATCAGATCCACAAACTCGCCCTCTTTATTCTCGTAGTTCTTGAGAACTCAACCTTATTTGGCGTTATCGGGATCGTACGCTAGAACGCGTCTGTCATCTGGGTGAAAGGAATTGACAAACCAGTGCCACAACTGAAACTGTGCCTCGTAGTTCACCTGGCCAGTGGGACAAACCGACAAGATAGGCGTGAGGGGTATAATTCCAACCTAGGCCTGTATTCAAGGATTCAAAGACAAAGATTAGCCCAGCCTTACCTTCGTTTTCCACACTAAACAGACCCTCCACGAGTGCAAAAACTCATACTAATTCAAATCAATTACTTGCTGTATAGCATCGGCAGCCTGCTACCATTGCTTAGCTTTTAGCATTACTCGGCCGAGTAATGCAAGGGCTGCGCCTTTAGTAGCTTTCCCAGAAAGTTCAGCATTTACGGAGAGATTAACGGCAGCGGCTAGCAATTCTGCTTCGATGAAGGCTAGGGTTTCTTCATTCGTCGCTCACCCCGGCTTTAGATTCAGTTCCTTAGGGACTTGATGAGTAGTACTCCGTCAAAATGATCTTGTAGGACGCAGTAATGACCTTCCAAAATCAAAATTCAATAAAAACTTATTAATCAACGCATTACACCCAAAATAAACCCTTATTACGATTTTTATCGTAGTAAAACTTGTTATTACGATTAAAATCGTAGATATTTACTACGATAAAAATCGTAATAGTATATGCTAGTGATTTACTACTGCCTTGAACCTGTAAAGTATGGATGCTTACAACTAATGCCTCCTAATTCGAACAAGTGCTCTTAAAATCCCAATATATGTTCTCTCTTTCGTACAACATGGTATTCAAACATCTATTGAATGGATACAGCAATTCCTTTTTCCCTTTTTTGAATCTAGTTGCAATAGTGGCTCTATATATCTCGACACTAGCCTGTAATCAAGCCCCCATCGACCAAAGTATTACTACGGTATTGAGCAACGCCACCCTAATAGATGGAAATGGTGGGCCCCCGTTGAGAAACGCGGTCATTGCCCTGGCCACAGATAAAATAGTTTATGCTGGTCCAAAAACTGGTGCTCCCAAAGCACCAACGGATGCGAAGACCATGGATCTTTCCGGATTATATATCATTCCAGGCCTAATTGACATGCATGCGCATATAGATCAAGGGAGGCATGCACCCAAATTCCTAGCTCAACTGGTAGCATTTGGGATTACTACCTTACGCGCGCCTTCTAATCCAGTCGTTGAACTTAGAGAACAAGTGCGACAGGGGACCATTATAGGTCCGGATTTATATCTAGCCGGTAAGCTGATTAATGGGCCAGATTCCTATTTCGGACAAAGAGGAAAGACAGAAGAAAACTATCGTAATATAGTTGCCGAAGACGCAAAATTGGGTGTCGAATTTGTCAAAATATATGCAGGTGTATCACCAGAGTTGGCTGCCATAATTATAGAGGAGGCACACCAACATGGGCTCAGGGTCATCGGACATCTCGGCGAGACCTCCTGGACGCAAGCAGCCCAAGCAGGTATTGATGCGCTAGCACATTCTTGGTACGCTGGCTTAATCCACAGCTTGGTCCCGCAAGAATATCGGGAGGAATTTCAGCACTTCTATATCCCTCCGGGCTCAGCTGGCTTTGATGCCAATCTTTTTGCTCGCTGGAAGGAAGTAGTAGACATTCAGGGAAAGGAAATTAAAGACCTGGCAGATTTGTTGGTAGCAAAGCAAATAGATGTAGATCCAACATTAGCATTGGGAGAGGCTATGACCTTCGGAAATAGCTCAAGCGTACTCGAAAGGTTGGAACCAGATTTAGCAATGCCAGGTCAAGTCAAAAGATGGCGTGCAGGGCCTCACCCCTATTCAGCGGCTTGGACTGAAGAACAATTTGCGGCAGCACAAGAAGCATGGCCACTTATGTTGGAGATCATTCGTACATTCCACGAGCGCGGTGTCTTACTAACTGCTGGCTCCGATCTACTGAACCCTTGGATGACTCCAGGTGTAAGTCTACATCGGGAACTAGAATTACTTGTTTCGACGGGGATTACTCCGGCAGAAGTTATATCTATCGCCACTAGAAACGGAGCCAAAGCACTCGGAATAGAGGAGGTGACGGGCACCATAGAGGTAGGGAAAAGAGCAGATATACTAGTCCTTAAAGCGGATCCAACCGTATCCATCTCCAATACTCGTAAGATTGAGCATGTATTTCTTGCCGGTAAACACTACAAGCCCGGCGCACTCCTTCAGGTTCAGTCCAAGCCAAGCCAATAGAATCTTAGGCAGGTAAATTGACACGAACACAACAAAGCAGTAATTTCTCGTTTTATTAATGATCGGCTATTGTAAATTAGTCGCTTAAGCATCTCTCAAGGATAAGCAGTTAACAGAAGGCATGAACTTTACAATCACCAGACCAGAAAACAAGGAACTCAGAAAAGTTATTGATTACTTCTTGTTTATCAAATCCACTGATGATAAAAGTATACATAACTATACGACCTATCCCAACAACAACTGTTGCCTGGCCCTCTACAAGAATAATCGCATAAGTTGGAATCAACTGGAAAACAGCTGTTCCATTCAAAGCGATAGTCACGCCTCCATACAGTCAAAACTTTACGGTTGGCACAATCAATCGTTTAAGGTTTCTATCGCTGGAGAATTGGATCAAATTTGCATCCTTTTTACTACTACGGGCTTATCCCAGTTTACGCAAAAGCCATTAAATCAGGTTTCCCCAATCGATGACCCCTTCACAGAGATATTTGGTCCTGACCGACATTATTTCAAAGAACAGTTGTTTGCCCCCCAGTGCACGACTAAACGAACGCAACTACTTGAAAACTTTCTGCTTAAGAATAGAAAGCCCCGGCCTATCCAACTGATACAGTCCTACCTTAGTTATGCTAGCACCTCCATCACTGAAGAAGGGAATAAGATCAAAGATTTCTGTAAGGAAAACTTTATCAGTGAATCAACGCTTTTTAGAGCCTGTGTGGAGAAGGTAGGTGAATCTCCCAAAGACATTAAAAGGAAATACCGATTTAGATTATTTCTGCATCATCTAGATGCCAAGGTAAAACTAACTGATCTCGCCTATTTCCTCAACTATGCTGATCAGTCTCACTTGACCAAGGAGGTGAAAAAATTCACCGGACTTGCTCCCAAGAAATTTGCCTCCAGTGTAAAAAAAGAGGGAAGTGACTTTTTCGTCACTTATTAAGTCGAATGACAACAATAGTCACACTCATTAGATTGATTGTTTTTTACAATTTTTCCTTTCTGTAGTGACCATACCTTTACAGAAAATTTAAACCTGTTTAAAAATTTCAGTAGTGTTCCAAATGTAATGTTGGACAAAGCCACTGCTATGCCTTTTTCTCCAAAGGAGATTCACCCGGCTGGGATGAATATAGCTGAAGCCTGACATAGAAAACACTACCCAATAGACACAACCATATGGTACCATCCAAGAAGATTTTCACCCTACTATTGATGCTAACACCCGCATTACTCTTTGCTCAACAAAAACTTCAAAACGATGAGAAAGATGCTGTGATCGAAGGCATCAAAGCATTAATACACTCCAACTATGTATTTATTGATCGGGTTGAGTACGTAAATAATGCGCTAGATAGCCTACATCAAACCGGAAAATATGATGATGTCACAGATGCCAAGGACTTTGCCAAGGTTTTAAGTGATGATCTAGTAGCGATTACCAAGGACAAACATTTTAAGGTACAGTACAGTCCTGAGCTATTAAAGTCTAGACGTGAAAGAGCCAAGCGACAGGAAGAACAACAGAACACAGAAGAAGTGGAAGAAGAAGTAATTGATTGGAATGAATGGTATGCGAGGCAAGAGAATTTCGGATTCACGAAAGTTGAAATACTAGATGGAAACATCGGATACATGAAATTGAACTTTTGGCATCCTTTGGCCTGGGTAGAATCTACGATTGATGCGACCATGGGATTCCTAACTAATACAGATGCATTAATCATAGACTTAAGGGAAAATCAGGGTGGATATAGCCCTACTGACACCTATCTAGGCAGTTATTTCTTTGATGCGCAACCTAAATTATGGATGTCCAGCTATAATAGGCCTACCGAAGAGACGAGTTCGGACTCTACCTTTCAAGAACTTGGAGGAGCACGTTATCTGGATAAGCCAGTCTATATCTTAGTAGGTGAGCAGACCTTTTCTCTAGCAGAAAGTTTTGCCTACAGCATGAAGCATTTTGGTCGGGCAATAATAATTGGCCAAACTACACCTGGCGCAGCGCACGGCATTAATTTTCTGGCAGCCAACGACAATTTTGGCGTACAAGTTCCTGTACAATACAATATTCACCCAGTAACGAAAACGGACTGGGAAGGAACAGGTGTACGACCAGATATTAACACCAATCCCAATGAAGCATTAAAAATAGCTCAGCTGGAGGCATTGGATCGGCTCATTGATCATGCTGGTAGAGAGAGAATAATAGAAAGATATCACAAAATCAAGAAAGAGATAGGCAGACGATAAGGGCTTCCCGCAAGAGGGACGTGATTGATCGAGGCCATGATTAACTTACCTGAATACATTCACGTCCCCTTCGAAACTTCTTTTTGTACCGTCGATGAGCGTCATTTTCAAAAACCAGACGTATACCCCAGGGTTTGCTCCGACGAATTCGTCCCATCCGTTCCAGAACATCCTGGGATCTGAGAATTTGTCGGCTCCCTTTAAGGAATATACCATACCACCAAAGCGATCAAAGACTCGAAATTCATCGATTGAAGCTACACTACAATTAGGGAATACTTGAAAATAATCATTAATGCCATCATCGTTTGGACTGAAGGCATTCGGAAAATAAATGAGGCTCTCTTCATCTATAAACACTTCGACAGAAGCACTATCCTGACAAGCAAACTCATTAATCACCTTCAAATTATACTGATTAACGATAGGTGTGTCGATTACAGGATTGGGACAATCCGCGCAGCTAAGGCCTTCAACAGGTGTCCATTCATAGGTCACATTTGTAGGCCCCGATAGCTCAGGATTTAACCTCAACGGCTCACAGAAATTGGACTTCAATACGGATGGAAGCTCAAGGGTGGTACTTGGAGATACACTAATATATTTGCGGACGGTATCTCTACAAAGACCATTATCAATAATCAATTCATAAATCCCTTCATTTTCAGAACTGGCAAAAGGAATTTCAATAAGCGAATCGCTGGACAAATTGCCACTTGGATCTAGCCAATCAAAAGACTCCAAATTGCCTACCCCTTGAGCAAACAAGCGCATAGTATCCCGTTCGCAAAATCTATCGGGGCTATTGATGTTGGCTTCAATGGATGGAGCCACTTCTATGTCCAAAGTTCGGATTTGCTCACAATAACCAAGGCTGAAGACCATTTGATATTCACCACTCTCATCTACCGTTGCTGAATCAATGGTCAGGTCTGTGCCAACATGTCGAAAAATCCTGGGACTGGACCATATGGCCATCCCCTCCGGCGGGGAAACTTCTGCGGACAAATTTAGCGTAGCTCCTTCGCAAACTGGACTATTGTCAAAGACCTCTGCTTGCAATAAGTGGTTAGGAGCCATTACGGTGAGAAATGTGTCTTTCATGGCGAAGGTACATTCGCTATCTACTGGTTTTATTTTGAATAGTCTATATCTACTAGGGGCAAGACTATCCAGCATAAAGGTATTTTCCTCATCAATAATTACGTTTGTTTCCGTCCGGTTGAATTCTCGATCTTCAAGGCCAATGGTATATTCATTCCCTGGAATCAAAATACTTGAGGTAATAACAATTTTACCGCTTTCGCTAAAGCAATCGGTCGGGTTGGTAATATCTACGGTGAAGTTCTCTAATCGTTGAGGATCAGAAAAAATATTGGTAGGATCTCCAATAGTACCTAGGGTACTGGGGTCGTCAGAAAGGATTTGATCTTCAAACCTTTCCGGCAGATTTGTCAGAATGGCTTGGTTGGGTATCGATTCAATGGGGAGTTCAACTACTTGGATGTCCACGTCAATGGAGATTCTCGCTTTAGAGGGAATATTGAGATTATCTAATCGTAAAACACGAGTGCCTACCCCCGTACCATCTGCTACATTAGGTATATAATCTCGAGAGATTCCTGAAATGATCATCCCTTCCGGAAAGGTATCAATGATCGTTGCGTTGGGGATATCCAGAAAGAATCGATTGGTAACCGTTAAAGTATACTTGGTTTTCGAATCGGAACAAAGCGCAAAATTCGGATCTGCAACATTTGTAAAGCTAACATTATAAGGACACGAACAACCATCGCTATTGGTACCAGAAGGGGCTGTGGTCGAGCGTACGGTTGCCTCACCCGTATTCTGGTTGATGTTTAAGAATCTATTCATGGTGGGATCCGGGCCTCTCGATCCAGCACCATGTGCATATAAACCACCATTAGCACCAAAGAAAAGAGAGCCTATTTTGTAAACCGCATTTCTAGGGATTTCTGCGATGGGCCTGACTCGCCCTAAATTGGCTCCCTGAAAGTCCAGGTCAATTTCTAAGAAATACCCTTTCGTAGCCACAGGATCCAAGCCCGTACCGAAGTAATCGCCTTGATAGGAATAAGCAACCGTTGGATTGTTAGGATCAATAGCTAAGGCATCTATTCGAGTGGTGAAAGGGCCGCTATTAATAGATTGGGAATCCCAGAATAAATCAATTCTATTGACCAACTCAAAACCATCCACTACATTGAAAACTAGAATTTGATTTAGGTTCTGATCATGGCACAAATACAAGCCTGTTGGAGTACAATCTCCTGCTGTACTGACCAGTTCATCTACGACGGGCACATTACCAACTACTTCAAAGGTATTGTCCGATTTTAGCCGCACAATTTCATTACTCCCCGCTCTAACTGCATAGATGTAATTGTCTTGCGGGTTGAACCCAAGTGAGTTCAAATTAACCCCAAAATAGTTGTTTGTCCGCTCATAGAAAATCGCCCCAAAAGGGCCAAACGTCACCTTTGCCAGGGTGGTTCGAATGTTTCCGGAATTGAACCCAAATCTCAGACTACCATCACAGGGGAAGGTCTGGCCAAAAGAAGGGATATTGATAGTGATCAATAACAGTCCGAGTAGAAGAGTGTACACTTTTCTCAACAGTCGTTGTTTCATAGACTTATAGGTCATACATTATCTATAGTACTTCACTTAAGTAGTTCGACAAAAGATTCTCCTGTTTTTCTGCTGCGACTTTTCTGACTAGGCTTCGTTAGAAAAGATCTTACTTAGCCTACGGCTAGGTGCAATTTTTCTGCCTTGCCTAGCCATAAAATTCACTACCAGAAACTTCACGATTACTCTTGTCACACTACTTTATCCTTTGTAAGCACATTACTAAACTAAGTCTTTTTCATTTAATTTGATACTTCCATAGCGACAATCTCACTTATTTGACAACCTATTTACGAATCTTTCAGTACTTCAAAAGTTCTTTTCGAGGATGCCACCGCTAAGCTTAGCTTTTCCTCCCCGACATACCGATTACTTTTCTTAGATTTATTCACTTTTCAATAGATAGAAGCAAGCTGATTAAGGCAAATGAATACCAATATTAAAACAGGGGAAGCGGGTAGCTTATCACATATTGAAGTCTTAATTTTCCTCAGCTATTGCTGAGTTGTATGTCATTATAAGAAGCGGAAAAAAACATTTATACTGAACTTCATGAATATTTATGGAACACCCTATTCTATATCAATCCTTTAGGAAGTATATAAATTTATCTGTCAAAGACTATCTTGATTTAGAGCCTAAATTAGTTCATAAAACGCTAGACAAAAATGAATACTTAATCCGAGAAGGACAGATCATTAGACATTTGCCCTTTATAAATGATGGCTTAATGGCCAATTACCGATTAGATGAAAATGGAGATATTCATGTTATTCAGATTCGGTGGACAGGCTGGTGGTTAGGTGATATTTATAGCTTTTTCTCAGGCAAACCCAGCTCGTTCAATATTCGAGCTTATCAGCCCACAGAATTACTCATGATTAATCATGATACTTTTGATTTCATGACAAGAGAATATCCCATTTACGAAAGATATTTCCGAATCGCTATACAACACTCCTATATAAACACACTCAACCAAGTCTTCAATCTTCATAGCCAGAGTGCTGAGGAAAGGTACCTTGAATTAGTTAAAAACTATCCTACACTTTTAGATGACATCCCTCATTACCTAATAGCTTCCTTTCTTAGTATTAAGCCGCAATCTCTAAGCAGAATCCGAAAGAAACACAAAAATGATGGCCGTTAACATAGGTGAATGACATTTAACTTCATCGACTATAATTTTGTGCTTGTTGGAGGAATTGATACAGATTCTTTCAAGGAACTGATTTAAACTATCAAAATTATAAAAGATGAATAAAACCAAAATTTTCGCATGTATACTGGCATTGAGTTTTTCGTTTTCTTTTGTTAATGCACAGCAAATCGAAGCCCTAGGCGCATTGGAGTTTAGTCCCGAAGGAGTATTATTTGTAGGCGACAATGTATCTGGTGCCATCCACGCTATAGATCTAAAGGACGAAAGTCGAACCAAAGAAAAATTTGAAGTCAACTTATACAATGTTGATGCACACGTAGCTGCCGTGTTGGGAACAGCTCAAACTCATGTACAAATTAATGATATAGCAGTCCACCCTAAAAGCGGAGAAGTCTACTTGTCAGTAACTCGTGGACATGGAATAGATGCTTTGCCTGCCTTATTAAAAGTAAACGCAGAAAATCAGATAATAAATGTCGATCTAGCTACAGTAAAAACGTCTTCACAGGTACTGAATAACGTACCTAATGGTAGTCAGCAATTTGTGTTGCGCGGCACAATGGCTCCTCCTACACTTAAGGAAATGGCAAAATCCAAACGCCCCATGCGTGTACTTTCCATTCTTGATATGGAATACCACAAGGGGGAATTGTTTGTAGCAGGAATCAGCAATGAAGATTTCTGCTCCGTCCTGAGACGACTGCCGTATCCATTCAATGGAAAAGAAAGCATTAGTAATATTGAAATGTTTCACATTGCGCACGACCAATATGAAACTCGCGCGCCCATACGCTCTATGCTAGTCAAGAATATTGATGGCATAGATCAATTGGTAGCCGCTTATACCTGCAGTCCCATAGTATTGATCCCCTTGACAGAATTAAAAGATGGTGCAAAAGTAAAAGCTAGGACGCTTGGCGATATGGGCAATGGACAGCCCATCGATATGGTAGCTTTTAATATGCAGGGTAATGAAATGCTATTTGTAACCAATAACAGTAGAATGCCACAGGTAATACCTTTGAGTGGGTTGAATAATGCAAAGGTGGTTACTGAAAAGGATTTTGAGAGAGGACAAAAATCTGATTTAGGGCCAGTACTACCTTACGGACCTATGGGCAAGGCAGTCATGTTTGTGGGCTCTTCCTTACAAATTGATCTACTCAATGAATGGCAATTTGTCTCCTTGACACGAGATGCCCAAACCGGCAGTTTGGACTTGGAAACGGTTTACACCATGTTCCCAAACAAACTAAATAACCTTACTGCTGAAATGGATTTTCCTGGATATACCCCACCTAAACAAAATAAGTAAATCGTGTTAAAGTTCCTTTTCACCTTTACGCTTATTCTTTTGGTGACAGATAACTCGGGAGTTGTAGCTCAATCAACTCCTGAGTTGACCTTACAGGATAGTTTATTGGACCGACCGGCTTTTAAGTTATTTAGGGCTGAAGAAAACTACGATTATCTCAAGGATAAAGAAACCAGTCCTTACCAGGAAGACTATTTAGATCCGATTAAATTCATTGGGCTGAATGCTTCTAAAGATCTCAATTTGAGCTTTGGGGGTGAAATTCGGCTGCGGATGGAGGATTTCACGAATAGAAGATGGATGGATGAGCATGCAACATTTTACTCGCATCGCATTGCACTTCACAGCAATTTGAACGTCACTAAACACCTTCGTTTTTTTGGAGAATTATATCATGGCTTACTAAATCTGGAACAAAAAGAGTTTGCACAATCCGACCCATTGGATTGGCACCAAGGCTTCTTAGAAATCAAAATTCCAATCGAAAATAAACGCTTGAGTGTAAGATTTGGAAGGCAGGAAATAGCGTTTGGAGCAACCCGACTTATCGGGATAAGAGAAGGTCCAAACATTAGAAGAAGTTTTGACATGGGAAGAGCCATTATTCAAACTCCTCGGTCAAAAACGGAATTGTTTTATGGTAAAGAAGTTCAAGCACGATTTGAGGTATTTGACAATAACTTTTCTCTGTTTAGTGCAAACGCCCAAAACCCAAAACTCTGGGGCATTTATTCGCAATTTGCTCTTCTGCGTGATGTTGGAAAAATGGAGGTCTACTACTTAGGCTTTCAATCTCCCCAAGCGTTTTTCAATGATGCAGCAGGTGAGGATCAGCGACATACTATAGGCATCAGAAGATTTGGACAATTGGGTAAAACGCTACGGTATAATACGGAAGTGATGTTTCAATTTGGCGAGACGGGAGGTAAAAACGCAAAAGGATGGGCATTCGAAACGGATTGGACCTACCGAATCAATGATAGGAATTGGCAACCCGAAGTAGGCCTAAAACTGGATGTAATAAGTGGGGATAAATCACATGGTGATGATAGAATACAAACCTTTAATCCCCTATTCACGAATCCCGCCTACTTTAGCTTAGCAGGTATTATTGCCCCTGTCAATTTGATTGAATTCCATCCTTCTATTTCCATGCGCCCAAATAAGCAAGTACAAATATACCTTGAGTGGGCTTCCTTCTTCCGATATAGTATAGATGATGGCGTCTATGCTCCGCCTCGGTTTCTTACTATTGAAGGACAACAAACTAATAAGCGTTTTATTGGCAGCCAGCTAGCATGTAAAATAGCTTATGAATTTGACCAACACTTCAGTTTCGATTTCGACTTCAGTTACTTCCTCACTGGAAGCTTCTTGGACAGTACTGGGAATGATCTAAATATGATGCACATTGCTCCGACTGTCACTTTCAAATACTGAAAGAATAAAAATCAACTATGGTAAGCTTTCATTATAATTTGATCGTCATTGTATTGATGATAGGCAATTCTGCAATCTTAGCGCAAACTGATCTTACGATTATTCCTCCTTTGGATTTAGACGGAACCGTTAAACTCGACCTATCAACTTTTACAAATCACAGTAAAGAAACATCCGATAATGATTTGTTGGCTGTTTTTGTCAAAAATGGAATGGAGGGACATCTCTCCGAGGCCATTCAAGGACAATACAACAAAGAAGGCGACTACCTGATTTTTAAGCCCTACTTCCCCTTTGCAAGGGACATGACTTACATGATCAGAACCAAAAATGAAACCTTAGATAGTACCTATTCTTATCGATCATTTCAATTTGAGAAAAAGAATATTATTGAGCAGGCAGAGGTCATCAGTATATATCCATTAGCCGATCAGCTTCCTGAAAATTTATTGCGGTTTTATATTTATTTCAAGACACCTATGAAAAAGGGGCAGGGCTTAAAATATATACAGTTAATAGATGAAGCAGGAAATGTTGACCGGCACGCATTTATGGAATTCAAACAAGAACTATGGAGTGCAGATGGTAAAAGGCTAACTGTATTATTCGACCCAGGGCGCATTAAAAGAGGTGTATCTACAAATTTATTGCGTGGCCCTGCCCTGTTGGAAGGTAAGAAATACGAATTGATTATTACAGGAGATTGGGAGGATGTCTATGGACAGTCTTTGTCCATAAACACAAGCAAGAAAATTCAGGTAGTGGGTGCCTATGATCAGCAAATCGAAGTAAACAATTGGAGGATCAACAAACCAAGAAGAAATAGTCATGATGCCATCACCCTGCATTTTGATAGAATCATTGACCATGCCTTGCTCCAGTCCATGATTAAGGTAGTCAATGAGGGAGCAAAGCCCATCTATGGGCATTGGGAAATAGAAGAAGAAGAACGGTCCATAAAATTTATTCCTAAAACAGAGTGGGAAAAAGGAAATTACACAATCATTATCGATAGTCGTTTAGAGGATATAGCAGGGAACAATCTTCAAAATTTGCTAGACCACCATAAGACGACTAATAAGACCAATACCCAACCCCACCAGTACATCAACTTTAAAATGTGAATTTGTAGCTCCGCGGATTGTATCTTCACCAAGGACCTTACCGACGACAAACCTATGTACGTTGAAGATTCAATAGTAAACAAAACAGAGGAAAATCGGTATTACTTTTACAATGATAAAATAGTACGTTGGCTCGATGCCAATAAAGAAAAAGTGGACAGTTCCAGATTCGAGCCAACAGAGACAGCGTTTTGCAAATCGTAAGAGCACTGAAGGAGAAAGCAGGAGATTCGGACTTAGTACTTTGTAACATAAATTTCTCTGGTT
>ENA-UENT01000395-UENT01000395.1-marine-metagenome-genome-assembly--contig:-NODE-395-length-28189-cov-3.349872_pt1 | contig 28189 bp, 23 predicted proteins | sample MGYA00237879_ERZ529330 | MGnify/ENA primary metagenome ERZ529330 (study PRJEB26372, sample SAMN05368345) | marine metagenome | biome: cultured habitat; feature: ocean water; material: water; isolation... | reverse complement strand
CCAAGATCCGCTTCCGTAGCGATTCAATACTTTCACTGGTACTACCCATGCGCCGTATGCGATACCTTTTGCGCCGTAAGAGTTGTTTTTAGCTGCTGCGATACCTGCAACGTGTGTACCGTGTCCGTGGTAATCTTCTGCAGATGGCTCGCTACCAATGTAAGACTTACCATAAGAAGTTTTTACGTTCAAATCAGGGTGGTTCAAGTCGATACCTGTATCCAATACCCAGATCCACTTAGAGTGACCAGTGCAGTTACATCCACCAGCTACCCAGTTGCCGTAGTCAGCATACTGTGGAGCCCATGCGGCAGGACTTTCAGCTGAAATTACCTCTCCAGTAGAGTGTTCTACAACTTGTACTTCTTGATCTTGGAATACATCGGAAGTACTGGAAGCGCTCTTAGTTCTCTTTAGGAAGGAAGTAGCTGATTTGGTATTTTTCAATTTAACAGTGAAGCCACTTTGAACACCAGAGAATACCTCTCCAATATCACTGCTGCTGATACCTAGTTTTTCAACGGCATACTTGCGGATTGCTTTTTCAGCGGCGGCTTGGTGTTTCTTGGCGGCCGCTTCGCGGCTTTCATGGCTACTTGAACTTGATTTAAGGCTAGCAGGAGTTTTAATTACTTCTCCCTCTTTTAGTATTACAACGTATTGATTGGCGATAGGCTTAGCTGCGGTTGTTTTGCTTTTCTTTACTGGGATGTTCGTACCTCTTGGAGCAATTGCTTTAGCGTTAGCTGCTTTTAGTTCGGAGACGATATCACTCTTTTCTGTAAGGATGTCATTTTTTGAAGGGGCTGTTCCGGGGTCTTGTGCAAATGCCACACTAGTGAAGATGGCGAAAGAAAAAATTGTTAAGATCAAATTTCTCATGATGAAGTGATTTTTTAGAGTTTAATAAGGTTTTGAAATGTTTAAGTTCGATTGAATTTTGTTGCTTACATCTAGAGGTAGCTTGAGGAGGGAATAATGTCCTGAAAAAGTCGTTTTCTTAACATTTTCTTAACATTTTTTCTTTCTTCTTTTTCTTGTTTGCTTTATAAGTGTATGATTATTAATTGTTTATGATTATTGGCGAATTAGCGTTTTTCTTGCTGCGGAGACAGCATGGCTAGCTTCCTTCGCAAGAATTCGATTGAATAGATGTATTGAGTGTTCTATCCCGGAGAGAAAAGGGGAAAGAGGCGGGGCCTAAGCTAGGTGATTTGCTAGCTTACAGAATGAGGGTAGGAGGAATGCCGGAGAATTGATCTCCACTGGATGGAAAGGAGGTGCTTCTACTGCTCTATAGCTGGAACCAAATCGACCTCTTCTTGAGTTTCGATCTTTTTGTTGAGATCCCTGCGGATTTCCCGTTGCAGATAGGTATAAGTCACCGTGGCTGCCAGGACATCGGCAATTGGGAATGAGTACCAAACCCCTTTTAATCCGAAAAACAATGGCAGAATCAAAACCAACGGGATTAAAAAGAATCCCTGTTTGGTTAAAGTCAGGAATAGGGCAGGCAGCGCCTTCCCGATAGCTTGGAAATAGGCAGCACCAACAAGTTGCACCGTAATTAAAGGGGTTGCCAAGAAGACGATCGTCAAGGCGGAAGGGGTACGACGAATTAATTCGGGGTCAGTAGTGAAGAGCGAAGTAATATTGGAGGAAAAGAGAAGGATAATAGTAAAAAGGCCAATAGCAATAAAGGTACCAGACCGTATCGCGGTATTAATCACTTCTTTTACCCGATCCCAGTGTTTGGCCCCATAGTTAAAGCCAGCAATCGGAACAAAACCCTGCGTCACGCCCAAGACCGGGAAATTGGCAAACATCATGGTCCGGTTGATAATCCCCCAAACGGCGATAGCTAGTTCATCTCCATACTGGAACAATGAGTTATTTAAGACGATGGTCAACAGGCTGACCGCACCTTGCCTAGCCAAAGTCACTCCTCCGATAGCAGCTATCTCTTTTACCAAGGGCAACTTCAGTAGGAATGAACGAGCTGTCACTTTCAACTCTGAAGGTCCGAAAAGGAAATACCATAGTGAAAAGCCTGCACTTAAGTAATAGGAGAAAGTCGTGGCCCAAGCCGCTCCTTCCAATCCCCAATCTAAACCAATGATTAGGATTGGATCTAGAATAATATTGACGATAGCAGGGAGTATCATGGCTATCATCGCAAATCGAGGTTGTCCCTCCGCCCGCATCACATTATTAGCCATCATCATCCAGGCGAGACAAGGAACGCCCAATAGGATGATGCGAAAGTATCTTTTGGCGGGATCCATGATCTCGCCTTTAGCTCCAAATGCAGAGAGTACAGGATCGGAAACAAAAAAGCCAAGTATGACCAAGGAGATCGCCAAAAACAGCGTGATGGTAATCATGTTACCAAAGGTGTGCCAAGCTTTTTCTTTGTTTTCAGCTCCTAAGGCTCGCGAAATTACAGATGAACCTCCGACCCCAATAGCCATCCCAAATGAGCCGATCAAGAAACTGATGGGTAGAACTACCGTGATGGCTGCAATTCCCAAAGAACCCACAAAACGACCAACAAATATGGTATCTACAATAAAATAGATAGACATGACCAAAATGCCTATCGAGGCGGGGACGGCCATCTTGACCAATAATTTGCCGATCTTCTCTGTTCCGAGCTCTTGAGATTTACTCATAATTCTAGGTGGTTTTAGGCTGGATCTGTCTGTATCAAGTGCTAAAAGCTAGGGGGTGGAGAGAAGAATGAGGTGGAAATATCAAAGGACAGGAAGCTTCCTGAGAAGTGTCAACTCATTAAATGTTCTCATGGCTTTTGGGCTAAAACTAACATAGAGGATGATGAAATAAACAGATCTAACAGCCGGGTCACTGTTGTATTACAAATTCGACGCGCTGAAGTTCAATCAAATAACTTATTATTACGGTAATATCCTGCGATGTATTACTTTCCAATAACTTAAACCCAAAGATACTTTAACTTGTTTTGACAAAGTATCATGCATTGAAACTTCTATTATGGTCGAAATCAATTCACTTACCAAGCCTGCTAATCTCTTAGATAAGCTCCGAGCCTTTGAACAACTTCAAGGTATAGAAACTCCGGCTCTCGAGTGGCTTATTGACAAGTCCGAATATTCGATAATGTCCGAAGGAGAACTCTTTTTCGAACCTGGGATGAAAGTTGATCATATGTTTATGATCTTGGAAGGGGAGATTGGAGTCCGACTTCGCCGAGGAAATTCTATGAAAGATTTCGGATCTACCAAAAAGGGGGCTATCACGGGTGTACTACCTTTTTCAAGGATGAAATCGATTACGGCAGAAGGGAAAGTAATCAAGGAAGTCCATTTCTTGAGCCTGCACCGAGACCACTTTGTAGAAATGGTCAATGTGAGCTATGACTTGACGCAAGCGCTAGTTGCTATCATGTCTACTCGGATTCGTGATTTTTCCCAGTCTCGCTTCCAGGATGAGAAACTAATGGCTTTGGGTAAGCTTTCTGCCGGCTTGGCCCACGAATTGAATAATCCAGCCTCTGCTATGGTGCGTAGTTCGGAGGAGCTGTATAAACGCATACATTCTACGCCTGATAAGTTCAAGTCGGTAATCAACATGAAGATTACCTCAGAGCAAACAGATCAGGTTAATGAGATTTTATTTTCCAAAATAGAAAACCTCAATAAGATTGATCTTTCCTTGATGGAGCGGGAGGAGCAACTGGATGAGCTGTTGGATTGGTTAGATGATCACGACATCGAGGAGTCGGATGAGGTGGCTGAGACCTTCGTAGACTTTGGTATTACGGAGGAGGATCTGGAAAAGGTGGATGAGATTATGGATGGACTTGATTTAAGTCCGATCATTCGATGGTTGGAAAGTACCTTGAGTTTGGAAAAACTGATAGGCGAGATAAGAGAGTCCGCCGACAGGATATCTGGACTGATTAAAGCTGTGAAGGGATACTCGCACATGGACCGAGGAACCTCCATGGAACCAACTGACGTCAGGGACGGGATTCGCAGTACAGTTATGATGCTTAAGTTCAAGATTAAGCAGAAGGGAATCATTCTAGATAAGACATTTTCAGAAGAACTGCCGCAGGTCAAGGCTTTTGTAAGTGAGCTTAATCAGGTGTGGACCAACCTAATTGCCAATGCAGTGGATGCTATGGACAAGGGAGGTGAACTCAAGATTAAGGTGTACCATGAGAGAACTTCTGTCTGCGTAGAAATTACAGACAATGGTCACGGAATTCCGGAAGAAATTCAGACCCGCATTTTTGAACCTTTCTTTACCACCAAATCGATGGATGAGGGTACAGGAATGGGCCTAGATATCGTGCAAAAGATCTTAAATAAACACGAAGCAAGTATAGACCTGAATTCGGTACCGGGCCGAACTACCTTCAAAGTTTGCATACCAATAATAGAATAGCTGTGAAAACCAGACAATTCTATTGGACCGATTGCATTACTCAAAATGGCTAAACTAAAACGATGGCTGACGAAAGAAAACCAATAATTTTTTCAATTGATGATGATCCGCAGGTGTTACGATCGCTGCGGCGCGATTTGAGAGGAGAATACCGGCGTGATTATCGAATTATTAGTACAGAATCCGCTAGTGAGGGGCTGGAAGCTTTGGTGGAATTGAAGAAGAAGGGAGAGGTTGTGGCCCTCTTTATCTCTGATCAGCGGATGCCCGAAATGTTGGGCGTGGAATTCCTGGAGAAAGCCAAGGAGATATTCCCGAAGGCCAAGAGAGTTCTTCTAACTGCCTATTCGGATACAGATGCCGCTATTAAGGCCATCAACGAGGTACAATTGGATTATTATCTAATGAAACCTTGGGACCCGCCGAATGAGAAGTTGTATCCGATCCTGAATGACCTATTGGAAGAATGGCAAGTCGACTATAGACCCATATTTAGAGGTATCAAGATTGCGGGATATCAATATTCTCCCAAATCTCACAATCTGAAGGACTTCTTAGCAGGTAATCTCGTGCCGTACCAGTGGTTGGATATCGAACAAAACGAGGAGGCGGAGAATCTTCTTCAGCTGCACCAGTTGGATCGAAAACAACTACCTGCAGTATTTTTCGAGGATGGGAGTATCCTGTCAAATCCAAGTGTCCAGGAGGTAGCTACCCGTGTTGGTTTACAGCCGAAGGCACAGTCAGATCTCTATGATGTGGTGATCATCGGAGCTGGGCCGGCTGGTTTAGCTGCAGCAGTGTACGGGGGGTCAGAAGGGCTAAAGACTTTGTTGATTGAGAAAAGAGCTCCAGGTGGCCAGGCTGGGACAAGTTCTAGGATTGAAAACTATCTCGGTTTCCCTAAAGGCTTAAGTGGTTCCGATTTGGCGCGAAGGGCGATTACCCAGGCGACCCGCTTTGGAATTGAATTCCTTTCTCCACAAGAAGTGACGAACATCGCTATCGAAGGAGCTTACAAGCGCCTTACGCTTGGAGATGGAAGTGAGGTGGTGACGCGAAGTGTAATCATTACTACGGGAGTAGATTACCGTAAGCTTCCTGCAGAGGGAGTGGATGGCTTCACTGGAGCAGGTATTTATTACGGTGCAGCAACTACGGAAGCGGGTGCCGTCAGAGGCAAACAGGTATATGTCGTTGGTGGAGGAAATTCAGCCGGTCAGGGGGCAGTTTATTTGTCCAAGTTTGCTGAGAAGGTCCATATCTTAATCCGGCGTGAGGATTTACGAGCCACTATGTCCTCCTATCTTATAGACCAGATCGATGGCATCGAGAACATTGAAGTAATGGGAAAAAGACAAGTAGTAAAGGCCTGTGGTGAAGGTCACTTGCAGCGTCTTGAGATACAAAATATGTTAGACCAGTCTTCTGGCGAAGTGCCAGCTGATGCATTGTTCATATTTATCGGTGCTCGACCAGCGACGGACTGGTTAGCTCACAATGATATTCTTCGGAGTGATAAAGGGTTTATAGAAACGGGTAAGGAATTAATGCGCTACGAGAACTACAAGAAGATCTGGAAGTTGGAGCGTGAGCCTTACCTCCTAGAAACCTGCCAGCCTGGGATTTTTGCCGCCGGAGATGTTCGAGCTGGAGCCATGAATCGAGTAGCCTCGGCAGTAGGGGAGGGGGCTATGGCGATCAAGTTTGTGCACGCTTATTTAGCCGAAGTATAAGAAAATGAAGAGGTGGGAATTCCCACCTCTTCCCATATCAATTTGTTACACATCACTCAAGTGCCTTGATTATTCGTTCCGTCAAAGCCGAAAACTCAAGATCATCTCCGGCCAGGTTTTCCAAATGTAAATCCGCCAGCAGGTGAAAATTGGGAGCATCGAAAGCCTTCTCAATTTCTGCTATACTACGCTTATACTCCTTTTGTACCAGGGCTGAAACCTCTTCAGGAGACACATAATCCTTCGAAAGTAATTCGGGCAGGTCCCGCAGTTTTTCTATTCGCTGATAGGTCCATCCATTCCGCTCCAAGGCAATAGTCTTGCCGCCGGACTGAACTACTTGGGTGTCGAATAGCTTAGAAGGTTTAGCTACGATTTCGCCTTTGCGATTTTTCCAATAAGTAGCCGTAATGTGTAAGGCCCCTTCTTCATTTATTCCTGCGAGATCGTATTCTTCCAACTTCTGCATAGAAGTTAAGCGGTGCTTTTTGAAACCATGCATCTTGCCTTGATGGATGAGAAGCCCCACCTTTGAAGACATTTTTGCAAAGTAAAAACCGTCGTAGGACAGTGAGGCAACTCCTGGTGGCCTGGAACTGCTTAGGGGGGTAAAAACTGTCCACCCCACTAGGAAAATCACAACGCAAATAGAACCAAGGCCCAGCCATGTTAACTTGCTTACTTTAATAGGTATCATGGCTTTTCCTTTAGGTAAACATACTCCCGTTCTAACAGACGGATTTTGTGCTTCTTCATAAAGGCCTTTTTGGTGATCTCAGCGTCTCCAACTAACTTTCCATCCTTAATTTGAAAGGGGAAAACTTTTGTTACTGGATTTCCTTCTAGCTCCCTGGCGGTAACCCGCACTTCATAATCTCCTGCCGATAGATCACCAAAAGGAATCAGGAAGGTTTTGCCCTTGATCCGCTTTTCTGGAGGGAGATAGAATCCGCTGCTGTACTGGTGCCAAATCCCTTGCGGCAGAAAGATCGACCTTGGATCATAGTTGTTGTGGGCATCCCCGATCCAGCCGAGTCGTTTGCCGCCATGGAACAATTCAGCGAAATACTTCACTTCCTTATCCTTTCCGCGTCTTGGATTGAAAATAGGGTTGCTCCCTTTGGGCTTCGGTGCCAATGAAAAGAAATGGAATAATAGGGATCCCTCACTTCCACTGGAGATCTCGACTGCAGCCCATTCGGACCAAGTGATACCCTCGATAGGTGGCAGGGGAGTGGTAGCTGTACCTATTGACCAACTTAGATACAGCATTGACAGTAGACTAAAATACTTCATATGCTTTTTCTTCAAATTTATAGGCGAGGAAGAGGGTTTGCCTGAGGTATATATAAGTGCTGGATAGCGATTGATAAGTGTTGAGATCGGGCTAAATTATTTGTTAATGACTAGCTGGTCTTTAATGTCAAAAAGATAATACTGTATCTTACTGGACGTATTTTTCAATACCTATCCTATAATCCTAATAACTGATGAAGTACTTTCTATTGAGTTTTCTCTGTTTTCTCTGCTTATCTACTTTGCAAGCCACGATCAATGGCGCTCACCTGAAGATTGAAATCGAAAATTATGAAGGTAAGGAGGTCTATTTGGTTAAGTATGTCGGCGATCAAGCTTACATCAAGGATACACTCCTGGCCGAAACCAGTGGGCAATTCATTTACAAAAGTGAGGAAAAGCTAAAGAGCGGAATCTACTACATTGTCATTCCTCCAAAGAATGAATTTGTAGAGATACTGTTGACCGAAGAGGAACAACAATATACGCTTCAGATGGACCACACGCGTCTGACCGAGGACCGAGAATTTGTTAATGCCCCACAGAACAGCATGTTACAAAATTATCGCTTGTTTATGGAAGGTAAATCCGACACGCATAAATCCATTGTAGGTACTCCCAAAGAAGGTGAAGAAAAACCAACGCTGGCTGAAAAACAGCAGAATCAGCTTACCGCACTGAGGAAAGAAGTGAAAACATTTCAGAAGGAACTGATAGAAAAACACCCACAATCTCTAGCTGCTACGATCATCAAGACTCAGATAGAGCCAGATTACCCCGATTTTGACGGGAATGAAACGGAGCGCCAGCAGCAAAAATTCTGGTACACCAAAGCCCATTTCTTTGAGCCTTTCACTTCTGATTCGCGCTTATTCAGCAGTAATCTCTTTTTTCAGAAAGTGGAGCAATACTTTGAAAGATATACGGCTATTCAACCCGATTCCATCAATCAATCTATTGATCAAGTATTAGGTTTAGTCAACAACGATGAGGAAGCCTTCCGTTTTTACTATTTAAAGTTCTTGAACGAATACCTGCAGTCTAGCTACGTGGGGATGGACGCAGTGGTAGTACATCTCGTAAAGCACTATATGAAAAAGGGAAAGGCGGACTTTATCGCTGCCGATAAAAGGAAGGAACTAATCGCAAAGGCTAGCCGCTGGGAAACACTTTTGATTGGTAAGACAGCACCCGCATTTCGTTCCTATCATTTGGATGTGGAAGGCACATTGCTCCATAAGAATGAAGAAGATCCCAACCAACGCTTTAAGCTCAGTGGATTATTGGATCTCCATAATCTTGAAAGTCCTTTTACCTTGCTCGTATTCTGGTCTCCCACTTGTGGCCATTGCAAAAAGACCATGCCTGAATTGGTCAAATTTCATCAGGAATACAAAGCTAAAGGTTTGGAGGTAGTGGCAGTTTGTGACAAAGAAACGGAGGAATACCCAGGCTGTGCGCAAGCCATCAAAGATTGGGATGCTATTCATTGGATCAATACAGTAGATCCGTCTAACAACTTCCGATTTCTATTCTATGTAGATGAAACGCCGAAGATGTTCCTCCTAGATCACAAGAAAGAAATTCTATTGAAAGGTAATCTGAAACTCGATAGTTTGGGGCCAATACTTGAAGATTTCATGAAAAAATACGAGGCGGGAGAGCGGTAAACTGCTACTTTCCATCACCTATACATAAAATCCTTAGGTATGCCTTGACATGCCTAAGGATTTTATGTATTATTGCAATGCCTAAGAATTTTAGGTATAAGAATGAGACATGGCAAACAATAAACTATACAAAGGATCATTATCGACCATCATTCTGAAGTTGTTAGAAGAGAATGGTAAGATGTATGGGTATGAAATTACCCAAAAGGTAAAGGAGTTGACGGCAGGGGAGCTAGTGATTACGGAAGGGGCCTTATACCCCGCCCTGCATAAGCTTGAAGGGGACGGGTTTCTAACCGTGGAGTATGCTTTAGTGAATAATCGCCAACGCAAGTATTACACCTTGACCTCGGCAGGAAAAGAAGAGAAAGCCGCTAAGATGGATGAGCTTCGACAATTTGTGGAGCAGATGCAGTTTCTGTTAAATCCTAAATCGACCTTCAATGGCTAGAGTATTGACCAAATCAGAGATCGATCAGCTCTACGATTTTGTAGCCGTAAAGGATATTCCGTATTACGACGTACAATCTGAAATCGTTGACCATCTGGCCTCTTTGATGGAAGATCGTTGGGCTAAGGGGAGCCAACTGAATCTTGAGCAAATGTTTCTGGAAGTATATAAAGAATTTGGGGAGCCAGAATGGAGAGAAATGTGGGTAAGCAAGCAGAAGGCAACGTGGATACAGCTATGGTTGGAAGCTAAAGATCTGGTGATGAGATTCTTCCGTCTACCCTTATTGCTGTGGTTGATGCTGGCCATATTAGTCGTACAACAGATTGTAGAAAAGCTACCGGAACAGCTCTCCATCCTAATCTATACCCCACTAGTGGTTCAAGTAGGCCTGTTGGTGGTCATTTGGATGATTTATTTCCGTAGACTTTCAGCAAACCGCTATCTGAGTAGTGATGCTTGCATACACATTTTTGCCTTGGAATTTTGGGTGGCTTTCTGGTTCTTGAGACTGCTATACTACTCAATGGGTAAGGTAGATTGGAATGTCTGGCTTTTTGCTACGGCTTATGTGCTTATTGTACTCCTTTCAATTGTAATACCTACTATGCTCCGCATTGTCGGCGTCCGTAGGAGCATAGCAAGGCATCGAAGCTTTATGAAAATAAGTTAAAGAAATGGAAAAGCAAGTATCTAAATTACAGTTAGACACCCTTGTCCAGTTCATTAAAGCAAAGGGCGTAAAGCACTATGATATCCAACTGGAAATAGCGGATCACTTTGCTTCTGCTATCGAAGAAAAATGGGTGACAGAACCAGCGTTGGTCATGGAGGAAGAGATGGTTCGTATGTATGAGGCGTTCAAAGACCCAAAATTTAAGAAACTAACAGCTACTAAAGGGCGAGCCTTACAGAAGAAGTGGCTGATCCGATGCTGGAAGCATTTTAAAGACTTCTTCACTTTTCCCAAATTAGTCCTGACAATAATTTTAGTACTAAGTCTTCACCAGATCCTGAATTGGGCTGCTAATCCCCTACAGATTTTCAAGTTTTGTGCTTTCTTGGTGATTATCACGAGCTTTTCTACTTTTCTATTTCTCTATCTAAAAAAGCCGGTCAAAGTTCCCATTTTTGCCTATGATCATGCCCAAGTTCAACTGTTAAATGCCATGAACCTCTCAGGCCTCGCCTTCATCTACACGGCAGAGTGGCTAGTGGAATCTTTCTTTCCTAGCCTAGGTCTTGGCACCTGGGGCCTCGCCCTTTACCTGAGTATTTCCCTGGTATTTTTCTATTGTCTGATCATTCATGTAAGTTGGAAAAATTACCAAGATTTTCAACGCATGTATGCTACCCTTCCAATTCCATCGAATTAAAGCCACTTTTAATCTTAAAATACATATATCCTTTTCTTATTTGAGGTCTTTCTTATAAATTAGGGCAACGCTTTCTTTTATTCATTATGTGGCTCCTACAGCCTGCTCTAGTTAATTGGAAAGAATATGAAAATATTGCTCTTCGTTTGCGCGCTATTATTCAGTCTATCTATTATTGGCCTTACCCTAGATACCAGTAATTCTTACACTTTTGATAAAGATCATCTCACTCTTTCTGATTCTATTCCGGATGTACTTCCTACAGATTCAATCTTAGGTTGTGGTACTTCGGTACTAATGGAAAGCCTGATGAGGAACGATACAGTGATGCAAAGAAAAGCGGCCATCATTGAGGAAAAAATTTATCAAGCGACTACTAATCCTAAAAAATCGAGCCAGATAGGTGCAAAAGTACAATACACCCTACCCGTAGTAGTTCATATCGTATCCTATAATGGAGTAGGTTGGGTGTCGAATCAGCAGGTACAACAAGCAATAGTAAAACTCAATCAGGGTTTTGCCAATACCGGTGGGTATAATAGGGGCGCAGGCACAGATATGAATATCCGATTTATGCTAGCTATTAAGGATCCAAGCGGTCAGAGTACTACAGGAATTACAAGAGTGAATTCCCCTTTAACAAATCAAACGGAAGTAGGCGGAGAACAAGGCCTTGCACTTAAAAACTTAAGAAGATGGGATCCAGATTGTTATATCAATGTATGGGTCGTAGATTATATTGAAGGTGCCGGAGGTTATGCTACCTACCCATGGTGGCATAACAAGGACGAGGATGGAATTGTCGTGCGGGCTAGTACTTTCTCAGGGGGGACGGCAGCAGCTAGCACTTTGATACATGAATTTGGACATTACTTAGGGTTGTATCATACCTTCGAAGGAGGCTGCTACAATTGGGATTGCAATCGAAATGGAGATAAAGTATGTGATACCCCTCCCGATAAGGTTACCATCTATTCATCTTGCACGCAACCCTACAATTCCTGCTCTACTGATACCCAATCTGGTTTTTTGTCCGATCAATATGATATGATATCCAATTTTATGGATTACACAAGGAGTTCTTGCCTTCATGATTTTACGGCTGGACAAGGTGTAAGAATGCGCAGTTTTATCCGAGAAAGCCGAAGTAGTTTATTGGACTGCGGAGCTTTGGAAAGCCCCTGTGCCAACCCTCCCGTTGTAAATATCGATTTACCCTCAGATAGTATTTTGGCTGGTGTACCGATTAATATTACTAGTACTAATGAGTCTACAATTCGGCTCAACTGGTATATTGATGGCGAGTCCATAAGTACTGACGAGGCCTTCGAGTATACCTTTGAGGAAGGAACCTACACCTTGCTCCTCCGAGGAGAGGGGAGTAGCTCTTTCTGTTCGATAGTGTCCGATACCCGTATCTTGACGGCTTACTGTCCAACACAGAAGCTTGATTATAGCACGGAATTGGTGTATTCAGACGTGGAATCTCCAATCGAATTAAAGGTCTTTCCCGAGGGTATTGCCAATTGGGAATGGTGGTTAGATGGAGAACCGACGGGACTCACGGACACTGTTGAACGAGTCTATTTACTTCCCGGAACTTATACATTGGAACTCAAAACACCTGATGGCTCTGAACTTTGTGGCTTTGTCCCGCCTACCCCCTTCGAGCTAGAAGTACCCTGCCCTGGAAACTTAGCGGATATCGAAGCCGACCCTGATCAGATAGTCCTTGGAGAATTAGCGATAGTGGATCTATATTCCGGTAATCTAGACTATATAGAATGGTTTGTGAATGGTGTTTCCGTGGGTGATCCTGATCCCTTAGAATACACCTTTACTGAACCTGGTATACAGGAGGTGGTCTTCTTTGGTAAAAATCCCTTGGAGGGTTGTGATGATTATCGTGATACTGTCTATATAGAGGTTTTATGTCCAATTACCTCTGTCGAAATACAAAACTCCATTGATAGCCTAGCCGTAGGAGAGTCCCTAGAGTTAACCGGAAGCTCAGAAAATACAGCTGGATTCACTTGGACCATCAATGGCATTACCCAGGAGGAGGACGATCCAAGCTTACCTGTCCAATTTGATAGTCCAGGAACCTATGAAGTGGTCTTAATGGGAAACCCTTCCTTCGCCGCCTGCCAACCGGCAAGCGATACCCTAACTATACACAGTTATTGCGCTATTGATTCGATTCAGTTGCAGTCAATGCTGCCTTATGTCCCCATAGGATCAGAAGTCCAGTTTACGCCGACGACAGCAGATCATGGGCCCTATCAATGGTACATAAATGGAGAATTTGCTGGTGATGGGCCTATACTTACTTATACTTTTGAAAGTCCACAACAGTACGAAATTACCGTAGTTGGAACTAATTCCATAGGTAGTTGCCCCAATCCGGTCGGTTATGTTTCGGTAGAAGCACAGTGCCCGCTGGGAGGTGGGGTTACTCCAGATAGGACCCCCTATGTAGGAGAACCCTTTCAGCTATTCTTGGATATGTTTGGGCCATTAGATAGCGTTCATTGGTACATTAATGGCATTCGACAGCCCCATCGAGAGGTACAATTTGAATATGTGGCAGAGGAAGCTGGATTTTATGACTTTGCAGCAGATGTTTTCTATAAAGGATGTCAGATTCGTATGAAAACCGGTACTTTTTATACTGAAGTGAAAGACCGCTGTCAGCAAGAAGACTTAGTAGGATTCCACACTTTGTCAGATTTTGGTTATGCGGGGTACAGCTCCATGGAAGCGAAGCATGGTGGGTACTATTTGATGTCTGACCATGGATTGATGAAGGTAGGCCAGCATTTGGAAGTCGATTGGTCTCAGGTACATGATTTTGAATTTGTAGCTATGGCTGAAGATCCAACGACGGGAGATGTACTGACGATGGCTAAAACATATGAAGACGTAGGATTGGTTACCTTAATCCGGCCCTTGTTGTTGAAGTATAATGAGGAAGGTTCGCTCCTTTGGAAGAAAGAGATCCAATCAGATACCCTGGTACAGACTGCCAAGGATAAACTAGTCGCATTAAGTGATGGCCGATACTTGTTGTCAAGAGCAGATGATTATGAATACAAATTTAGTGTCTGCAGCCTGCTGGATTCCAATGGGGAGACAATATGGGCCAAGCATTTCCCCGGAATGATAATTGCAGATTTTGCTTTGACAGAACAACAAACGGTTACAGCAGTGGCCAGAACTGCGGATAGTAGAAGAATTGTGTTGTTAAAAATGAATTTGACCGGTGAGCTAATCTGGTACAAAATTTGGCAAGCTAATGATTGGCCATTTGATACTTGGGAACATTCTTTACCGGGTCCACTTTTAACGCCCATTCAGAATGGCCAATTGGCTGTTTCCTGGACACAATATTTAAGCACTGGGTTTTTAAAGACAAGGATAGCAAGGGTTGATAAAGATGGCAGTTTTATCGAAGTTAAAGAATTAAATGATTTTGGTCTCTTTGGACAGGTTCCACTAGATCTAGTCGAGACTGCTGACGGAGGATTTCTGTTAGCTTCCTATGCCCTCGCTGAACACTACGAAGATGGTCAAATGTATCTGACCAAATTCAACGCAGCTGGTAACATCATGTGGCAACACAAAAAGCTATTTCAAGAAGGGTATTTTCCCAGGGATCTAACGGTATTGGATGATGGGCGGATTGTACTGATAGGGGACGACGATTACAAGAATCCTTACCTAAGAATTCTAAATAGGTTTGGTCATCCAGCTGCATGCACTTATCGAATCGGTACCAGTACCTTACATTCGGTTGATCTTGCAGAGCTTGTAGATGAAATAGCTATTGCCGATTATCCCGCCATGGAGTTGGTAGACTACCAGGAGGAATTGCCCGATAGTCCTTTCGAAGGCAACCCGAAACTAATTGGAGCTTGTGTAAATCAAGGAACACCCGCTCTAGACCTAGCCGTAGAGCTCACAGAAGCCAGCATTTGTGATGGTCTTTTGACAGTTAGGTTAAATGCTTGTAATATCGGGAAGCAAGGAACATCGACGTATTTTCCGCTTGCTATTTATACAGCTGATCCAACGAAGAACAGTGTTGAACCTTTTACCATCATTAATGTCGCCGAAGGGGCGGGGATTGCAACTGACACCTGTCTTCATGTGACCTTCTCAACAGAGGTTATTCCAGAGGCTTTAACTTTATTTGCCTTGGCCAATGACGATGGGTCACGTGATCTTCCCCTAGATTTAGTCAGGGTAACCGAAGAGCCGGAATTTACAGAATGCAGCTTTCTGAATAACCTTGATAGCATCCAAATAGAAACAGTTGAAACCCAACCATTGGGTATAGGTCAAGACTTTAGTATCTGTGTGGGAGAGGTAGTGGTTTTAGAAGCCAATGAAGGATTTGAAACCTACGAATGGCAGTCTAACCTTGAATTGCCTTGTACCGACTGTCGGGTATTAACACTTCAGCCATCTCAAAATATGGAGATCAAGCTTCGAGCCAGTACCTCCACCGGTTGCTCTTCTCGGGATACTATCCAGATTCAAGTTTTGGAATCTAGTCGGGCAGAACAATTGATTGAAATATGTTCAGGCGATTCCGTGATGATTTTTGGAGAATGGATATCTGAGGCTGGAATATATGAGCAATCTTTAGCAGGGAGCAATGGCTGCGATAGCACCGTCCAAGTAACCCTTTCTATGTATACCCCAATGGAGATTCAAAGCGAAATATCACCTAGTTGTTTCGGGCAAGCCAACGGAGAGATAAAACTTATTGCTGATGGAGACATGTCTTCTTACTCCATTCAATGGTCAACTGGAGCGTCCGGCAATATATTACCTGGACTTGCTGCTGGTAATTACCGTTATACCTTGACCAATAGCCAGGGATGTGAATCTCAAGGCGAATTAGAAGTGCCTGCGCTAGAAGACATCACCTTTGATCTGGATTGGCAAGATCCGGTCTGTCAGGGAGAAGCGAGCGGATCAATCACATTGACTCCCATTTCTGAGGGCCTAAGTTTTAGCTTGGATGGTCAGGCTTTCCAGGAAAGTGGAAGTTATGGCGAGTTGGCGAGTGGCGAGTACAACATTTGGATTCGTGATTCCAACGGCTGTGAGCGTACAACCGTAGTACAGCTGGTAGAACCGGAGCCTCTAGCCTTAGAAATACCCTCCATCTTGAACATCAATCAAGGCGATACGATCCCAATTGTGATTGGAGGCCAGGTCGACAGGATTACCGCTATCCAGTGGACACCAGCTGTAGGTCTGAGTTGTTCGGATTGCCTGAGTCCTATAGCTTTCCCCGATGCTGATATCATTTACGAAGCCCTCATTACAGATGACCAGGGATGTGTGCTAAGTATTGAGATTACAGTGAAAATTGAAGTTGTTTCAGCCAGCTCTAATGCGGCAATCCTTGCGGGTTTAGATCCTCCCACTGCTTTTAGCCCGAATGGAGATGGCGTTAATGAATATTTCGAAATTCGAGGTCTAGAAAGATTTCCTAGAAGTAGTCTGGTGGTAGTTGATCGATCCGGTAAAGTGGTGTATCAAAGCGATCCTTATGGGAATGACTGGGATGGGAGAGGACTGGATGGTAGCCAGTTGCCAGAAGGGACATACTATTTTCTGCTGGATCTTAAGAAATCCAATTTGGATATGATCAGAGGCCCTATTGCCCTAATTCGATAAGGAAAACATCATGAAACGACTATTCCGGTTATTTCTGATTCTTTTCTGGATGTGCTGTGGTCTATGGCTTACTGCGCAACAACTCCCCCTTTTCTCCCAATACCAAAACGCCTACAGCCTCCTGAACCCAGCTGCCATGTCCGGCAACTTCTTGCGTTATGATGCTTCCGTGCAAGCCAGTAGCCTCTACAGATACCAATGGACAGGCGTGGAAGGCGCTCCTCGTACTTTCTTGGTCAATGGGAATTACTTCAATGAAGCACACAACTTTCTAACGGGGGCTTCGATTACGCAAGATCAGACCGGAGCATTGAGCCACTTAGGAGCCTATGCACGGGCGGGTTACCTCATTCGTTTTTCTAAGCGATCATTCTTGACGCTTGGACTTAATGCGGGATTCTTGCAGTATAAAGTTGATGGGGAGCAATTGAAGTTTAACAATCCTGATGATAATGTCAATGTATCTCTAACTCGGTTTTCACCAGATTTCTCTTTTGGGGCTACATACTACTATCAAACAAGAACGAAGGATTACTATTATGCTGGCCTTTCTGTTCCGCAAACCTTTGGTTTCAACCTAGAGTTTAGGAATGACCAAAATGGCATAGATATTCAGAGGGTCCGGCATTACTATGCATTATTAGGCAGCGCTTTTTCCTTGACAGATGATAGTTGGCTAGAGATTAGCAGCTGGGTTAAGTATGTGGAAAATACTCCTATCCATGCTGACCTCAACCTACGCCTGGAATACAGACAAATCCTCTGGTTTGGGATAGGAGGATCAACGGCCGGAGCGGCTCATATAGAATTGGGCACGTTCATAGATATGGGAGATTTCAATTTTCTACAGATCGGTTATGGTTACGATCACTTCCTGCAAAAGTATGGCCCACGTTTCGGCGGTGGACATGAAATAAGTGTGAGTTATTTCTACTAGTTTACACCGTAAATATTTATAATTCTGTACGGTCAAGGCCCACCATTCCTGTACCTTTCGTCAAAAATCAAGTATGAAAGGTTTCAACAATCTACTGTTTGTCATTAGCCTTCTAGTGGCAGGGCCACTTTCAGGGCAATCCCCCTGCAGGACTGCTGCGCACAGTCAATTTGATTTCTGGGTAGGGGATTGGGAGGTATATTCTACGACAGGGGACACTGTGGTGGGGCATAATGTCATTAAGAGAATTTTGGGAGGCTGTGTAGTGGAGGAGAACTGGACAGGAGGTTCGGGCTTTCAAGGGAAAAGTTTTAATACTTATAACCCCAAAGATTCTACCTGGAATCAAGTCTGGGTAGATATGAGTGGGGCTACTTATCACTTTAAGGGTAAGTATCAGGATAATGTGATGCAAATGAAAGGGAAATCACCCGGCCAAAATGGCCAAATGGTCTTGTTTGATATGTCTTATCATCCGCAGGAGGATGGAGCAGTTCGCCAAATCTGGAAGATGTCCACCGATGGTGGGAAGAATTGGAATACTGCCTTTGATGGGATGTATCGAAAAAAAGAGACTAAAACCGACGATTAAGTAACCTTCATTCCTTACCTGCTCTGGAAGCACAAGTCACCCTTGAAAGAGCCGATAATTTGTATTACCTATAAAGGTTGAGGGATCGAGGTGGATGCCATTCAGCGGAGGCATCCGCCCGATCCACGGTTTATTTTCCCAAGGGTTTATTGGGATACTTTTTTGAAAATATCTCCATCAGTCTTCAACTCGGTCACTTTCCCATTTTTAACATTGAAAACTAGTACCTCCCCTCTACCGGGTACCATTTCTACTCTAGCTGTATTTTCCTTGGTGTAAGGAGTGGCGATGCAATGCATATTGCCCATCTTAACCGCCAGTTGCCCATTACTTCCATCTATTTCAATCGTACCATAGCCTTCATTGACATAGCGACCGCTAAAAGCTTTGAAGTCTTCGGTCAACTGCCACGTCCGCTCTGCCAATTTCTTCCTATGAGCAGTTACTTTTTCCTGCTGCTGACTCAACTGTTGGGCCATTTCCTGTATCTGAGCTTTATAATCTGCCAGTACGTCATCGTTCTTCAGCCACCAGTCGTAAGAGAAAGCGGCCAATAGATACATGAGGCGAAAACCCGCGCTAGGTTCATTGATCAATACATTTACGCCAATCTTATGCTCGGGCATGAAGGACATGAGTGACAAATACCCTGGAAAACCACCAGAGTGCCAAACCGCCTTTTCATCTCCCAATTTTCCGGACATCCATCCATAGCCGTACCCTTCTCCTTGGAATGGGCCTCGCCGCTGATCCGCTGCTGCCCAGGGTTTTTGCGCATCTCGCATTACCTTTTCGGAGAAGATTTGTTTCCCATTCACTTTACCTTTGTTTATCTGAACATTTGCCCAGGTGGCTAGATCCTCAGCGGTAGTAATTAAGCCCCCTGCGGATTGCATCGTGTTATCCTTCTTCAATAGATAGACAGACTGAAATCTTTCTGGAGCTTCCGCTAAGTAAGGGAGTGCCATCGGCCAATTCCCTTTTTCAGCTTTAGATATATAGGCCGTGGTTCTATCCATCCCCAGCGGGGTAAAGATTTTTTCTTCCAACAGATCCTGCCATTTTTTGCCGGTCACCTCCTGAACGATCAAGGTGTAGATATTGTAGCCAACATTGGTATATTGAAAATTTCCGCGGCCAGCTCGATTCGGTTTCGAATGACTAAGAAGCTGCACCATTTGCTGATGGGTGTGCTCTCCACTATAAGCAGCCCGAAAGCCAATGGGGCCATTTTGTAGGCCAGAGGTATGATTCAGTAAAGACTGGATCGTGATTTTATCCGCCTCCAATTTAGCATCAAATTTGATCTTTGGAAAATAGCTGGCGAGCGTTCCCTCCATCGGAATGACTCCTTCTTCATCCAAAATGGCCGCTAAAAGCCCAGTAAAAGCTTTAGTACAGGAAGCAATGTAGAAGCTGGTATTTTCCTTCATCTTTTGCTTCTCTTCCACTTGGGCGTACCCAAATCCTTTTTCGAAAATTGTTTTTCCATCCTTCACTACCGACATGGCAATCCCAGGGATAGCCTGTGTTTCGCTAAAGGCAAAGTCCACTAATGTTTGTAAATCTTTCTGATAGGCTGCCTTGGTTTTCTTCTGCATTTGTCCAAAAAGCAAAGTGTTGGTCACCAATACGAGCAAGTAACATACAAGTAATTTGCGAGTCATAACAATCGTTTTTTATCGCAAATTGGGACAAAGCAGGTAGGAAGTCTTGAACAAATGAAACCTAAGAAAGCAGAAATTTCTCAATAGAGTTTTAGACCCGGATTCTGGAACAATTTTCGAAAAGCACCTGGACTCATCCCCATCTCCCCTTTAAAATGGCGACTGAAATGACTCTGGTCTGCAAAACCTGCATCCATGGCTATTTGTACTAAGGGGGTTAAACTAGAGGTAAGTTGGCCGATGACCTGCTGGACTCGGAAAGTCCGAATAAACTCTTTGACACTACAATTATAGTATTTGCGGAAAACCCGAGCCAGATATACCGGATGCACGCCTACCATTTTTGCCAATGTCTTTAGGCTAGGTGGCGCTTCATGTTCGTCCTCCAGGCGTTCCTTGACAAGAGCCAGCCACATCGGAGGCATGCCCGAATCTGGGCAAGTATATTCCAGGGCCGCCAGTAGCTCTATGAAGTTCTCCTCTAGGCCTTCGGCAGACGGCGTTTCATAGAGTTCCTTCACAAACTGCAAGCCCGCTCGGGCATGCTGAAGATCGTGGAACCACTGTAGTTTCTTTAGTATACCATTTAAGTCGTTCTCCTGCCAATACTCATCTTTTACGAGGATCGAAATAACCCGGGACCCTTTTGGCCCAAAGGTATTGGTATGCAAAGCGGTGCGAGGTTTTACTACTAAACTTGCGGATTTAGCAAAAACTTCAGTCCGCCTGGTCGTTTCCTTTAACTGACCATTAAGTACAATACTGATCTTGGAAATCTTGTCTTTATGAAGTGGGAAATGACGGTTGGGTTGATAAAATTGGTCGATAATAAACAACTGAGACTGTGGATCAATGAGAAACTGATTCAGAGCCAAGAAACGGTCAGGTGTCTTTGTCATATTCCAGGTCGGATTTTAACCAAAGACACCTGCCGGCTACTAAGGGTTGGAAATTTACTATACTTTGATGAAGATTTTTGCTCGATAGAGTACCCAAGCCAGACCAAAGAAAAACAGTACATTGGCTAAGGCATAGGCCAAAGATGCATTGTATGGACTACTGAATACGGGGGTAAATAGGTTGTTGTATAACCAGCTATAGATATTCCAGTTTTGTCCTTCTGCACCTACCCATTTGATCGCAAACATAGTCTTTACCACTAGACCAGACATGACGTATACAAAAAGGGCATTCGTTCCATATATGATAAAAGGTTTAGCCCATTTGGAATAGGAGTGAATGTCCACTAACCAATAGATCACCCCTAGAATCAGTAAAGCAACACCGCCAGTATAACATACGTAAGAACTGGTCCAGATCTTTTTATTGATGGGAAAGTTAAGGTCCCATACATGGCTTATGGCTAACAAGAGAACACCAGCTACCAACATGCCTGCCACCTTTTCATAGTGACCTCTATCGGTCTTGACCCAGCTACCCGTCAACATACCTATTATGCCTGTAGTGATGGCCGGAAGTGTAGAGAGTAAACCCTCTGGATCCCAAACCTTGGTCTGGCTGTACATATGTCCCTTCAGTAGCAGATTGTCGAACCAGGCGCCTAAATTCGTAGTGGGCTCCAGGTTAGCTGGCCCAATTCCTGGTACTGGCACAACCATCATGAGAAACCAATATAGCAGTAATAACCCGAGGCCAACCCAAGCTTGGGTCTTCCAATTCGATTTCAAGAATAGAATTCCGCAAGCACCATACACCAAGGCAATCCGCTGCAATACGCCCGGTATTCTTAACCGACTAAAGTCATAACCGAAGAAACCTATTATAACCATCACCGCAATCGCTCCTAAGGCTACCCAACTTGCCAGCTTCTTAGTGCTACTCTCCGAAGATGAGGCTTCTCGGGTGAAAAGCGAGACCATAAATATGGCTAGAACAATATAGTGAAAGGTTCTCAAGCTTCCGTCCTCAGCCGTCATGCCAAAGCGAGGGAAAGCGGCTAAGAAGAGTCCCAGACCGAAAATGATCGCCACACGCCTTAGAATCTTCCGAATGATGGCGGATTGATCATCTCCTCTCTCTTTCCTTTTACCCAAAGCCAAAGGAATAGCCACCCCAACGATGAATAAGAAAAAGGGGAAAACCCAATCTGTAGGTGTAATACCGTGCCAATCGGCATGCAACAGGGGAGGATAAACAGTAGACCAAGATCCGGGATTATTCACCAAAATCATCCCCGCGATGGTAAGTCCTCGAAATATATCTAAGGAAAGTAAACGCTCCTTCATACGACTTGCAGTTAGTTTGTTTCGTTTCGAAATTAGTCCGACCAATATAGGAAAATCCGTGAAGTATTCTGGGCACCTCTTAATGTCTCCCGCAATAGTTTCCCGGCTAAAATTAAGATGTAGTTAACGGTGTCTACTCAAAAAAGACTTATTTTGGCCACTATGTCAGAATCAAATGCTAGCTGGAAAATCCAATTGGTGGAGTGTATTCACTTCCTACATCAACAAGGGTGGGCTCCGGCTACCAGCTCCAATTACTCCTTTAGAATTCCAGGAGAATCCACCCTTACGATATCCTCTTCTGGCAAGGATAAAGGAACCTTTAGTGTGGAGGATTTAATGGTAGTGGATTTGCAAGGACAGCCGGTGAATGATAGTAGAAAACCTTCTGCAGAGACCCTACTTCACACCTTGATCTATCAACGTAACCCAGAGGTCACTTGTATTTTGCATACCCATAGTGTGTACAACACCGTTCTATCACAGGTGTATCAAGAAGAAGGCCATCTTCGGCTAACGGGATTTGAGCTAATGAAGGGACTTAGTGGGGTAAAGACGCATGAATCTACGGTGGATCTCCCAATTTTTCCCAACTCCCAAGATATGCCGCAGCTATCTGAAGATATTGCCCTATATTGGGATGAACACCCCGCATTAAAGGGGTTTCTTTTGGCCGGCCATGGATTATACACCTGGGGAAAGTCAATTGCAGAGGCCAAACGACATATTGAAGTATTTGAATTCTTATTTGATTGCTTTTATAAAATCAAAACCTTGGGACAAGTAGCTGATCCGAGGCCAAGCTTGTCTGACAACTTTCAAAATCGTCTTTCCTGACAATTTTTGTGGTCTTGTCCGGCTAGCTAGACAGACAGGGTTTGGCTAGAAAATTGTGCCCATAGAAAGTAAGGCCCCTAGCTAAAAGGTTGACTTAATAACACAAAAATTGTTAGAGAAAAAAACTTATCGTATGGCTATACTTCACATTCCTGATCAAGAGCAAAAACTTACAGAACCGGCGGCCATTAAATCTTTCCTTGCTGAACGAGGAATCTGGTTCGACCAATGGGAAGCCGGAGCAGAATTAGCGGAGGACGCAGATCAAGATACCGTCCTGCAGGCCTATGAGCATGTGCTGAAGCCCTATATGAATGCCAATGGCTACCAGACGGCGGATGTGATCAGCGTTCACCCAAAGCTTCCAAATCTCGATATGCTAAAGACCAAGTTTCTGACGGAGCATACCCATAGCGAAGATGAGGTGCGTTTCTTTGTGGATGGGGAAGGTCTATTTTGGTTTAATCTTGAGAATGGAGAACCGGTTTTTTGTGTGATTTGCCAGAAAGGTGATTTAATCTCTGTACCTGCTAACACTAAGCACTGGTTTGACTTTGGCCCGAAATTATCGGTCAAGGCAATTCGAGTATTTATTGATCAATCAGGATGGGTTCCACATTACACAGAGTCTGGTGTGGATCAATCGTATAACGCCCTTGGTCTCTCCGCATGATTGAGTTTGTCTTAATGGATATCGAAGGGACGACTACCTCCATTGGCTTTGTGCACAATGAGCTCTTTCCTTATGCCAGTGAAAACCTATCTGCTTTTGTGGCGGAGCAGCAGTCGACGCCAAAGGTGCAAGCTGTTTTGGCATCTGTGAAGGAGACCGCACTGGAAGAAGGCCTCGGTAAGATTAGCAACGAGGAGGCAGTTGCCTTAATGCACTCCTGGATAAAAGCAGACCGCAAGCATACGGCGCTAAAGACCCTACAAGGTTATTTATGGCGTAGAGGTTACGAAAAGGGGGACTACGAAGGACATATTTATCCGGATGTCGTGCCAGTCTGGGATCGTTGGAAAGCCCTGGGCATTTCCTTAGGAATCTACTCCTCGGGCTCTGTAGAAGCACAGAAGCTTTTGTTTTCCTATTCTGATTACGGAGATCTTACGCCATATCTAGATGCCTATTTTGACACAAAAGTCGGTCACAAACGGGAAGTGTCTTCCTATCTCGCCATCCAGTCCGTCCTTCAGGTTCCCGCCGAACAAATCTTGTTTCTTTCCGATGTAGAAGCCGAACTCGATGCTGCTCTGGCCGCTGGATTTCAAGTTACGCAAATCGTTAGAAACGGGACAGAGCCTAGTTTAAAGCACACTTTGGCCTTGGATTTTGAGGAATGTTTTGCCCTTCATCGATCCTAGCGCACTGATATCTTCTTTTCCTTCATCGATTGGTTGCTGCTGTCTAGACGGAGCAAGCTGTTCTTTATCGAATTCCGGTATTTTCATTGCATCCTTTGGAAATAAGTGGCGTCCTTGTATAGGAATACTCATTTATCACAAGACTGTTTTCTGCTATACAATAGTTAGAAGCAGCGCTAACAATTCAAATCAATATGAAAATTTGGAATGCTCTATCACTGGCTTTACTATTAGTAACCATTGTTTCATTGCCGTTGCAAGGGCAAAAATGGAACCGGCAGTCGGTTAGTGGAACGGGGGGTATGGTTACTCAAACTTTAGATATTGATGATTTCAACAAACTCGGAGTAGCCTTGCATGCCAAAGTGATTCTTACTCAAGGTAATACACAAAAAGTTACAGTTAGAGGACAACAGAATATCATCGATATCATTGAGAAGGAGGTAGACGGAGGATCTTGGGATATTGGATTCCCTAGAAAGTATAAAGTAAAGAACTACGATAAGCTCACCATCAACATCACGATGCCTAGCTTCAAAGCATTAGCTATTGCTGGATCTGGTGAAATTGAAACCAGTGGAGATTTTAGCGGACTAGGAAATGTCAACATGGCTATCGCTGGCTCTGGTGACATCTCTGTTAGTGGTTCTGCTCAAGATATTCATTTAGAGATTGCAGGTAGCGGTTCGATCGATGTAGCAGGACTTACTTCTTCTGATTGTGAAGTAGAAATTGCTGGATCTGGCGATTGTGAAGTAAATGTTGGCGGAAAGTTGGATGTATCCATTGCTGGTAGTGGCAGTGTTCGCTATAAAGGAAGTCCGAGCGTAAGTTCTAGTATTGCAGGCTCTGGTAGCGTGCGTAGCATGAGATAGATGCTCTGCTAGTTCTGCTGTGCCAATTTTTGGGCTGATTACTTCAACCAAAAATTAGTCAAGAAGCAGCAGGTTGCACATCCGAAGTTTTCCTAAGACATACCTCAGGAAAACTTCGGATATCTTGCTTTGGGCATAGCCCCTTTAAGTCACTTCAACCAACTTTCCGCATTCATCACTTCAAAACTAGGATTGCTCTCAAATAAGTGCTTCAAAATGGGAATATGATCGCCCCCCATGATGAGAAAAATGGCCTGTTCATCGAAAGTTAATTGGCTGATCATCTTCGTATAGATCATGATATTCCTCCGATACCAATCCGCAGTCAATTCCGCACCAATCAGCGTATGATCATCTTCATAATTATAGAAGCCTTTGCTACCGACTAAAGGATAATTGGATACATAACTAGCATGTGAGGTATTCATCACTGCATCGCTGTTGATCCACTGTATGTATTCAAGCAAGGTGCTATTCTGCATTAGAGAATCTTCATTAACTAAATCATCCTCTCGCACTGCGGTCCCCTTAACCGTAGCATCAAGGAATCCCATTTGATTATTGGCCATGGCATACTGTTGTGAATCGCTATAGAGTGAACCATATCTTCCAGGATGATCACATTGATAAACCTTTTCGTGACCGAGCATTTTTGCCACTCGGAAGCCCACCTGCACCAACTCATTCTTAGCGCGAAGTTTTCTGCTATTCATTTTGGAAAAGAGGGTAAATAAGCTATCGATCTTATTCTGAAATTCATATTCCGGTTGTCGTTCAATAAATACCTTATCCGGTTGCTGCTTGGCGATGATCTGGCAAAGCTCGTGGATACTTTGCTGGTGCTTTTCGTCTAGTACATTGTAGGTGCTATCGGTTTGGGAAAAATGGAAGGTGCCTAGTAGATAGACTTTAATTTTAGGGGAGGAAGCTTGAGCAGAGATTTGATAAGTGAAAAAGCTAAATGATAGGCACAAAACTAGTAAACGGAAGAATTTCATAGCTGTTCTTTAAGTCAGATAATAGCCTGAATCTAATAGATTTGTTCCGAGCATTTAGAGATTTTACACCAACTGTACTAACTACTCAATCATTCAGCTGATTCCTGAGGATCAAAAATTTTGTTGTATGAAACACTAGGTTTGTTTTGTAGTAAATGCCATATGTGGAAGAGGAGTGTTTAAGAAGCCTTGAAGTACTATATTTAAAGTATGTTGATCAAAGACAAATGGAAATACCATGTCTATTTGTGGATTGTGGTGATAGGGTTGGGCCTGATTACTGATGTTGGTGCGGGCGGATGGAAAGCCCTATTTTACGCTTTTTCACTTAGGGGATTGAGGTTTGATGGTGTTTTCTATTTTACTTCCATTGTCGTGTACTACATCAACTTTACGTACATCTGCCCAAGATATCTTTCCAAGAAGAGAATCCTATATTTTAGTTTGGGGTTCGTTGGTCTCCTTATCCTTTTTGCGGGACTTAGGTATTTCTTAGATGAAGTCGTTTTTAAGCTCCTTACGGGGATTAACAATTATCAGGGAACAGCGCTGGATTTCCAATACTATTTTTTTGATAATATCACCTTTGCCATTCCTCCGATACTATATAGTTCGGTGATCTTCTTGATCTTTAGGTTTATCGAAGCCCAGAATCAGATTATGCAGTTGAAGCTAGATCATAAAAAGGCTGAACTGAGTTTTCTGAAATCGCAGATCAGTCCGCACTTCTTATTCAATACTTTGAATACCTTTTACAGTGAGCTGATTGATGCGCAACCAGCCGTGGCCAAGGATATTCATAAGTTATCTGATCTACTTCGGTTTGTCACCTATGAATCGGGTGAGGAATTTATCGAATTAAAAAAAGAAATCGCCTTTATCAAGGATTATATCTACTTCTACGAAAAGCGATTCGAAAATGAACTATCACTCGAGTTTGAATTAAAGGGGGAGGTGAAGCATCAAACCATTGCTTCGCTTGTATTGATGCATTTTATAGAGAACGTATTTAAACATGGCGTATTAACGGATAAGGAAGACCCGGCAAAGATTCAGATACATATTCAAAACGACTCGATCAGAATTAGTACTCGCAATAAGATTCAGCCATCCGTAAAATATATGGAAGCAGGGATTGGGGTAGAAAACCTGAAGAAAAGATTGGACACGATCTATGATCAACGATACGAACTGTATTATGCGGAAGAAGGTGATTATTTTAGCGCAAATCTTAGCATACCCATATGAGCCCAAAACTTAGATGTGTTATTGTTGATGACGAGCCCCCAGCTATTCGGTTGGTAGAAAACTACATCAAGAAAGTCCCTTCCTTAGAGTTAGTATACACTACGACCAAACCTTTAGAGGCTATTGCTTATATGGAACGGCATGATTTTGATTTAATCTTTTTAGATATCCAAATGCCAGGTCTAACTGGAATCCAACTATCAAAAATCCTCCAGCAGCACATCCAGGTTATCTTTACCACTGCCTATCCCGAGTTACCGACTTAATGCTACCGACTATTTACTCAAGCCGTTTGAGTTTGAACGTTTTTACCAAGCGGTGAAAAAAGTAGAAGCCAAGCATGTTTCGGGCGGAGTTGAGGAGCTGAAGGACTATGTTTTTGTGAAGACGAATAGTAAAAACAGCTTTGAAAAGGCTCAGATCAGCGATATCCTGTACATAGAGGGGCTGAAAAACTATGTAGCCATCCACCTTTCGAATAAACAAGTGGTCACCTACAGCACCCTTAAAGCAGTCAAAGAAAGCCTACCAGGTTCATTGTTCGTTCAGATACATAAGTCCTACATTGTAGCCCTATCTCACATAGAAAAGACAGATTCAATTTCAGTATATGTAGGTGGAAAAGATTTGCCTTTAGGACAGTCTTTCAAATCAGACTTTTTTGCTCGAATCGGGGAAAGTAAGCTGTGATATATGCAGGCCTAGAGCAGAGCCGAATACTTAGAACATGTTTAAACTTTCATGATTGAGCCTGTCCGGCGGCCAGACGG